>Ga0065711_1000991_pt1 | contig 50397 bp, 29 predicted proteins | sample Hoacrofraction12_FD_59098 | JGI IMG/M metagenome (GOLD analysis project Ga0065711, IMG submission 59098) | Hoatzin crop microbial communities from Cojedes, Venezuela - Epithelial fraction 12 v2 (version 2) | ecosystem: Host-associated > Birds > Digestive system > Esophagus > Crop | place... | reverse complement strand
AACCCAGCATGACGGCACATGGTATGGAATACCCAGCTCTGTTTGGCCAGGTTGGGGTTGGGTCAGCCTACCCGGCTGTGCCCCTTCCTGGATTCTGGTGAAAATTAACCCTGTCCTGGCCGAACCCAGGATAGCTGCAGAGGAAATGAGGAAAACATAATTTCCAATATTTTCCAGTGCCCTTTATATCTAGTCTGTAGTATTTTGTCTCCCTGTCATGGCAGAGGCGTAAAGTATGTGCCTCTGCCAAGCTTTCAGCGTTTTCGCTTTTCTTACTGCCTGCAATCCTCACTATTTGGTGAATATTTCAGTGAAAATGGGGAAGGAATAGATGAAGATATTAGAGGATTTTTCTGTTTATCCAGAGTCCATAAAAAAGGGTGCTTTTTTTCCCTATGGGGATCTATGAATATGGAGCGTGGTGAGATGACAAGAAATCCCTGTTTGATTACCCTGATTCATGTCTATCACAGACACTGTGTCTCATTGTAGAATTTATATGTACGATTCATCTTTCCATTTTGACTGCTTCCTGAAGATGTTAACCAGCTGCATGTTCTTTGTCTTCAGACAAGATCCCCACACACATGTCTCTTCCTTGTGCTAGACATGACAGCTTCTAGAAGAACAGCATATTGCTCCTCACTTTTTCATTCGCCTTCTAATACCCTGTCATTCTCTTCTGTTCTGCATTTTTTTTCTTGCTTTCTTGTCCTAGCCACACCATCTATTCCACTGATGTAACCAGGAAGGACCATTCACTTGTCAGCTTTCTTTCTGGATCCTTCTCATAATGCCCATCCTCAGGCATTTTACTATATTTGTTTTTGTCAGGGTCTTTTGCTCATTTTTAGATGAATCAGAACCTCTAGTCTGTCTTCATCCATAGCTGTAAAATTGCTTTTGACAAATTTGATCATGTATTTCTTTGTGAAACAATGCCCTGTGGGGTTCTCACCAGGACATCCATTCATTCATGTCTCCTCTTTCTCAGGTATCCCTTGTGGAGAAATGTTATCTCCCTTCACTCTCTCCCAATGCTTTTGGATGTCTGCTTTCTTTCCTTTATACCTACTTTTTGCATTGTCTTGTCTACTTAAATATCTCAAACTGTTGTCTCTATGATATTAACAATTCAGACAGCAAAGGCTATGAGGTAAAAGAGAAGAAAATCTCCACCAAGAAATGCTGGCATCTCATGATGTGCAGAGTGCAGATCCTGTCCAAAAAAACCCAACCAAGCCCCATGACAACATAATTATGTGAAAAGCAATACTTCAAAATAGTTTTCATGAAAACTGTTGTAAGTAATTTCAACGTCACAATTCCTCTTGCCATATTTTCTTAATTTAGAAAGTTCTAGGAAAACAGTGAAAAATAAATACTTTAAAAAAGATGGTATAAAGCTAATCACTGAACATTATCACATTTTATTGTCAAAAGGTGAGGAAAGACAGATTCTAAAATCAAAATTTTGAATTATTAGAAAGATTTTGCTTTCAGGGAAAACTGGAAGTGCTAATGTTTCTTTCTGAAGTCTTCCTGTTCACAGAAACAATATTATTGAGAAACAAAAAGGAAAAAAATGTTATAAAATGAGAATAATCCAGTTAGCTGTGATTACTTTATTGTTTCGTCACTTTGCTTGCTGCGTGTCCTGATATGATTTTGATAGCTAGTACTTTTTCATGACTCTTGCAGTATGCAAAATGCAAATTGTCGCTGGATCAAAGTCTCAGGTGATATCAGAACAAAATATCTGAGGGCAATGCGACTTTGAGATGCTCAGCACTTCTACAAATTGGGCAGGTGCCCTAGGCCTCTAATTTTTGAAATCTCATCTCTACAGAAAGAACATTACATTTTCTAATTTTTATATTCAAAATCAAGAAGCAGACAGAGAGTAAATAGGGCTTAATGTTCTCTGTGACAAATCCTTTTCCAGTTAAATTTTTCTCTAGCATGTATAAATATACTATTTTTCTTTACTGTTACTGTTATCCTTTGTATCACGATGTGTACCACTGGAAAATAGTTATGCAGAGAAGCAGATAATTAACTGCAAGAAAACACATGAAGTAGATTATTTAACTTAAAGTGCTGCACTATTGTGCAGTAGAAACAGTGATGTCTTTCTAAAGAAAGTTTCACCACTTAGACATTCTTTAAGGGAATACTTCCAGTAGCAATAACTGACTTTCAGCAGATGTCTGAAGATTTTAGCTTGTAACAAGGAAACACAAAGACAGCAAAACAGGTTTCCAGATATTTTAAAAGAAGACTTTTAACAAACTGTCCTGCTTGCTGTGGAAGGTTAGTGGGCTTTTTATGACAAACAGCAGCAGATCTTCACATTTTTTGACCTGATTCTGTTATTTACATATGTGACAACAAAACATTTACTTTTCTGATGAGACATTACAAAGTTGCACCCTGCCACATTTGCCAATGAAATAGTGTTAGGTAAATTTTAAAAACCCACAGCTTCTGTGCCTTTCCTCACACAAGCTTCTCCAAGACTGCTAAGGACCAACCAAATCTCAAAACACGTGACAACAAAACCTTAACTTCTCTAGATGAGACACTATAAAGTTTCACCCTGCCACATTTGCCAATGAAATAGTGGTAGACAAATTTTTAAAACCCACAGCTTCTGTGCCTTTCCTCACACACGCTTTTCCAAGACTGCTAAGGACCAACCAAATCTCAGTTCATTAATTTATGCTGTTCAATAAATAGTCATTAATTGGGAATGGTGAATGTTATCTCTTTATACACTGTGTATAGGAGGACAGGAAATTCTTCCTTCTTACAAACTTTTTATTCCATAATTGGCAAAATCAAAAGCACTGTTTTATAACCTGTCCACGTATTTGTCTGAGCTATCTTGAAAATGAATGGACTAGTGATGAAGCATAATCTGGCAGATGATGGCAGGAGGTAGAAGTATGGAAGCTGATTCTCAGCATTAAAACCCTGTACATCCCTGCCTCAATAACAGAGTAATTAATCAACTGGGCCTAATATAATCTGACTAAATCCTTCTTTGCTAAAATTGTATAAAGCAAACATCAAAACTGAGTCCTAGTGAGCAGAGAAAGATGTAGAAAGCCTAAGCATTCCAGGAGCTGCCTCCCAAAGCTTGCTTTTAGGAACTGAGTAATATTTTCTTTAACAGTCACGGAAATTAAAACTTTTTCATACCTCAAAAGTTTCAGCAGGTTTACCTTAAATTTTCAGAGGAGCAGAAACCAGACCTGGGATTCTGAGATCGGTGTTTATTTCCAGTATTCAAATTGTTGCATCTTAAATAACGACTGTCTGAATTTTGAACATTGACTGATCATCAGATGTTGGATCTGTGTAATGGCAAGGGTACAATTCAGAAAAATGTATTTGTGAATAGCTTGATATTGTTTCCTGAAATCACATTGCATCCCATATTAGAGCACAGAGACACATTTTATTCTTCCATCTTAGCGGTGTTACAAATACTGTGTCAAACCGCTGAGTACAGCAAAACTTGTGGGCCTGCATAATATGAACCCCATGACAAAATGAGAAGGGATTAGCAATTTCTATTACTGCTTAGCATTGGAAAATCTCAGCTATCAGTGCCTAAGGTATAATACCACTTCCTAATGTTGACAGGTGATGCATAAATTAAACAGTAACTCACAACAGGGCATGTGCTACTGACTAATGTAAAATGAATATTAGTCTGTTGCAATTTGGGTTCACACATGAGTTCAGGTGCTTAGCTGAAAAATCTGAACCTCTAATCTGCAAAACCAGCTTAGGTTCATTCCTTTTTTTAAAATAAAGCTTTCTTTTTTAATTTTCTAGGAAAGAAATGCAAAAATAAAAAAATATGAGGGAGGATGAAAAATCAATTGAACTTTTATGAACTTCCAAGCTTTGGGCTTTTGTAGAGCTCGCTTGAAGTCTTGGGGAGTTCTCATTATTTACACCCTGTTTCAGCCATTTCTTCCAGCAGACAGCTACATGAGATAAAACATGATAGCCAAATTCTGGTCTTACATCCAGGCAATCTCAACAAAAATAAGGGAGGTAGAATTTTCACACCCTGTAGATCTTGACAACAGTTATGCTTTCACATTGAGCATGCATTAGCTACATCTCCCTGTATATGGTGTGCTCCTAGGCTTTGGATATCAGCTTAATCCTGGAGTTTTGTGGTCCTAAACTTAGTGTAAACATTAAAGTAGTTTTAGCAGCAGGAATTTTCCCTTGTGCTATGGTACAAGTTTAATCTCATTCCACTTAGATTCAAGCTGACTGGACAAAAGAAGATGGGGGCAGGGGGGGAGCGCAGGGTGTGGAGAAGATGCCTGGCAGGGAAAAGTAACACTGCACATCAATATAAAGGACCCTCAAAAGAAAGCTACAAATGGAAAATTAGCCTTCTTGATTTCATTTTGGTTCCCCAGTTCTCTGAGAAAAAGCAGCAAATCAGCTTAGTAATTGCTGAAGACTAAATTGCAAGAGATGTCAGTGCTGGAGCCTATATATTGATTTTCAGTGTAGCAGTAAATTCTTGTTACCTCTTCCTAACTTCTGCTAATGCTGATCTGCCAAAATGTAAGATTCCCTTTCTGCTCCATCCTGTTGTTCAGTACTAGTATTTCTGCAAATTGTGGTGTTTCTTCCTTCAGCTTTGAACCTGTCCTATTCAAATCCAGGAACATCTGTAGAATAACAATGTTTCTAGTGATTTTTAACAAAGTAGTTGTATAAACACCAAAGGTTTAGATTCCACTATCACTTCACAGGATGGTGTTAGCTCTGGAAGGCCAGTCAGCCAAGTGGCAGTGCCAAAATGTAATCTCGACACTAAAATCAGTGTGGTTTCTTTTTGTCACAGTAATACAGGGGCAGTGTCCTCAGTCATGTCTCTTTTTCTCTTTCTGAATTGCCTTTTCCTTGCTATATTGGAGCCATTGTCAGGCCCAGGCTACTTATAGCTGTTTTGGGCTGATCTTCAATACGTCGGTAAAGTGCACTTTAAAAACACTTTAAATGCACATTGTGTTGAACTGCTTTGCAAAGCAACCATTCGTATAGAAGAAGACACTCAGATGAGTACTACTTCTTGGATGTATGCCATACGTCAATCAAACAAAAGTGGTGATTGAAAAATTAATATTACAGGATTTATTTCTGCTGATCAGCAAGCATCATTGTTCAACAACAGAAACCGACAAGCAACTAATTTAACATGCCCAGGACTACAACACTTTTTAAAGTTAAAAAAGACATGACATAAAATGTTTCCTATTATTTCAATTACATTATGCTAATGTTCATAGCCATAGTTAAACTTTATAAAATATTTAACACACAAACCAGGTACTTACCCACAAAAATCTATGTTGGTTCCCAATCTTGCTTTGTTTTCCAGATTCTGGTATCACAACTGCTAGTGTACATATATTTTGAAAACCAGTGATTGGAAGACAGTGTTCTTGGGTCCGGGACTACCCACATTTATCGCTATCTCCTGTTTTCCCAGCTGAATGAGAAAGAAAGATTAGTTTGCTCAGTAGGAGATCCCACTGCCTGTTTCTGAGGTCTTTCAGTCCTTCATATAGGAAAAAACCTTAACTGAAGTATTTGATATCAGCATAACTAGATACATAAAGAAGTGGCTAAGGGAAAGCTCATTATGCATACCTTCTTTTCTGGATGGTCTGTTGTTGCTAGGCAAAGTTTTCTACAGTATCAGCAAGAATTTCAGGTGGACAAGGGCATAAAAAAAAGTTTCACTAAAGCCAATTCAGTGCTCCTGCATTGTCCATGACTGGAAAGGTCAGGAGGATTCTGGAGACAAATCCTCAAAGGGTTCTGCACACACTTATATAGTGTCCAAAAAGCAAGAAGATCCTTGTTTGAGAGCACTTATGAGAGCTTCTCATCTTCTCTAGAGATGTGCCAAAACCTATAGGTATAGGATATAGGTAAGGGGATAATGCCTTGTAAATATTCAGTAGAGGATATATAAAAGATAGTGTTCCACAATAACATGACAGTAGACAGGTTCTTAACCTTCAAAATCTACTCTCCTTTAAGCTATTAAGACTGAACAAAGGTCAGCTATTATTGTTGTATGCCATATTTGTCTCATGTTCCTCCATGTTACAAAGAAGTTTAATAGTGCCAAGGAGTTTTGACTGGATTTCAGTATTTATGCAAACTAATGTTTCTGTTCTAGTTAACATAACATGGAGGGCTACTAAGCAGATATGACCTTATACACCGGGTTTCTGAATATTTTTTCTTATCCATTTTCACTGTGTGTGTGCACATATAATTGACATCAGAAAGGCATGCAATAAGGGAACAGGTGTATTATTTGTCCTTAGAATATAGGAAAAATTCTGTGTCACTGAATACTAGTTTCTGCTTACTTAAATAAGAAGCTGTAACTAGGCTCAGATCCAATGCTGATTGTCAGCTTCCTTATGGGGCCTTCTTTCCCTACCTGTTTTTCTGTTAGCCATTACAAATTTTCATAAAATCACAGAAACTAATATTTGGAATTTTCTGAGTTAGCTTTGTTTATTTGTTTATTTTCATCTCTTGCGGTAATGACTGATGTGGCCCTTTCATATATTTCCCATTAAAAGAAAACAGTAATAAAAAAAATGCTGGCCAGTCATGGGAAGTAAAAACTCAAACACTGAGAGATCAATGATCTGATAACCTGTGCCTGAAAAGTAGCAATGACAGGACCCATACTGAAATATAGGAAAGCTAAAAGGCTGAGTGAGGCACTCGGTCTAGAAATACTGGATACAGCCATGACACTTTAGGTAATGAAAAGTTGTCTTCTTTTATTTTTGAGATGAGGTTTTCTTGCCGCTTCTATTTTTTTTGCTTGCCCTAAAGAGTTCAGTTTGATCATGTAAATCATGTTACCAATAAAAAAAAATGAAGAAGTGCAATTAATTACACTGATCAATTTGTTTTACCTTTTTTTTCATATATTCCCATTTGTGACATAGGCACACAGGGATATAAGCTAGTGTGTTACGTAGCTTACAGAGTTAATCAGCAGAATCCTATGACTCCTGCATACAGATACGTAATATGAAATAGAAATGCTATGCTCTTTCAGTGTTAAAAGATGTAGTGTTAAAAGAAAGAATCTCATGCTACCTTCACAATGCACACTCTGTACTGTACTCACCATAATCTAGAATGGGTCACCTCTGATACAGCCTTTGAACACTGTTTCAAACATGGTTTTCTGGATTGTCACAAGCTGTCTGTGAGAAGTGAATGTTTATAAATATTCCTGTCCACATACACTGTCACACACACACATACACATGAGAGAGAGAAAGAAGGATTATATATATATATATATATATACATCTTTCTCCCAAAGTCTGCAAGGGAAGTTTTAATTCCCGCTACATAATGGCCCATTTGCCTCAAGTGTTTCAGAATGGTTCAATAATCACTAGCCATGTGTGCAGTTTGTTGAATTATTTAAGCTTATTTCCAGGGGGAGAAAGACAGGGAGGAAGGCAACTGATTCAATGCAAATGAAAAGCTTTTGAAGCTCCCTATGGTGAAGATGTGATTACAGTCAGACAGTTAATAACCTAGACTTACAAAAATCTGAAGGTTTTAAAACTGTCTGGCCAGTCAGTAAATGAGGTTTTTCCACACTATCGACCAACTGCCATGAGTTGTAATGGTTTCAGATTTGTTTGGAGTGTGAGTGGACCCGCAAATGAGGAAAGGACCCCCCTGCTTCATAATAAAGAAGAGCAGTTGGTAAATCTCTAAGGTTTTCTTCTGGATTTGTGCTTGAGCCTTCAGCCTTCAACCGCATACTTTCTTCTAAATTCTTCAGAGATTACACTGGGCTGTCCAGCTCTAGGCTTTTGCAGGAACAAGTCAATTTGTGTCATTCTTTCTCTCCAGGGATGACAACATCCTTTCCCCTGCCCTCATTATCCGCAATGCTCCATCTCTCCTGCTCTTTGCCAGAGACAAGCCCTGTTGCCTAACATCTTGTACATTTAATGGTTTTAAATAACTGGCAGTGGAAGAAAAAAAAAGGAGTAATCCACAGACAGTTCTAACTCTAAATAAGTGTAAACAGCTATAAAGTGTTCATAGCCCCTCAACAACAACAGAAGATGTGTCTATAATCTACGTATGCTACACGGCTACTGGCTTAAAGCTGTTTCAAAGAGATGCTGTTAACCAGCCACAAAGAACAACGCCTATTTACGGACATGCCAGCAAAATTAAGCCACTGTAGGCTGAATCTCCCCTTCAATGAGCTCCTTTATAAATAATCTGCCTTGATCATCTTGTCCTGCGTGCAGCCACGTGGAAAGGCATAAATGCTTGCCATCTATGCAAAACGGTAGGAAGAAGTGAAAAACACTGTACATCCTTATGCTTCCTCCCACGCAAGCAGTACTGCACTGATGTGTGCTGCAGAGGACACTGAGGATGTGCTTTCATGGAAAAGGGGGAGGGGCGTTTCCTTTGACAAAGGCAGTGTGCCCACAGGGGCCCAGCCAATGTATATTCTTATGTCATGCATGTAGCCCAGGTCTGGAGCAATATCAAATGACAGATGTAACCACAGGGAATGTTTTCCACATCCTGCCCTCCAGAACTGGCCTGTGGGGACATCAACCTTTGTCGTACTCCCTCAGTGACAAACTGGATGCCAATATCCATATTCCATTTTCCCCAAAAGCCCAATGAGAAGCACCCGGTCCCCGGAGATGTGACAGCAGGCCTGGTGCTGTGGTTCTCTCTCCCAGACAATGGGGTGTGCTCTTTCTCTGTGTCACGGATGACAAGGAACCTGCAACATTCCTTTAACAATTTTCTCCTGTTTATGTCCAGTTTTGGCCAAATTTCCCAGCCATGTTCACTGCCTTAAAACCCAATTAGTTATTGCTATTGTGCATATTGATTGAAGACTGATAAATTGCTGCCGTTAATGTTCAAAATTAACCATAACATTTTTTGAGTGAAAGGAGACAAGATTCTCCTTGCTCCTCTGAACACAGGAGTTACCTAGAAGAAGGAATACAGTGTTAAAATCAAGAACCTGAAAGAATACCAGAATTATACCTCAATCTTTCCAAATGCTTCATTTTCACTTACAGCTTCTGTGCAAAGTTCAGCTTTGCCTCTTTCGGTTCCTCTGATTTCCTCATCCTTTTGCCGTTAGGCAGATTATCCTTGTATTTTTCTCACTGCACAAGTGAAATGTCAGACAAAGTCTGAGCTCTTACCAGTTTCCTGTGACGGCTGGTGTAATTCACAAGGGATCTTCAACCCAGTTTTCAAATGTGTAGCAAATAATTTTTTCTGGCTAGGTTTTCTAATACAGGCTGCCCATCCTTTGCTACCTCTGTTAGAAGCGGGCTAGTCAGGATAGCATTCATCTATTCTATCAACTGGAAATTGGGAAAAAACGTTGTGTCTATCAATAAAATTAGAGTCGGGTTTGAATTCTCTCAGGGAATATTTTCAGGTTCTGAAATGTTTAAGAAATCACTCCACAGCAGCCAATTGTTTATGCAAAATATTTGCCATCAGTTGACAGTAAGTGCATGGATCACACTCTATGTCACTTTTCAGGGTCAGATAACTTTGCACAAAGCTAAACATTAGACCACAACATAACCTGAGATTTAAAAAGAGGATGATGAGAAAGGAAATTTCAAGGGCAAAGGACAAACACACAACTTTAATTGAACAGATAATGTTTAAAGGACGTTACACAGCAAATTATTCATGTGGTTAGTCATATAGCCGTTTCTGCAAAGTGCATTTGAAAAGGAAAAATATCCATGTATAACAGCTTCTGCTATATATTGGCGATAAAAAATGTGTGATAAAATGCACAGCTGGATGAATGGTTACCTTGAAGCTCCAGGAAGAGGCTCACTATATTTGATTTCCACTCATGTTAGAGGTCTTTTACACAGCAGATACTCGGCAGTGAAATTCCTCTTGTCAGGTTCAAGTGGGTTAATAATGCTATTAAAACAAAAGGCAAAGCTTTAGGACAACACATGCTGGTGTCAATGCTGGCAAATACGGATAAGAAGACTGCACTTTTCTTTTGAAAGCTGTGTACTGAGCCTTTCAAGTATCAAATACTGATGTTGAGGAGGTTTACCAAAACAGAAATTGTTCTATTCCTGGTGAACAAACACTGGAGTTAATGTGGAACTGGTGTCACTTCAGGCTTTACACAGAATAGAGGCAACAAGACTCGGAGAAATGGGACCAACTAAAAGAGGGAAGCTTGAATTCCAGACATACCACACTTTAACTGGAAAATCACGTGATCTTTTTTTCCTCCTTAAGCTGAGTTTTCAAAACATCTATCTTTGCTGAATTTCTCAGAATTTTTAAAATTCTGTAAAGTGCTGTAAAATAAAATGCAGCTTCTATTTAAAATATCTGAGCACAAAGTCTATAAGCTTCTGATGAATATTGCATGCTTTATGAAGTGTTATGTCTGAAAAGTTGTGCAAACTCAATAATTATCTGTGGTATGGTGTTGCTAGTTTCATAGACTGTACTTGGGGTGGGAATTTAGCTACTTGCATTGAGACAGTTAAAAAATTCCAACATGCAAATTTCCCTGAGCGACAGCTAGTGAAAAAAGGACCATTTATGCAGGAAGAGTAAAATTTTATTGCTATTGCTCATGTTCTTTCATGTTCCATAAGAGCCTTTTTTCTTTGTTTCTGACATTATCTTATTGTGAGACTTCCAAGATCTTACATGTAGGATTAATCTTAGGATTCCACTATTTTGCTAGCATTTTAACACTCATATGCTAATCCTAGCCGTAGAGGAATACCTGCAATTCTCTTTATACCAGTAAAGCACAATATAAAATGTATTAATAAAAAGGCCTAAACCCAGCAATGTACAGGAATGTGTATCTTTGGCTGAAACCATTTGAGGCTATCAAGGATCCAAACCTTTGGCTACTTGCTCTATTTATCTTGGGAAGTACCTATTTAGGGTTTGGGGGAGGGGTTATGTCTGAGTTTTTTAGTTTGTTTTCTTAATCTTTCTGATTTATGAAATCTTTATTGTATTTCCAGTTTAATTCTGAGTGTGAAATCTTAATAGTACTTCCAGTGTTTACATCTGAACACCATTTTTTGACACTGCTGTCTTTCACTACTCTGGCACATATGAAGCTTGTAAAGGAGATAAAGAAAATGATCACAAGCTTGTTTTTTCCAAAATAACCATAACAAACAAAAGATTTTTTCTCCAGATGAGAAAAATATGCGAATTTCAGTTTTACACAAAAATGAGCCAGGTGTGTTTTGAACTGAATCAAAGCATTAGTGCTTGACTAAAGACAAAGTGCAGGGATTCACTCAGAGAAGTAATCAAGCCTTCCTGATGAATAACACAAACAACCTCCAGATCTCAGACAAAGTTTCTGTCAAATGTGGAATTGTTATTTCAAGCTGTGCGTTAAGAAAAAATATCTTTTACGCAGGACAGAAACATGAGTGACTTCAAGAACTGATGGCATATCTCCACAGACTTCTGTGCTTCATAAAGGGAAGGATTTAGAATATTACACTTTTTAGGAACTGTTTTACTACCAGGCATAGCTGTCTGCAATCCATTGAAAGCCCTGATTGTTGCCTTGTACAGAAAGGAAGAGGCAAGTCTGCAAGCCAACAAGGGATTCCAAGGGGTTTTATATTAGCCTATAATTAAATAATAGTTCATGTTGCCTTCTTCCACTGGGAATTACATCCTTTTCACCTCTGCTCTGCTAAAGCAGAGACATCCATTACGATGAGTAGCTACAACACTTGTCAGATCCAATCAGCTCCAAACGACTGAAGACCAACTGACGTGTGCTCTCTTAAAGCACGGTTTCTTCTTCCCCAAAAGCCCACTGTCCTTTCACGTGCATGTAACAGTCAGAAGAGATCACATCACACAATGAAGAAAAACAGAAGCATATGGTACTAAGGGGTCTCTGCAGGAGATGGCTAAAATGCCGAGGCTCGCACATAAACAAAATATATGCAAAAATATGTGTTCATATAGAATGCCAGATACAAGCAGATGATAAAAACAGCACAGAAAGGCAACATTTTGCCATCATTACAGTTATCTCAGAGCATTTTTTCTTTTTAATTGTTATCTAAAGTGGTGAACAAAAGGTAGCAATTACAAGCACTTAATCATGCATAAGCAGTTGCAAAATTCACTTTTCCAGTATAACATCAGCCACATATTCTTCACACCACATTTTGCTCATGCCTATAGTAAGTTTCAGCATGAAGACTGAATTGCAAACTCTGACTACACTGGCAGATATCTCTTCCTCATCCCATTGCTATTAAATAGTGTATGTAAAAGCAGGGACATAGATTCACTGCATATTCTTAATCAGTATGTAATTCTCTCTTGCTCTTTTTCTCTCTCAGAAGACACATTGCTTACTGCTTTTTCTAACCTAGAGAACAGTATTTTCTGAACTATGCAACGTATTAGATGTTTTGCAAAGAAAACTAATGTGCTGAGGACTCTTCTCTCTCCCTCTTGATTCCATATATGTAAGGTACTTGTGCTGCAGTAACTTTGCGTTAAAGAACAACGTGTACCAAAAGATGCTTCTTTTATCATGTTACTATAAACTAAGGGAGCAGCTGTTTCAAGAACACTGTGAAGTGCATAGACCAATGGTTACAGACCTTGTTCTGTAAGGCATAAATTGACTAGAAGCTTTAAAATGCTATTTGTTTGAGAAGAAAATGTTTATTTTGGTTTGTAATTCTGTCACAAAGCATATCTAAAGAAAATAAAGAATTTGCAAAGACAAGGTTCACCAACAGAGATACTCTTTGTTCCATAAAATGATCTGAAAGCATTTTTAGTGGCAATGTTAGGTGATGCCATTGCTTAATTCCTGTATAAAGCCACAGAAATCACCACATGAACTATGCAGGAGGGGTTTTAATTTCAGCAGAATCTGTGTTTTTCGTTGTCTTAATTTGTAAATCTCAACAACTTGAGTGAATAGACCTTTGAAAGCAAAACAAATATCCTGACAGAATAAACACTGGGAAGGACTTGATTCGCTTCCTACCCTTTACTACAAGATTTTATGAGAAACTGTCTCTCTGATCATCCAAGATATACACTCAGTCCTTTGTAGCAATGATCACTCCTTTAATTGAAGATGTTAAAAAATGACTGCACTTTTAAAAACCATCTGTGTTATTTTGCACAGATTAAATTTCTTCCATTTAAGAAATGGTGTAGATCTGAATAACTAACTTTTGATTTTTCATCAAAACATTCCAATAGAACCAGGCTGTTAAAAAGCAGCTGTCCCAATGTCACAAGTTCTGCTGTAAAAACATTATTTTTAAAAAACAATGAGTAACTTGAATTCAGAATATGTTGCATGCATTTATCAGTTTGCTGAATTCATTTTGTTACAACATACATTAGTAAAAGAAGCAATTTTTTAAGAAAAGAAATAAAGCTGTATAAATATAATGAAAAAATAAGAGATTTGGATGATTCCTCAATTCAAGTTGTTAAGCTCTGAAACTCTGTGACATTTATGTAAGAGATGGATTTCAAATAGGGCATGTATTTTTTACCTCATCTGGCAGGTGGTGATATATTCTGGTTAGACTGTTCTTGATACAGAGGTTTATTTCCTATTTTCTATAAATATGGCATTTTGACAGAAAAGGTAATTATGTTACCATCACTTCCCTGTGTTTATTCTGGTTTTTTTTTTTTTTTTTATTTTCCAAAAGGAAACAGGATGCTCCTGAATGCAATTATTAAGCAAGCTCGGAAATGTCATCCATACTATGGAGGTGATTTTGTCAAACATAATCAAATCCAGAAAGATAGTGAAACATCCTTTCTAAGGAATCTTTCCATTCAAAGACCACAAAGTATGGGTGGGGGAGAAACCTGAAAAAAAGCCCCATTATTTTCTAATGGGAAACTACAATACTAATGGAAATATCTGCAAAGGATCACAGGATTAGCTCCATTTTTCTCTTAATAATACAGATAAAACTTCACTTTTTTAGTCAAGTGCTTTCCCTTTTCTTTAACCTTTGAAACAAAACTAAGAAACATTTTTTTTTAATGACAAAAAATTATCAGTAATCTTATGACTAGAAGAAAAACAGGAATGGAAGGTGCAGAAATGGCTTTTATTTTACATTTGGTAAGGAAAAAAAAAAATCTAAAATACTTGAAGAGCCTTCAGAAATTAACCTGTTTCTCAGTTAATCTGGCCACCCTTTTTGCATGATGGATAGGTTAGTCAGCAGTGTAGGAAGCACTTCTTGCCACTGGCACAACCTGATATTATTGCTGCCGCCTTCTACCTTCTGCTCCAAGTTTTTCTATGTATTGTTTTCTCAGATTTGGACCACTCCCACTGGAAATAAACCACTTTTGAAGTGGTTATGTAAATCTGTGTAGCAAAATTAGAAGTTGCATATGTAAAGTGGAAACTGATACTTTCCATGACAAAAGTATTTTTATCACATTTTCGATGTCAAGCACTGATAATATAAAATACAGTTGATTCACATCACAGCTTTTCTCTGGTGAAACATTCAGTTTTTAAAATTACTCTCTTTAAGGGTTACTATCATGGGGTTTTTTTCAGTTAAAGAAGTAGGTGTGCTTTTTAAGAATGGAGGCTCTAGTTAAAAAAACTACAAAACCTTCCTGGTGACATCAAGCTTATGGTATCTCCAAATGAAATTTATTTGTCTGTTTTCCTGAATGCACCCTCTTCCTTCAACCTGGGGAACTGGAAAGCATAGTGACTATTTTTCAAATCTTATTTGTTAGTTCCCCACCAAGTGACAAATGTTCTAAGATCGAGTTAAACAGAAGTGACAGAAAGTTGAGGCATGCAGTTCATGAAGCCTCATGTTATAGCTTTGCTATCATGTCAGCCATAACTCATGGATGCAGTTTTCAGCACCTTTGTATTCTCTCTTAAGTTATATTACTTTACTGAGAGTAAAATGGAAAATACCTTCTCTTTGTACACAAAATTCTATTTAGCAAAATAGACTGTGCAAAGCAAAAACACTGAAAATGTTGCAGGTATGCACTGAAACTTCTTTACACTTATGATCCCCCCAAAACAAAGTTCTATATATTGGAGAGTCAGAGGTTAAGGAAATATAATCAATGTATGAGAAATATTATTTATTTTTATGGTTGACAAAATTTGAGCAGGGAGGGACACAAAAAGTAAGTGTTACTGTCAGGTAACAGATATGGTGCTGCAAGGACTCAGTAAGTCAAAAAGGAAGCTATAATAAAACTATGTTTTCAGTTTAGGCTACCACATAACAACAATATATTGGGTCCTCCAAAATAAAACTAGCATGAAAGTCTTCATTTGTAGTAGGTAAACAATGACTTTTCTCTCTTTCTAGCAGGTACAAGTATTCCGTAATTACTCTTTCCGAAACGTACTCTCTAACGTCTGAATATGGAGGTGACATGTGCTAGACATCAATGAAATACTTGTGTAATACTGATGTACACTTGAAAAAGGTTCACCGGAGGTCCTAAAAATTTGGTGTCATTTTGGGTAAAGGCTTTTTTTTTTTTTTTTAATTTAAGTGATGTGGCATGTACAATACTATATCAAACAGAGGTGTAAGTGTGATTATGAGCTGGACCTCTGAGAAAGGTCATTCTATTCCTTGTGAAGAGACACCATATAGTTTCAAATTTATTTTTTTCTAGATATTCACAATCTTGGTTGTTATAGTTCTGTTCAGACAAGAACCTTCAATTTTCAAATAAAATTTATGTGTATACTAGGTTTTATTAATCTTTTTCCGGTTCCAGCCCTGATTCATAAGTCTACCAGAATCCAGGCACAGGTTTGGGAATCAGGAGCCCTGCATCGTTTCGACGGGTGTGTCTCACTGAGTCAGACTGCTGAGAATAAAGAACTGATCTTATTGCAAGTCACAACATGCTAAGAAATACAATTAAGTGAGTAGTATTGCAAAGAAATATCACAGTTCATGAGGGTTTTGAAATGAGTGTAATGTGATTAACAGCACTTTCTTATGATTACTAAATTGGTATACACATTTACTAACAATGAAGCATTTTTTATAACTTTCAGACTGAAGAATTACTAAAGAAAGAACATGAAAATTAATATAATAGAAGATAGATATACATAGGTATTTTGTTTCATTTACTTATAGTGTATATATAATTTAGTTGTTTTAATTCAAATTCAGCGAAAGTGATCTAATATTCAGATTGAAATAAGTTGACAAAACACTGACGTTTTGAGGTGCTGAAACTAGAGAATTTAATGTTTTACCACTGTGAGATATGGATCAAGGGTTAGTAGCTGCTAAACTGAATGTAGACTGACTTTTTAGAATGACAGTAACAAAATAATTGCAGTAAAAATTGTTTGTTTCACTAGTAGCTGGCAACAAAACCCTATTAAAATACTATAAAGCATTATACTCTGTTGTATAAATGATGTGTGTTATATATCTGAAAATTGCCCACTATGAAGAGGTTACATTTAAATAGCAAATAGTCTAAACTCACATCATCTATTTATATGTTTATAAGGTCTTGTCTATAGGAGAAAGAGTGTGGAAAGGGAATAGAGAACAGCTGTTTCTCAGTAGTTCAATCCAGCGGTTTGTACAGGGACTTTTATTCTGAAATGAGAGTGCCTATTCTTGTCCATTTGACAGTGGATTAAGCTGACCAGGCAAAGACTTTTTCATTGTGGGCTACACCTAGAGTTCATACAGAAGAAGTAGAGTCATAGCCTAGCATACTTCACATTATTTTCTGCCTAAAGACCGGCTTTGTTGTTAGGACACAGACCTAGAACTCTACACCTTCTTAACAATCTCTTTAGCCTATACCAATCTGGTTGTCCTCTGATGGCAGCTACACAGTGGTATCCATCTGAAAAGTGCAGACTGGCTTCATCCCAGACCCATGAAATACTTTAGACATATGCTATTTTGCTTTCCCAGATTTGGACCGTGGCTCTCAGGACCTGAGAGGGACAAGTTCTGACACCCTTATGGTCAAAACACCTCTTTTCCACTGCATACAAAGTAAGGCAGTGATATTTCATATTTTGAAGACTTGTAGATCCATTATTAAAAAAAGAAAAAAAAAAAAGCTAATTGGTGATAAATCAGTATCTAATGGGGGGGGGAAGGGTGTAAGATATACAAAATAAAGAATGATCTATTCTAATTAACTATGTACAGATATTGTAGTTTCACACCCTTTTTTCCCTTAACAGGCAAATGGTTGAAGACAGAAGACTTATTATAGATTTTACATCCAGCCCATGAGGATTTGGACTGATTCCACCGAGCAGGTTCAGGTCAGCTAAGTCCTTTCCTTCAAAGCATCATAGGTGTCTCTGAGCATCATTGCAAGCTTGTTCTGGCAGTAAGCCAGGCTTCAAAAGCCTTTCACTGTGCAGTCACTGACTCACTAATGGGCAACTGCAGGCTTTCTGATTTTCCTTTCGTTTCATGTGTTCATTTGACATAAATTTAATTAAACCAAATCTAGTGTTAAAGCAAGAAGAGATAAAAGTGATATGTTGCAAATTAAAGAACTGTGAATGATACAGGAAACACGACTCTTTATTTCTGTGTCTGTAAAATATTGTCAATTTTAGTAACCTCACTACTAAAAGTCTGCAAAAACTGTACGGATATACATTATTAAGAATAATGTGCATCCAGGGTTAGATGAAGGTCTCAGCCCTATATTCTCTGTAGTAAAACCTTTCAGAGAATTCTTATGCTTTCTTTCATACCCACACTTCAGGTAGTCACCTCTTCACAGGATATGAGACAAGTTTGCCCTTCTGCCAGCTACATATCCACAGTTGTCAGACAGCTCAAAAGCATACAACAGCAGAAACATGAAAAGATCACATATTAAATATAAAAAATCATCATTTTTCAAAGGTCTTTTGGTTTTTACTTAAGGCTAAGGAGGTGATAGTGAAAATGAAAAAGATCATGCTGTTAAAAAGGTTTCATTTAATTGCTTTGAATATTGCTTTAGGAAACATCCAACTATCTTCTTGTTCTTTTTAAAAGTCTTCTTTTAAAATTAAAAGAAAATTCAGACTGGAAATATACTAATGTGAACTGAAAGGGTATTTGCAAGCTGCCCAGAGATGTTCTGAACCAATCATATTCAATGGGGTTCCAGTACTGTCATTTCATAAGAACTATATGTAAGCTACCAAACACTGAAAGCAGTAGCGCTGCAGGAAAGAATATGAACACTGGAAGGAGGATCTAATGACCAATGAGCAATTTTTGCAAAGTTTCCTATTTGCTTATGTGATATATCAGCTAGAAGTAAATAATTTATGTATGGAACAAATTATGAATATCGGGCTGGTACAAAAAGAAATTTATTTATCATAGCACCAGATTTCTGGCCTCCTTTCCTTTACAAATGACCATGGGTGTCTAGGTTTTTTTCAGGGGGGGTGGGTAGGGATTCAGTGTTAGTTCCTCCAACTACCAATGCCTATGCACAGAGGGCTGCTAGCATAAAGGAAGCCACATCACAGCTGACTGAATGGAAGCTCTTCCTGGCTGTGCCTATACTGAGGGTGAAGATGGCTTAGTGGTGTTTTCCACAGCTGTCATCCTATGCACCCTGACTCCGGCTTAGGGCAAGGTGAGGATGCACATCACCCCTTGGCAGTTCTTTTCATCTGCGGGGGGGAAAGTGTCAATATCATCCATTTCATGGACAATCCAAGCTGATGAGGAAAAACTCTGCAGAATATAGACAAAGGCTCTCAGGGCAGGATCCTTTAACACCCTGTAATCCCACTTATCTCTATTCCAAAGGCCACATGAAGATTTTTCATGAGGAAAAAGGGAAAGAGCTATGAAGAAAACAATCAGAAATAGTTTCTTTAAAGAAAACGTTCCCTTCCAGAAATTGCAAAAATTATGCAAATGAAGTACAAAGAAATGAATGTCATCTGACTAACACAAATTCTTCCTCTTGCCCATGTTGAAGCATTTCCTTTTCCTCTTCCTAACGAGACAGAATAATATAGCAGATATCAAAATCAAAGATTTTACTTCGAATCTTGAACTTGCCTCATTTCTAAAATCTTATTTAACTGCTAACTGTTCTAAAAGTTTGAGTAATTAAAGCCAAAGACAGATATTTTAGGAAGCAAAAATTTAATTCCATAGAATTTTTGTGAACACCAAACTGTATACATGAAAACTAAAACATGTCTGTGCTTGCCTAATTAAAAAAAAAAATAAAAATCAGAGAGCCAAAAAAACGGAAAACTGTTTCATCTAAACAGTCAACTTCCCATCAACCTAGTTTTCAATGGGGATAAATTTAGCATTTGACATAAGCAAAGACATTTAGGGTATACTTTTTTAAAGCAACTACTGCTGTTTATGTGCCCAGCTCATTCTGACTAGTAGCTCTTAACTCCCCTGGCACTTGAGAAAATTCAAATCTGTTTTTTACAAGCATAACACTAGAGAGAGATTGAAAATGAAGACTATGAAAGAAAAATGAATTACAATACACTGCTATCTTTGCTACATACTGTAAATACTGCAATTATATAGTATGGCAGAGTTGATAATCTTCTTTAAGAAAGTGCTATTGTTTTATGACAATTCTAGCTTAACTCAACACTGTAACAATGGAGGCCCTGACAAAAGCATACTGGGAAAGCAAGTGGCTTTATAAGTTCCTCTTCATTCAAGAGTTCTCTTACACACTGGGTGTATGTGAGTAAATCTGAGAGTACACAGAAGTTGTACTGTCACTTAAATCTATCATTGTTACATGATCTTGGAGACTTCCTCAGGTGAAACAGTTTTCACTATGAAGTTTTCAGCTGTTACCATTTATTGACAATAAACCCATAAAGAAACAGAGGACAATAATATATAACATATGACAATCTACGTATTGCTTCATGTTCTTTCACAATCTATTTTTAGACAATCTTAGCACAGTTAGGTAGAGGCGTTCCAAATTTTAAAAAGCTTACGTTAATCCAGAAATGCTTCACTTCCTTAAAAAGATTAGAAGGTGAAGGGCACTGTTATCTAATTGTTTTGCTTGCTGTATTTGCTCCACAGATAATATCAATGCCAGCCTGGAAGACCTTTACCGGAGCTGTCTCAAGTGTCTTTGGCGAGATCTTCTCTTTCTCAGTGTACTCCCTCACAGTAGTACGTTCCTTAGAAACCAAAATTCTGGTCAGCTTCTAGAATGAAACATATTAAGTGAGAAACAAGGATCCAAATTTAATTTCCTGGAATCTGTCACGGAAAGATAATGTGTAAACCTTATCACCTTCAAAGAGAAGAGTGAAAGCAAAATCTGTGATTGCTAAGGATTGCATGGGAAGACTAGTTTGCAAAAGAAGAAAAGAGGAAAACACAAAGAAGAAGGAATAGCTGTAGACAGAAGAGTTGAGATGAAGTTAATATAACGAAGACACGTTATAATTCTGGAAACATTACCTAAAATAACAAAAATTACAGAAATTACTGTCTAAACTCTATCACTGAAAGCATAATGTTCAGGTCAGAGGCAATAATCAGATCTGAAATTAATATTCACAGATTTTGCCTCGTCTTTCAAAAGTGCAAGTTGTCCTTTTGTTCAGTAGGCATCCTCCAGGGCTGCTTCTGCTTTTCTCTGAACATTGGAGATCATCGAATCATAGAATCACAGAATGGTAAGGGTTGGAAGGGACCTTAAAGATCACCTGCTTCCAACCCCCATGCCGTGATCAGGGACATCTTGCACTAGACCAGGTTGCTCAGAGCTCCATCCAACCTGGTCTTGAACACTTCCAGGGAGGAGGCATCCACAGCTTCTCTGGGCAACATCAGATCTCAGGGTACTTTCTGGGAGGGAGGAATGCATACACTACCACTCTTTGTTCTTTCCCAAAATGTCTTCTTAATACAGAATATGTACATAGTCTCATTGCATAGTTAGGTATTCTATCTTTACTTGGCTTCCTGACACAGTAGTGGCTCACCCAACTACGAAGTCCTTTAAGAGGTGTAATAAAACTTTATTATTTCTCTGTTTACCTCCGTGAAAAAAGCTGTGGTAGTGTATGCCAAGTGTCAGAGGATTTACACTGTGTATTGCATAACAAGTGTAAAATATTATTATTGCTACACAAAAGGGCTTTTTTTCCCAAAGTTTCCATTAGAACTACTTTTAAAAGTGAATACATGTTGCATATTTTCCTATTTTCTCCTCCAGATGAATGCCTCACTTTTTCTGTTTTTTCTGCATTTATCATCCGAAGTGAAAGTCAACAATAAAGATGACTGAAATTGTTTGGCAAAAGAGTGAGGAAGGTGAGTCTCCTGTGAAAGCTGCATATCTGCTGCCTTTTCAAGCAAATCATGGAAACTATTTAGACCATACTCTCTGTCCTTGATCTTCAATATGTTTGTGACTTTCTCACCTCCCCTTCAGCAGTGACACTGCAGCAGGTCTTCACCCATTGTGCTTAAACACAGCCTTTCAGTAAAACTCTTGCTCCTGCTCCTTGCCAGAAGGCATGGTCTATTTTAAGGTTAGGTGGAGGTAGGCACTAGGGAGCTGTTACAGAACTGTGACATCAGGAGTGGGAAGATAATGATTTATGGCAAAACCCAGCCAAATGGTGCAGCAGAGCTTCAGAAAGTCTTGAGAGTTCATCCAAATACACACACCCTACCAGCTGCGTTCAACCCTGACCTAAAGTCAAAATAAGGTTTTTACCGAAGAGTTAACAAAGCTCCACACAACTTCCTCTGAGCTGGAAATGCTTTCTGCAGACACTGCATGTGGCCTAAAGATGTGCTCCTCAGAATTTTTACAGAATGAAAACTTAGGATCTGGTGTAAAACAAGGACAATCAGTAATTTCAAAGGATTTTATATCAATACATTTTTACCTCCTAGTCTAAAATAGATTACTTGCTTCTCAAAGGCACATTGCTTTGCTGAGTGAAAATACCTGGCACAAGGAATTTCAGGAAAGAGGACTGAAAAATGTTGCAAGATTGTGTATATATGTGATTTGATTATCAAAATATCCTGTTGAAAACCTATACTGTGATACCTTTAAGAAGTCTTCCAGGCTTTAAGCAAAAGAGACAGTAATGTTTACATAAATGTGATAGGAAAGAAAACTCAGGTTTACAATACCTATAATTCAGAATAAGTAGAGCACACATGCAGCAATCCTCTGAAGTTTCACAAATTACACTGTGATCACTGTCTTTCCTTCTCTCCTACTGTGTGGTTTAATCACTTGTCTTTAATTGGACTATAAAGATACCATGCCAAGGACTATGTTTTCCTGTATATGCTTGTACAAGACCTAGCGCAGTAGGTCTGTGATCCTGCCTGGGACATTAAGGTAATTCTTCAGAATAATCTGCACACTATTTTCAGAATATTATATAGCCACCTGCAAAACTAGTCAGATAATGAATTGTTCTGAATAATGTATTTTAAGCAAAAGGTTTTAATTAATCAGATAAATTATCAGCAATTAATAATGCAACAAATCTAACTGTAAGGAGCAATCTTTCACTTGCAGGGGAATGAACCAGATGACCCAAGATCTTTCCGATTTCTAGTTCTTATCTCCTAGGAAATAAAAATTTAAAAAATCAGTGACAATTCAGAAATCGTGCATAACCAAAACCTCATCTAAACCCACAGTTTTCCTGGAGGCAGAATGAGACATGTGAGAAAGGTCACCATGGAGATTCCCAAGAGACTCAGAAAGTGGAAGCTATGTGCCAGCATCTCTGTGGAGAAGGTGTTTCCTTGATTCATTAGAGAGAAGCATCAGAGTCAGATTGTGTCCTTGTCCTCTCACGTCACAGTGTAGCTCTGTATGTACGAAGCTCTTTCCTCCAAAGCTCCACATATAACAATCAAACCTGAAATTGTCATATACCCACATACACAGCAGACCTTTGCCATACCCATGTTAGCATTCTGGCATTTTGCTGACAACGGTTTCACCACCTGCTTTCTCTGACTTGACAAAAACAAACCCGCAAACATCTTAAATTCTGCATGTTTGATTAATTCACATAATAACACATTCCCAAAGGCAGCTTTTGAACATGTTTACTTGATGAACATGAGCAAAAGCATGATCTACTCACAGATATTCTCCGAGAAGAAGGCTAAATTTTCTTGACTGTATTATCTGTTACAAATTAGTCACTTAACTCTAGTTAGTCTCAAAATATTGAGCTTCTCTGTATCTGGACTGGGGGCTCAACCCATCTGACAGCTGAACTGTGCTCATGAGCTCCAAAGAGAGCCAAACATCTGTCCCCATTTTGTTGTTGCATGTTCCCGACAGACATTTATGCATTAAGTCTATTTATCAGACAACACTTTGTCTAAGCCAAGATGTAGTCGGCCAGCATAATAGGATATATCACTAATATGGGAACATGAATGATTTCTACTTTGATAAGATATTCATATCAGAATACAAGCATTGCCGTTTGGCTTATCTACACTACTGCCAGACATTCATCATTTATAAACAAGGAGTCTCATAAGAGTGATATATTCACAGTTCTATAGAATGTCCCCTCCCCTTACAGTTACAGAAATGAGACAGTGCTAGTCCCAGACTTGCTGTCATCCTGAGAGATACACGAGCTGTTTCTCTGCAAACACAGCGCACTACCTCCTCCTTGCAACTGTGAATTTAGTGACTGCATTGTATGAACCAAAGAAATTTTTACATTCTACTAATGGGTACAGAAAAATACTGCAACAGTGTCCCCATCCAACTTCATTATGCATACATGATTTTATTTGAGATGTTCAACAATAGTGTTGAGAAAAGGTGGGTTGTTTCTATTGAAGAAGGTATCCCATGGAGTTTTTTTTTTCTTTTCAACAGAGACATGACAAGATGCACTGCTGGTTTGGTGATGTTAGTCTTACTTAGACAACAAATAAAGTTATTTTTCCGAGTCACAAAGATAACCGGATATTAGAAGAATGCTAAAACAGCAAAGACTCTATCTTTTAGCATGGTTACGGTATAGTCACAAGCTCACTGACTGTGGATGAGAGAGCAGATTGACAGTGAGTTTCTTTCAGGACTGGGACTTGTATCTCCAGAAGGTTTAGCATGAAAAAGACCATGTGTGAAAACCTTCAGGCGATATAGGAAAAGTTTCTGAGGACAAGTTTTATATCAGCCTAGCAATTAGCTGCAATGTGGGTCCATTGGCTCAACTATAATTTCTTCTATTCTGCATTTACAACACCAAATGTGGTTTCCAGAGGACTAAAATACATTAGTCTAACTAAAGCATTTGGGCCTCATGTGGGGTGGAACTGGTATATGCTTTGTTGATGTTTCTGTCATGTATGAAACTTTGTGAAACTCTAATCTATTATATTAACCATATTAATTGCACCTGTTATTTATTTTACTGCTATTTTTCCCATGTTAAGTCCTCAAATTAATATTAGGAAGGTATACGTGAAGAAGTGTCAAGGAAGAAATATTCATACAATGGGAATTAACAAACCAAGACCTGAAAAAGATTTCTACCTAAAAGTCACTATTATGAGAATTAGTTTTCTGAAAAATACTCATAGTGAAATGAACTGGGAAGAAATTAAAAGAAATACTGGTAACAAAAGTCAAAAATCTGGAGGATAAAATTCAGAGATGAAGATGTGGGAAGTGAGTAGTTTAGATAAGAAAGCAATCCCATTGAAAGTGTTTTGTAAGCAATGAAAAGAACATTCTGGCTTTTAATATTGTCTTAATCAATATATTACTTGGGACTGAATTCAGAAGAAATAAGTGAAATATCTAAACAACCAACCCAGAAAACATATAAAGAGCTTATATTGTTATTAGGAGGAGACTAGAGAAGGCAGAAAAACTGCAAGACAGTAAAATAAAATGAAAGTAAGAAAAAAAGGATTCTATCTTAGTATTTTATATTGACAATCAGTGAAATAAAAAACCTTATGTGTTAAAAACAGAAAAACAATTGGCTTTGGAAATACCATTATAGAGGCACTACTTGAAATGTGCCGTGGCATTTGTAGATTCTGGATGTTAATACTACATTTTGTGCAAATCATACTTTTCACAAACACCATTCAGAGTACTTCAAGAAGTCTATTGCAGAAATTTTAATTTGGAGTGGAGATTTACAGTAGAGTACTTTGAGATCATGCTGAAATAATAATGAAAATGATTTTTAGAATAATTTGAACTTACTAGAGATATTAATTTTGTGATCTCTTACAATTATTAATGTGCGTTTTTAAAAATTTATTCAAATCTGATTTCTGTGAACAAATAAGTGTAAAACAAACAGTCCTGTGACTAATAACGCAACAGTGCAGGCACTTTAGATTTTGCTTCGCTTGACAACTCCTCCATTTTACTAACTCTGTGTTTAAAAGCTAGGGAAAATGCATATAGCAAGATAAAAGACCAGAACACCTTGCACATAATTATTGCTGACAGAGCATTAAAACACATGGAAACAACATACAGGAAAAAAAAATCTCCTCCTATTCCAAAATACAGTTTAAATTTAAGATTCAGTCTATGGATCTGTCCAATCACTTGCCCAAATGAGTTGACAGAACTGTTGCTCATGTAGTCCCTGGATTTAAAGGAAGGGTAAAAAAAAAAACTAGAGGAAAAAAGTACCATGAATACAGTATTCCGGCACAAATTATAGCTGAACATCAGGCATTACACCTTCAGGGCAATCTGTGCATCTTTTTAACACAAACTCTCTCAGATGGTCTTGTCTGGAAACACTAAAAGCGCTTGGGCCGAGAGTGTCAGCATTAAAAATACAGAAGTGGCTGGAAATGCTGTTGTGTGTCAACTTTTATTTGTCTTTTAATCCAAGAAAAAAGAACAAATGTATGCCTGTAGGCCAAATGCAGAAGGGTTTTTTTTTCCTCCTCTCCCTCCAACTTCTATGAGATTTGTACAATGAGTTGTAATAGGAGGTTCAGATAACAAAAATTACAGTGCTATAGCCAAGAAAAATACCCATGGGGCTTTCTGCTTCCTTTGTGCCCAGCCTGAACTATCAGATCAGCCTTCTGGACTCAAATGCAACACTGTCAATAGGAATACATCATCTTTTTTGTGGTGTAGAAGAGCTGTCGGTTGCAATTCCCATTATTCCAAGGCCAGGATTTTCCATTAGTGTAACCACCTGCTGGGTTTCTCTACTCAGGTTTAATGGAGTCTGAATGTGAATTTATCACCATCTGTGGGAAGACAGGAAATGAGAGTAGCATCACTAATTCCTTCATTTACTAAGCATAAGCACAATCTTTGTAGGGAGATAGGCAGAAGCAGCAGTGATCAGGGAGACAGAGAGAATATTTTAACTCATATTGACATCAGAATTCCAGACCAAGAAAAATGCTGTCTGTTCCTCAGCCAATTCCAGCAACAAAAAGAATGTTTTAATTTCCTATGTAATGTTTTACCAAAACATGCAGATATGGGATACTATTTCTTTTTTGGTTCCAAGAAGGTCTCTAAAGATTTTATAATTTAGACTGCTAAAAAGATAAACAAATTAGGGGCTTGGAATGTGAAGAAGTTCTCAGGAAGGCTTAAGAACACTAAATGATAATGTTTGTTTATGAAAAGATCCAAAATCATCAGTTTACACATTTTTTCTTGTTCTCTTCTGCTCCAAAAGAATATTTGAGACAAAGCACTAAGGAAGAGAAAATAGCAACATTCAATTGAAAGAACTGTTCAGTGCAAGGGCAACATGAAGAAATCATTACAACAAAAAGCAGAACTTCTCTATTAACATGAAGGGGAAGTTTTTTGGTTTTGTTTTTGTTTTTTTTTTTAATATCCAAAGCAGATAATATTGAAGTAATTTCCTGCCTAAATACAGCATTAGTGACTGTGATGCTTTCACATGGTGCTGCAGCTCAATTTGCAGTAACCAGTGTGCTAGGAACCAACCAATTCCAGTCCACCTAAAAGTGTAATTTGTTATTCCTGTCTATTAAAGTTAAGAACTATACGCTTCTCCTGTTTGAACACGGTAATTGGTGCTTTGGAGTGGGCAGAGGAGAAGGAGGAAGTTTAAAAATGTAGATTTTTAAAAATCTTACGAGATGTCCATCTGCACTCATCAAATGGGTGCTGACATCCAATCTGCATTCGTGAAGGGGGTGCCATGAGTTCAAGCCTTTCTCATGAATTTTGTTCCTTGCTTGTGATCTTGGGATTTACGATCTTGAACTTGTGAGGCTGCTCTCTTGTCATTTGGGTAAACAAAAGGAGTTTGAGGAACTTAGATAATTTAAAAGAATGTTATTTATTGCAGCGAAGAAGAAGATCCAAGGGGGAAAAAACCCTCAAATCCCAAACCCAAAACCAAGCAAACAACCATGAAAGTTTTCTTCCCCTCCTTTTGTTTTTACTTCTGAACAATCTAAATTCCTTTTCTGTCAGAGGAGTTTTGCGCATTGTGTTGCACAAAGGAAAAAGCCTTTAGGTTTTCTGTTTCTAGTGAAAATCATCTGATATCGGGTCCATAATGAGGCAGTGGATAAAACAATCGTTCTGATTACTTGATGAGGAAACTAAATGGTTGGATTTGCCTTGTTTAATCGTAATGTTGATCGTTACCAATTCGTTGAAGACCACTCGGTCTTGTCATACCAGAAAATGTTGTCATATGGCTTATAACTCTAATGCATTTTGCTTTGCAGACTAGGATTAGCCACAGGAATGACGCTTGATCATTCTTATAGGGTTTGGTTTCTTTGTTTGTCTTCCATTTTTGTCTTACAACTACTGTAGAATTTGTGTAGGCTTAAAATTCAGTAGTAAAACCCTAGGATGTGCATGTTTCTCAAATGATAACTTTCTCCTAAAATGTTATGAATTGCCTTTGACCGTATGCATACTGAGATTTGGTGACTATTTTTCATTTATTTATGACAGCTACACTATTATGGGAACTTAAAAAACCATTGAGATAGGCCCAGGCTACATTTAACCTACCCTGAAGCCTTTTTTCTCAAGCAGACTGGCAGTTCATCAGATTCTTGCAATGAGCTTTGAGTCACTGGGCAAAGTTTTCATTCAAAAATATGAAGAATCTAACATGCTACCAGGACAAAGAGACCTATTCTTTTCAAGTAATTCTAACGAAAGTCCTTCATACTAAAATTTTCCTTGTTCTTGATTTATTAAAGCTGAAGTTTATTGTAAGTTTTTCACCTGACTTGAAGTATTCTGCCTATTGGATATTGAAGGACAGGTCTTTATACTTCCTAGGTTCAGGAGTCCAAGTGGCCTCCAGTATCTTTGTACGGTTGAACTTGCATGTTTCACTCCTCTCTTTTCCACCGAAGTGTTTTTATTAGTGAATGATCTTTTACTTCCAGAAACAAAAGGATGATGAGGATAGGAGGATTTTCAATTAATTGGCTGAAGAATTTACAACATGTTGGGCATCTTGCTTTTAACCAACAGTATACAAGTGTGTAGGTTTTGAAGCAGCACCACCCAAAATCTGGAGACCTAGGAACTATTTAAGACTTTTGTATATATATGTAAGATTCAGAATCCCAGCCTGCACCTGATCTGCGTGCTTCAACCTTAATATCAGAGATGAAAAACAACTAAGCAGAAGACAGCAAACTAAATGAGTAGTAAACTACCGTTTGCTTGTTATGTATGATGTCACACATGTGGTTATGGTTATTAATACCGAGGGTGGCAACTTTAGTGATTCAAGACTAACACAAGAAAATCTGTCAGCTCTAGTTAAATGAAAATTGTTATTACCTCAGGTCAAGCAGATGGAGGGCAAACTTCTCTGTTGGATTCTGCTGCTCTTTAATTAATGTCCACATTTGTTATGTCAACATGATGCATCATGTCTGGTTTAAAGGTTTGTTTTATTCGTAGTACAAATGCCTATAGAATTGAATTTTCTGTGTTCTAGGAGTTGATCTGTAAACTAGGCACCTGAGACGAATGAAGATTCCTTCAGTTAGATTTTGGAAGAAAATTGTTAGATGATAATTGTTTAATACTTCCATAATATTTGTTACATTGTCTTCTACTTCTTCTCCTTATCATGAGTGTTTAATATTATTAGGAGCAGTTTGCTTATCAGCAAGGCTGTTCAAAGGGAAAGGGAGATCTTTCTTCTCTACATCTATGTCGATATATTTGTGATGGTGAAATAAAGCTGTATATGTGGAACATTCCTTGGAACATTCTTTTTCCATGCAGAAATCATGAAAATAACAACAGAAGAAAGAAAAAAAATATTAGTAATTGCACCATTTCATGTACATATGCTTTCCTCATGGTAGCTAGATTAAAAAACCCCCAAAACTACATAGGTTGAATAAACACTTCACTTTTGTTGTCTAAATCCTAGGAAGCAAAAGAAATCTCTTGGCAGTTGCCAAAATAATAAATGAAGAAGCCTGATGCTTCATAGAAGCATAAAATAAATACTAAAAGTCTGCACAGTATGATGTTCTTTCTTAAATGGCTGGGAGATCCATGTCTTGCTCTCCAGAAAACAGTTTTTTGCAATGCTTGTAAGCATTTAATGCAAATTTGTTGCATTTTTAAAGAAGAGATTTTCTGGCAACTGTTCAGTTATAGTAAGGAATTAAATGTCTTGACTTTTTCCGAACACGAGTGAGGTTTAGTCGTTACTGGATGATTGTAAAACCTGCCTTCAAAAGGGTTGCCATGTTGATTACCTGTGGAAATGGACTGTAGACTGGCCATGCAGGACAATCCTTTCATCTAGAGTGTGATCTTGGACAGAGCTCTCTAAATGAAGTGACTATTGGGAAGTGAATCAGTGGAAGTCCTGAAAGCACCCCTTTGCATGTGGTCACTGTCTCCTGCAAAAGAGAACACCCCCCCAACATTTACCTCATATAAGACCATAGTCTCGTCAGAACAATTACTTCACTTTTGTACTTCTTTTATCTTATTCTTTCCACCCTCCAGGTACATTATAAAAAAAAAAATGATAACTTCAGAGGATCAGATATAGCTGTCACAAACCCACTGATTTGTATATGTTATATTAACAGATCTGTTTATACACACATCAAGAATTTCTTTACATACACATACATATATCTCAAGATTTAGTACAAGCACACATTTTTCAAAACACAAATAATAATAATGTTCTTTCTGGCTGTACTCTAATATAATGCTTTAGGTTTTTTCCATATTATTTTTATTATTACACCCATTTCTATTCACTTTTAATCTGAAATGTTGTTCTTTGAAAGTGAAGAAACTTTCCTGGTAAGAGCAGGATTATTTCTGTTGGAAAGCAAGAGAAAAATGATTTCAAGTTTGGAGTGGAGTTACGGGATGGTGAACAGAAGTATCCATTTGCCAGTTCAGAGATAAAGGGCTTGATCTGTCACATCTTCTGCTACAGAAACCTGAACAAAAGCATGACAGACTAAATATATAATAAAAAGGAAGAAATTCCATCTGAGATTTGCTTTCAATGGTGCTGCATGTTGACTGGCTTGAGAATTCCAAATAAAGACCTCCAGTATTCAGTAATCGTGGCTACGTAGACAAGCTTTATCCTTGCCTCTTGGCTTTATGATATTTTGCATTTCCTTTTTTCCCCCTTCGTGCCAGTTTTCCAAAGGAAGCACTTCACAGCAAGAAAAACTTTTCCCTTCTTTAGCTGCCTTTTCCCTGGATTTGAATAATATGAGTCGTAGAAGAAATGACTGTTGTCCTAACAGTCCAGTGAAAATTCCCTACAATATATATCTGGTTTGGAATCATGATCCAGAACAGCCTCCTCAGCAGATGAGGTTGTAACAAATTGAACTCTTTTGAAAAGCATCTTTTTTTGTATTTGAATTCCCTCATGCCCACTGTGTATTACATGTATTGTTCTTCCCTGGTTCCTCCCTAGGACATCCTGCATCGTTTCTTCTATTTTTACAGATTTAGTGATTTTTATAGACTCAGTACCTTCATACACCTTTAGTCTATATTCACAGTTTGGCATACACCCATAACAAATTACTACATTATTACGTTCCACTTTGTCACTGAAGTCTCTCAGACCCAGCAGTATACCCTGTTCCAGGTTCCCTGGCCCAACCCTGCCCTGCATTTCCTTGTTCCACTGTACTTTTACCTCTGCTGTCAATCATTCTTGTCAGCTCTGGTCAGCCCTACTTATCTGCTGATTCCTACAACAGAGAAAGCGAATGGAGGGAGACAAGTGACACTCTGCCTTCCTTTCATTTGCTCTAACCAGCAAGTGCCTTTTCAATATCTGTGTGTCCTGGGATTAGGTTACACTACGGAACTAAACTCAGGATGCAAGGAAGAACAGAAGATTTCTGAGACAGTATTTTTACTATTAATTCCAGCATGAAGTCCTAAGCTTAGGACATCAGATAAACTAAAGGTAAAAAAGGAGTAGAGACAATGAGAACCTCATTCCTACCTATGGTGCCTTGAAACATCATTGCTTTTGTCCCAAAGGTTTAATAATAGCATGATATTTGGTAATACTGTGACACCCAAATGCAGGATTCATAAAAGATTCCAGTGTCTTTAGTCTCACTACTCTCCACTGTCTGGTCATCAGAAGCTGTACTATCCCCTTGTATTTACAAAAGTAAGTAGAAGAGCCTGCAATTTTGACATCATTCCTATTTTGTTTGTTTACAATGTAGAGAAAATGGATGGCCACCAGGTTTTCCAGAGAGCTGTCATAAAATTAAAAAAAAAAACCAAAAGAAAGCAGGAATAAACAAAACTATATGAGAAGGTGGCTGCTACAGTTACAGAAAGGGAAGATTGGCTTTGCAACTTGACATTTAAGAGAGACGGCTCTGATAAATTAGAGGGCATCAGTTTCCAGAGCTGAAGCTCCTAAAACAAAAGCTTGCTCTGGTGACCTTACAACTGAATGTCTCTATTTCGTTTTCTCCCCTTCAACAAGCAGCACCTCCACACTGCTCTAAAGTCTTACATCATCCCTCCCTGTTTACTCACCAAAGAACGCGGTTCCAGTTTATACCATTGCAACCTTGCTCAAAACTTGAACAAATACCTTCTTACTGATTTTTCCTAGGTCTTTATGAAGTGCGCTTGCCTCATTAACTTTCCCTAGCTTGTCTTCTTCTAATTGCACAGTTTAAGGTGTTTGGGAAAATTTGTGAGAGCACTTGTACGAAGAGCTGACTTGAGAAATCTGTTAGTGCAAAGTGAGAGGTCAACTAGTCTCTCCTTTTGGATCATTTCTAAAAGTCTGAAGATCAAATTAAATAATTTTTCTATTAAAATTTCAGATATTTCTTGCATTATGGCGTGCTATAAAACACATGCACATGTACATGTAGGAGCGCAGGTGTTTCTACTGACTGAAAATCTTGATATAGATCTGTAACAACCCAACAAATATTTCAAAACACATATGTGTTTATGTGTTCCCTCTAGTAAAGTTTTTACCTGTTTGACCAGAAAAATGTAATGGAACATTAACATGAATTTGAATTACAAATACATTGCATTTTGAAAGCAAATTTGAATATGTGGGTACAAAATAGAAGGTTATATATCCTACGTTTAGTGAAATTTCAACACATCTTTTGCACATGAACCATCTTCATTATATATTCTTCATGTGCTCTGTCCACTCCATTTTGTCTTTTTTTTCATTCTGGGGGTATTTTCCTTCTAAACAGTACAAAATAGATTAGTTTACATTTATAAAGCAATAAACTACATAATGTAGTTAATTTCACCAAACAGATGCAGCTTGTCATTTCTAAGATCATAAAACTCCAGTATAGGTTCTGTATTGCTAACTTAATATAGTTCACAATATTATATTGATGAGCTATTAAAAACGGGGACACAACATTCCTCAAAATATTTTCGGTACAGCTCAGTAAATTATATGTCTGTTAAAAATTTGCTATTGCAATTTTAAAAATCAGTAAATACATCCATAAACACCCTTTTGTTGGAAACTGGGATTTCAGATCAGTACATTACGCAGAGTCTGAGATAATGTCTTCTGCTTTAAAGAGCGACAAGCCTGTAGAACAAAAATCAGAGACTAAGTACTCAAACTCTATGGAATTAATAATAGAGCCTATGGAATTAATAATAGGAGTACAGGAACACATCAGTGCTGAAGAGAAATGTTGGACATTAGGAAAGGCAATATGTTTAGTATCTGGAGAAAGTGGATCTAATGCTATCAAAAAAGTAGTGTACTGGACTACAAAATTATGCTAATGCCATGGTTTTTTAACCCCTGAGAGGGTATAAACTCGGACTCTACTTAAAAACATTTTTTTTTAAAAGCAGATGAAGACAAAACTATGTCAAAACACCATATATGGAAGTCTGGGAGGCTGAGGACCTGCTGTAACACAGCAAGAAATGTGGGAAGAGGGGAGTGGAAAGGAAGAGTGAAAAGATATAAAAAAGGCAGTTAGGAAACAGTAGCAAGCACAGGGGAAAACTGAAAAGTGCAATTCTAAAAGTTAGCGAATGCTGCTAACTCATCAAAACAAGATGTTTGAAGTTAAGCTAGGTGGTTACACTGGGAACTCCATTCTCTCCCACTAAGCCTATCCATCATAAAAAGAGGAATTTCAATCTTTAACCTCTTTCTGCAGTTAATTTCTGACAAAGTGTGGTATGCGGACTGACAGAACGACTCAGACATTTTTTACCACTACTTTTTGGCAACCAGCGGCACCCAACAAATATTTATTCACATTATGACCAAAGTCCTTTCTGAATACCTTATTGCAGAACTTAATGTTACACATGCTCTGTTTGACCAGTCATTTTCTAAAGCAGTCCAAAAAATGTCTTTTCTTCTTCTTACAATGAGTTTTAATTAAAATTGTTAGCAAACTTGAAAAAAAAAAGAAAAAAAAAAGAAAAAATAAGTAAAATAATAATACAGTGATACCTGACCTTAATCATTGGAATAAACCACTAACGGTGGAAGCAAGCCCAGAAGAGAAGTAGTTTGGTATTTGAGGTTCCAGTCCAGGTCTCAACATGCAGATTGTCTGAAATTGTTCTGTCCTTTGAATCACTTTCTCAGCATGAATTTATCAAAGCAGTCTTTGCTGAAAATCTGAAATTGTTTACGGTGCTCATTCTATGAAACAAAATTTAGTATAAAATGGCTTGAGCTGCTATGACCATAGCAGAGAGCTCCTAGTAGGACATGTTTTAGGGTTACAGTACTGCAGTAACTACGAACAAACAAAGCAAACCTTACCATAGGGACAACTGCACCCATACTTGGAATGGTGTCACCTGAAACTGCTATCTAAACAAGAATACTTGGGCAGCACAACTCATCTTTGCAAACAGGCTTCCCCAGCACATAGTATATACTTGTTAAAGTCAGTGTGGTATTTGTGCCATACACCCTCTACATGCTAGCAGAGAAGAGATCCCCTGTGGACTTTTAAGATAATTTGAGCTCCTAAGACACATACGCCCTTCCAAAAAAATTATTTTCCCTTCTATTTCCAGTTTAAAATATATTGGCTACTTTCTTTGGATATTTACAAGGAATTACTTTCCCTAAAAGAGAAGCTTTCCCTGCTTGAATTTCTAGCATAGTGAACACCAAGCTCAGTCCCAAGTAAAACAACATAGCTGCACTTGCAGTTTAGAGGAATTTACCAGGTAATCATTACTGTATTTCAGTCGGCTATGGGTTGGGAATGGTAAGAGTTTGTCTGTCTACAAGTAATTGCTCATCAGAACTAGAACTTCCTAGTCTTGCAACAGAAACATGGTATAGCTTAATTTATGCTATGTGAACTGCATTTTCAAAAGGAAGAATAGCTGTGACTTTAATTGGAATAATCCAAAGATATATAGATATGACGCAGACTTTAAAATCTCTGTAAGTTAAGGTCAACAAAGCAGAAAAATAAAAGTTTATAAGCTATAACTCATCAATATTTGATGGTTACCACAATGTCGTGCAGAGAAGTAGACAAATGTGTTTAGGAACAGGGAGAGCTATAAAGAGCCTATTTATTAATTTTCTTTTCAAATTACAGATTACCTATACATTAGTACTTTGAAAGTCTGGAGTGCAATTAAAAGTTAAAAATCACAAAACCGAAAACCAATAATCATATTATAGCAAGACTGTTCCATAAGGTAAGACAAAACATCAAATCAATACATCAGAGGGAACAATTGCCCAACCTATTTTAAAGGAAACTTCTCTTGCTGTTACTACCTTCCCCTGACAGATCAGAAAATAAGGTACGTTCACAGATATCAGCCTAATGTTTGGACTAAAATGGCATTATCTATTACATTTTTTTCCTATATTTTACAAATTGTTGATTAGGATTATGAAAGTTCTTTAAAGTGTTAGTGAGAATTTTTGGATCCGTATTAACTATTGAAAAAATAGTCTTTGAATGTAGGTAAATATTTATTCTATCAAATAATATTCAGCCTATTTCCAACTAATCTTCTGCTGGTAGAGCTCTGTGGGCCACAACTTTTTTTTTAAAAGAGTGTTTCTTTGTGATGACTTTCATGATCCCTCTTTAATCTGTCTGCCTCTATAGCTCTTCTGTGTTTCTATGAAAAGTTTATCATCAAATATATTACATGTGTTCTAAACAACAGCCAAAAAAATAGCAGGTCAATGGTTCATTTCTCTCCTTACTGTAACTAATCTTTGTGCTTTGGCTCTCTCAAAGGAGTATTTCCATTTCAGGTACAGCCGCCCAATTTTTTGCTGAGGTGACAGAAGTCTTAGCAGGATTGTTTTGCTTTATGTGTTGTCACTGTTGGTTTCTATCCTAAATTCTGCTATTGTGGTGCTTTTAGTTTAAGCAGGTAGCAAGATGCTGTTCCCGTTTTAAAGATATTTAAGTCTAAGGCTCTGTTTCAGCAGGGTGGCAAAGCATCTGCTTAATTTAGAGAATAAATAAATAATTATTAATAAATTAATGCAGAACTGAAGAAGAGAACAAGAAAATAAAGGCAATATAATAAAAAAATACACTCCAGACAAGTACTACTGAATAGTGGTATAAGGACTGCATAAACTCAGTAATCAGCAGATCATTCACCATTTGTTCACTAAGGATGGTTAAAGAACATTTATTAAAATTAAATACATGTAAGCATTTTTCAGAATTGATGTCTAAATAAATAATGACTACATTAAAAAACTAAATGACTCAAGACTGCACCACTGAAGTAAACTTTCAACTATAGAAAGTGAATAGATCTTTTACAAAAAGGGATGTTCATATCGCCCAATATATAGCCAGAGAAGCTTTCTGTAGTCAATGGAGGCACAGAATCACCTCCAGACAGAAGCTAGAGAGAGAGAACCTGAGCTATCTCCTGCTCTGAGTGGCTTTTTGGAGAAACATCTCTCTTCAGCTCAGGAAATCGCCTTGTGAATCTAGCCAGTGAATTTAACTAGCAGAGACAGGTATATGACGTTGACAGATGCAAGTACTCCCTTAAATCCTGTATTCACAATTAAATTAAACTGTGTTATCAGAGTCTGCCATGAAGGCTGTATGCTGTAACTGTTTGTTCCCTTTTTTTTCCATGAGACAGGGAGTTTTATTAAAAATACTGTGAAAGTTGTTTAAAAAGAAATCTTCTGTGTCAATTGACTTCTTAGCTTTGAAGTTATGTACTTTTCACAAAAAAGTAATATACTAAAACATTTTTACTTCCAGTTTGACCCAAAATAGAAGATGCGCTGTAAAAATAATTTTTATTTCCATAATTCTGTCTTCCACTATGAAGGTTAGCTTTAAAGTAATTTTCTATTCTTTTCTCCAGCTCTCTTCTTCATATATTTTCTCTTTCTTTACAGCATACTCTTTCACTCCAGTTGCAAAATGTTTTCCATCCTTAGTTTTTCTTCAGCCTAACATTCTGTTGCAAGACCTTTGTCAGTCAAATACAGGAGACTCACTGTTCAGCTTGTTTTTCACCACAAGGTAGCATTAACCGTACTCCCCAAAGCTCAGAAAGGATTTAGCCTTTTACATATATTCAATTATCTATGTTCACTCTTCTTCTCTTGCCAGTGTCTTTAGTTCAGGGTATTCACCACTTTACAGATACAAGATTCAATCAGTTTTACTACTTGCACCAACCTCCTTTTAAATTGTTGTCATTATGGCGGTTAACTAACTCTGTCCTTTGAAGAGTTTCTTTCTTTTCTTTTTCTGTAAAGATATATTTTTCCGGTCTGTTCTATATTTTTTCTGCATTGGTTTTGTGCAATGGCAGAAATACAGCTGAATTCACTGTCTAAAGAGAACCATAATATCCTACCAAAAAAACCCAGTTCTACAGCAGTACTCATACATGTTAGCACATATTTTCACCCTTGAAAGCCCTGGTGCCAGCTCAGGCTAGCTGCTGTATGAGGGTTTCCTTCGTCATGGTGTGACTACATAGAAAATATCTCCAAGTATGGGCTAAGTCCAATGCTAGAACTGCAATCTAAGCCCAACTTTGTATGTTTTTCAGAGAGAAATGCAAAGTCATGGCACTTTTCTTTACCGAAGATCTGCTCCTCGCCATATTTCCCAAAATTTCTCTGCCACTGCATACCCCTCAGGGTTTATTTGTTGGGTTTTTTTCCCACTCCAGACTTTGTTTAGAAGTCCTGAGTAACCAGGGTTTTAGAAAAGGTGGAGAGCAACATTAATTTATTCAAGAAAACATTAACAGGTTGTGTTATTTTGCACTCCCAAAGCACACACATTTTACTCTACAAGCATACATACTACTTGTTTTTGTTCTGAGTGTATGTGTGAGAAATGGACAGATGTATTTTCCCCACATTCTTGAACAGATTTTAAATGAGCAAGTTTATTATTAGCCATACTCAGTCTGTTCTGAGACACGTCTCTCCTACCAGCTACAGCTAGAAGAAAAGTCTTGCAGACTGTGATACGATTTGCTTTTCAATTTAAAATAGAAAGCATTCAGTAATGGAGCTAGATCGCTCTTTTATAGGGGAAGAGCAATGCAAGTAATGTAAAAAATAGGATCAGTAAAATATTAGATTACAAATATTCCCCAGTCAAATCTCTTTTTCTTCTCAAAGCTGTATACTAATGAAAACTATAAATACTAGTGAGAAGAATGCATGGAGAAGAAATAGACTACTTAGGCTCAGACTTGTTTCATATAATTCTTAAATGTTCTAACAATTCAGCTATATATGCATTGGATTGTAAGCAGACAAACACAGAGACAGAAAGATCAGTGCTTTCCAAAATTAACAGAACAAGCGGCAGCATGTATAGAATGAAGACTTCCTGGAATACTGCAATTGTGTTGCTGTATATACTGACTCTCTGGAAGTGCAGTTCTTTTTGTCAGTTAAGCACAGGCCTGACATTTGCGTCTGTACCTTCTTTGACTGGACAATGTTACATTTTACTTGCATTTTTGGGCATAACTCACATTATTCATCACAAAAGGATCACCTACCTTTAAAAATAACATTATAATAGTTCTATTATAAGAGAATGATTCTTTATGTATTCAGGCTTGATTAAACTGAGTTCAAGAGATACGGAGTATATCTGATTGTAAATGGAAACTTCAGAAAATTATTAATTTTATAGCCATCCTTACATGGGTTATGTCCTGGGGCTTTATTATAAAGAACAGTAAGTTCTTTAAAATGAAGAAGAAAATTAGAAGAATGAAGCTGATTATTTAGTTAGCTATGTATGTGTGGGTTATTTCCCGTACAAAAAAAAAATTAAAATTACAAAAATTATTACATAGTTGTCCCTCATAAACAGAGGTGGTCTAATATCTCCAGCACAAAATAATGCTCTTCTCATATCAGAAGAAAAACAGCATTACATTTGCTCTGATAAAACATAAAGACTCTTAAATGCCCATTTAGTCAAATTCCATGTAAAAGGTACTATACATACCCTTGCCATGGACTGACTTTCCTTTATTTTTCTCCTTCTTCATATCTATCTTTAATTATGAGACTTGCTTATCTTCAGACTGTAGTGGCTATCTTCATGTGTTTATTACTATTTTGCATGTTATCCACCACCACTGAATTTATGGCCTTGTACAATTTATTTGTGTTTAAAACACGTGTAACAAGAAGGCAAACCTATATTTTAAAAAAAAGTATCCATTTGTTATTGCTCAAAATTAAAAATATTATCCATACAGCCTTGTTTATTGCTACTGTTGTACGTTTACAATTGGAATTCAACCTCATTATCAGAAATAAAGAATTTTCTATCTTTTTGGGAAGAAGGAAGTTACATAGCTAGAATATTATAATATGCCACCCAAACAAAAATCCTCCATGCACTAGCATTATACTGTGTTTTTCAGAACATTCCTTGCACAATATCAGAAAGGCAGATTTCTGTGCCTTTAAAATCTACGTAGGCAGGAATATCAGAGTGATAACAATGTTTTCTGTCTGTCATCAAAACTTTTGCATTCCTTGTCTGTAAATTGCACTTTCTGACACTTAAGATATGTATCCAAAAAGGGTAGTCAATTTAAGTAATTTTGTCTTTTTATCTCAATGTACAAGGTCATTAATTGCTATTGGGACCCTCATAAACCCTAGACTGCTGATGGGGTGAGAACTCTATTGTTAAATGTATTATGGCAGGGCTGTCTTCGGAGATTGCCTGCTTGATTGCTTTGTAAAGGCCCAATGGCACACAGCAATTAAAATCCATAGACCTTTATAACCCTACTGATGTTTTATGGGCCTTTTTGTGTCCTTCGGTGTGGTTTACCATTTGTGTGTCTCCCAGTGGATGTTCTTTTCAGAACTCAAAGTGGGATTTTTTTTTCCAGAGTGATAAAGCTAGTTATACATCATGTGAAAGGTTAATGACTATTTTCAAAAAGACCGTATGTTTAATGTCATAGGGTGAAAGTTATAGTAAAGAACAATTAAGTAAAATCACTTGCCATTTTCTCATTCTCACAGTATTTAGATACTACCACTACTCACATAAAATTCATTGAGTTGATAAGTCACTAGATGATTTAAAACTATTCAATTCATTTCGAAATACAAGTTTAGCTTAAGCACAACTAAATCATTGGGTGGTTTCTCTGAATGTATCCATATCCATTTTGAATGAGAAAATGCCAATTACAGACTGTGATCCCCAGTATCTGCTACAATGAAAATGCCCCTTTATTGAGGCACTGAGAGCACCCCACATAAAGAAATACATGGAAGTAATACACTGTTAGGTTCTCAGAAGTTATATAGCTTTATATTGCCTCATTTAAATGTTTTCCCTTGGTCTCTGTTAACAATGGAACAAATAATGTGAACATGAAACAACTGTCTAGTGAAAGAGAACCATTTTTTGGCACGACTGTGGTCACATGGACAAAAGGTGCTTTCAATAACACTGGAAGTCTTTGGAGATATAATCAATGAATTGTACAATCTTTACCACCACTGAACTTCACGTTAAAGAATTTAGCTAATTTTGTGATTTCTCATGACATATTTGCATCATGTTTTCAGGGAGAGGAGAACTGATTAGTAAAATTCATTATGGAAAAGCCACTAACTAGGATGGCACCTGTGATTTAATGTAATGGAAAAAGCCTGCCATGAAAGGCAAATAATTAAACTTTTCCTGGAGATCTTATAAAACTTGCTTTGTATTTTCAAAATCCACTTCCTCATGAGGCAGATTAGGTGCCTTCAGAAGGCATTTAGTCTACAATGTTTTAATTCTGGAAGACCACACAGACAAAGATTGATAGTGGTAGAAAAAGAAGTAAAGATGGAACAGAAAACAAATCAATCACAAATTTATTTTAAAGAATATTTTTGAGAATACAACAATTCACAATTGCTATGAACTACTAAAAAAATAGGTTTTAGAGCCTAACAAGTGGAAAAAGTCTATTTATATGCATTTATATCAAGAGAAAGTACTATTAAATGGGATTTAAGTACCTATGACATGTTGATCTCCACATCACTTTCGTAATTTGTAGATCTAAATGTAGTTTTTGTTTTGTTCTCAATACCACTCACTCTAACCACCGTGGACCCCAGATTGTCTCAAATATCTTCATTCTGCATTATCAGAAGTTGGAGAGGATTTGGTAGCCAAAGTAAACCAGAGAGTCTCAGGACAATTGCTCAAGCCCAAAGTGACCATAATTAAACACATTGGGCTATAAAGTATAGGTGGAATCCAGAGCTGGCATTCAGAATTACCAGTGGCAAGCAAGATACTGATTGTCAGATGCTAGGGAGTGTTCAAACTAGTGATAAGGAAGGAGGAAATGTCCTTTTACTTAAACTAATTGTATTTCATATGGAAATCAGGAGGACACAATGAAAAAGGAACTTCACAATGTCAGAGTAACAAAGCCAATTTGTGACTTGGTCATCACAGCTGAAGGTCCCCAGACAACTCAACAGTTAGTCATTGGGACCCAGTTTATCTAAATAATGTATTTGATCTTCTCATGTCATGACCCACAGCATGCAGTCAAGTATCGTGATCTCCATGACTTTTTAGCTGCTATTATTCAGGGTTGTTTGATTATTAAGAGTGCCAAGTGCCACAGAATATATTTTGTGGTCGTGGATTACTCTCACTTTAGCAAAGAACGGTAGCACGGTGTCTAAACTCACAGCAGGAAATTTTTCTTTGTAGGATCCAGTTTCCACTCCTTGTTTGACTTATAATTTGGACCATTTCTGGGAAGAAAATCTCTTGACCCTCAAATTATTACTTGTTTTGGCCCTAGCAGTTTTCTTTATTTAGGCTTTATGTCTGAGGTCTGAGAGATAGATTACAGTCCTTGGTCCAGGTTTTGATAAGGAAGATTAAGCAGCCGATCCAACAGCATATCTCAGCTAAGATTCTAATATGTGCCTGAAATAGAGGGTTGAGCATTTTTTATGCAGACAAGTAACTGGATCTGAATCTGATTTCTTGCAAAAAAAATCTGTTCTGGCAAAAGGATGGATTATTTTTTTACTTTCTTCTCATTCTCCCTTCATTTTATAGAATGGTGCTTACAAGTCTTCCTCCCATCATTTTGTTTGTTTGTTTATTTAGAGAAAGATGGGATTTGTACGTAAATAAAATATAAGAATTCATATTTGCTGTGACAAGAAATATAAAACAAATTGAGAACACTGATATTTTTCATGGAATGAAAAAAACACCAGCTGTTCTTAAAAAATAGTACAACTGCTTTACTGACAGATTAATATCTCTTTCTTGCTTGTTGATTTTCATGAGTGCTTTATGGGTTGCTCTTGAGCTGATTTTTTTCTTTTATTTTAATATTTACCCAGCTCTTCATGTAGTGTAAACTGCAAAGTTAAATTGGAAGAAATAGTGCTCTAATGATTTATTCTAGGTGAGAGTATGATTCTCAGAAATGCAGTTAATCTTTTCAGTATTTATGAATAAAAGACCAAATAATCAACCTAAAACGAATATCCATAATATTCAGCTATCTTTCAGGTTTAAAGATGTTTTCATCTGTAGATCATTCAGAATGCTTATATACCAGTGAAATACTGTAACTGGCAACACATACCTTCACACATAATGTATGGAATCTTGTGCTCCTCCCCTCACTGCTGCAGGATAAAATACAGCTGATCAAAAGAGTCTGAAACTATGTATTCTAGTAAATATGGATTATGTCAGAGTAAAGAACAGAAACGAGTTAATGAACTAGTGTACCAGGTACCTCTGCATCATATGAATCTAGAGAACCATTCTGGAAACAGGTTTTCTATCTGTTGGAAGGCAAGGCATTAATGGTACTTAATGTGTGTCTTCATCCTCAATATACCGTGGTGGCTGCCACATACAATGTGAACATACTGAACCAAAGCATGAAAGCAAGTTTAGTGTCTCATCAATGGGACTACCACAATTCAAGTGGAATGGAAGGACTGCTTCTGGCAGGAAGAGAGCTCTGGATGTTTGTTACAATAGCATGCCATGATAAAGATCAAGCAGTACTCTCCTTAAATTCATTTTCTTCAGTAGATCAAAGAGACGGACCTTTTAAGCAGAACATTTCCTGAAGACTTCAGTACTGTGAAGTTTGGTTTGGGAGAGGTGTGATGTCTGCAGATACATGAGCAGTGTTCACTGAATTCATAAATGCATAGCCTGAAATTCAAATTCTGGTTACTCTTGTGCTACAGTGGTGACAGGGTTTAATTGGACCTTTGTACTTCAGTTCTGAAACTGTTGAAGGAAAGCAACTGATGTGCTTGCGCAGATGTTTCTTCCTGGTAATGAGAGGAACCTGGCTGGTCTAGTTTTAAGTAAAATAGCTGAATTAAAAGCTAAATTAAAGCTTTCTGACATGGATGATCAGTGATTACAAGCCGAAGTCTTCAAATTAGTTGACATTTCGTATGGTAATCAAAATGGATTCAATGAAGCGACTGAGCTGTTCATTGAGGTCCTCTCCACCATGACATTCATTCAGAAGAAGTAACTCATCAGAGACACTTTGATGAAATCAGTTAAGACATTGTGGGAAAGTATCCTTTAGGTTAGAATGAATCCACTTTGAAAGATCTGAAGGTTGTTGTTGTTGAGAGGTTCTGAAGGTGATGGGAGCTAGACACAGAAGAAAACTGTGTTTGGTAGCTAAAACTTTAGAGAGGACAATTTTCTGACTTGATAAACAAAAAATGATAGTTTTTGTTGCATGGCCATATGAGACAGAGTTTGAAACATCTGTCGCATAGTGTGTCTTTAAGATAGTTACAAGAAACATGAAGCAAGAGCAGAAATTCTTGCAATTGTTTTCAAGTAAGCTTTTTCTAAGTTATAAAGACTCTAATAATGATTGCTGTGGAGAGGAATCTTAAGCAGGACAATACTTACATTAAATCTCCTGTTGCAAAACTTCAATGAAAATCTATATTTTACGTAGCCCAACAAGCTACCAGGTTTGTCTCCTGCATACACATCTTTTCACTGTAATCACTCAAACATGCAAGGGAGAAAAAATGAATTTCCAAAATCAGGATTTAGTTTGTTATGTTTTTCAATATAGATGACTTCCAAGAAGTAAGAAATACAGTGTTCATTATAGTCTGAAACACGGTCCTTTGCATTTATGTTTGTTATACTTTGTACTGCATTATATTTTACACAAGTGACCCCTGTGGTGTGAGTGGTCAGCAAGCATAATATGTTTCGGAACAAACTGTGAACAAAGTAGTTTTTATTTTTTGTTTAGATTTTTATTTAGTTATAGGGACTTTCAATGAGGTGAGATCAGTCAAACAAATAAAGGGAGAGAAGCCTAAAATAAATAATGTTTATAGGTTTTTTTTTCTTTTCAAATCAACAGTTTGATTTAAATTGTTAAATTTGTTTTGAGCCATGGGGTAAAATGATGTCACATTTTAAGATAACATGCAAGGTGGTTTTGAGACTGATTTTTTTCTTTTTGAAATGGCCTAAAGAAGGCCATTTTCCAGAACTGTATATTTTTATAAACATAGACAAATATACTTCCATCTTTCATGAAGTACTAGTTGGCTGTGAAACACTTCTACATTAAATATTCTATTCCATAAAATATTTAGGTTAGGGGATAGGGGTAAAACATTTTTCCATATTTAACTTTTCCATTTCCAAATTGTGGTAATAATGTTAACTCTGTCTTTTATGTGTTAACGCCCACTAAGAATAAAATGGTTTTCTTTCTTACCTTTTTTCACTTTTTTTCCCGATAGCGTCTTGGTTCTCCTAAGATATTGAAGATTTAAATCACAGAACTTCATTAGTCTTAGAATGTACCTGTTAGAGCATCACTGTCCTACAAAGTCTTCCTTCCTCATTGCCATGAAATATCTGTTGAGCCATCAAAAAAAATCACTCAGAGTTTGCCACTGGAAATCCACCAGCACAGCTAAACAGCTGAACAGCAGAGGGCTCTACAGCATGGTGCTTTTCCACCACAGGAAACACCAAGCCCATGCTCCACTTTCAAATTTCATCTTGCACAGTTCTTCTAGAGCACTGTAACAGGAGAGAGATATTCTTTTTAGTGGTCATGATTAATTAAAATATAATATATACAAGCCCTTTTTGTCCTGAATATGTGATTTTTGCTAGCCTAACAAACAGCGTTTACGTTGCTGTGTTGAGAGAAGGTTGTGAGGCTGCTCTTTGGATTCATGATGATTTTAGTTGCATAGAAGAATGACGTGAAGGCTTTTATTCCTCCCAAGTACACCCACAGATAACAATCTCCAATGGACATTTAATTAGCAGACCTGAAAAACAAACTTCATCAAGTTCTTTCCTCTGTTTCCTCCATCATAGACTCATTCATCTTTCAAATGCAGTGGAAACTAAAGTGACATTAGTGCATCTTCCCAGCACCCTGTGATGAGTACGGAAAAGTATTCATTCCTAAAATCAAATACCTAAGATTGCTAAACACTTTCAAGTACCTCTGCAAGATCGTGGACTGAGAACAGAAACTTAATGTTGTATTTCTGGTCAAAAAATGTATTTCTGATGAGCCTGTCTAAGAGACATGAGCCGGTATAATCACCACAGGCAGAGCAAAACTTAGTAAATCTTCCTATCCAGAAACAGAAAAGAAGTAAATTTAGAAAAGTCACAGGGTAGTCTCACGTCAACAGCAAAAATAAATAAACAAATAAACAAAATTACCTGTCACCATTTATTCAAGAGTCACACAATTCACTGCCAAAAACAAAGTAAAAATGTTCCTTGTAAAATGCAATGGTGCCTGAGGGATATTTCTGTTTTATGGAGTACTTTGAGAATAATTCAGATTTGCAGTCCAGTGGACCAATATGTAGAGACGCTGAGTGTTTTAACCATGAACACAAACAGTAAATATGACTTTCTACCACATAAACAGAGGTATGCTCAAGGTCCCACTGTAAATGTGTAATAAAACAGTGTGACATATAACGCCAGCTACATTGTAGACTCTGGTACTGTGGTGATTTATTAGCAAGTGCATGTTATTCACTGCAGACAACATTGTCAGGTTCAGGTACACAATGAATAGTAGTATCATCAGAAAGGTGAAGCTCCTGTGAACTGGGTGCAGAAAGACAGCACAGTAGGCTTTAAGCAGGCTTCAGCGCAGTGTTCGTTGGTTTGTATGTACAGAATAATCTACGGGTCTTGCGAGTATAAAAACACCATGTGTGTATGATTACTTTTGCATTGCTACATGGACAGCAATACTTAAAGAAAGGTAAAGAAAAATACTGGAAACATTAGCAGTGAAATTTTTAGAAAAAGACAGAAATGCCTCCTTTCATTTTATGTGGAATGAAGTGTACATGAGTGAAATATGAGCTCTTGTGAGCAAGATCTCTATATTTGTTACAGAAACAGCTGAGATTTGAGATCCTACCACTTTCCAGCATAAGATATTGACCCCTGTGCTCGCGCTGCTGGGCATCAAATTGATGAGACCTCTTCATCTACATGAGAGCAAAGTCAACTTGTATAGCCTGAACACCCACTGAACACTGTCTAAAAAGAAATAGCAAAATGTGCTTACATTGCTTCTAGGACAACAGAATAGTTAATGGCATTACAGATCAGTTAAGACAATGGGATTTCTGAGTAGGATAGGCTTGGTGGGGGCAAAGAAAGTCACAATATCAAGACACAAAAATGGTCAGAGGATGACAATGAACATGTAATTTCCAAGAGTATTTAAATTGGCTGACATAAGTATTTGTGCTTGTTATATGAAGCAAGACTACCTGCATGTTTGAAAACCAAACCCTATTGATGTGCCTAATTTACAGTTGTCTCCCTCAGCCACTTGTAAAGCCTTCATGTAAGTGTGGATGAACCACTTCTTTGAGTAGGATATATACTTGTTATTGTCTCTTAGCTCAAGAGAAGCCAAATGTCACTTGTTCCTACCATGGAAAAAAGAGGGAAAAAAAATTAATAAAAGAAAGAATATCTAGAGCATTCCAGAATATATGAAAATCAACAGAAAGGCAAAATATTCTAAAAGTTACAAGTGGTGGAATACAAAGGTTTTAAATGATACAACAGTAGCATCTCATATTAACAAGCTATTCCTTATTGCAAGTAGAATAAAATTGGGAATGGTTAACCACTGACTACCTGAGACTTACAGGATGTCCAGGAAGGATGTAGGCCAGCAGAGCACCATCTGTGCTGTGTTTATGCTTGTATCTGCTTCTGCTTAGGGCTTTTTAGAAGCAGAATTCATAGCTCTTTGCCGCTTCTGACTGACAGTCCAACTCAACAAATGGAACTTATTTCCATTTACCTCTTTACTAAGGTAATGTAAGTGAGTTTTTTTGGAGTCACTTAGATTTTAAGGGAAATATGACAGCAGCCTTCTCCAAAGGTTTTCCATTTGCTTTTTCCCCTTGATTTCTATTTAACTACAGTCCACTGCTTTGAAAAGTCATAAAAATATAGCCGCACAAAGCTTTACGTTGAGAAAGTTCTACCTTTTCAGAAAAGAAGTACAGAAATATATCTATATTCTAACGCACTCTTTAGAAAGCACCAGGATTAAAACAGATAGCCATTCAAGATTCTCCAGGAAACTCTGTCCATTTACACTGAAGTAGTTGTTACCTGACAGACATTTCTTCATAACTGGCATACCCGGAACAGTGACTTGAACTTTTGTTTCAGAATCTTGTGGTCTTATTTTTGGTGGTGCATGCTGTATTTCCATTTGCTGTTTCTTAGCAGTGACATAGCACACTTCGTTCTAATTTTGGATTCTATTTGTCTCAATCATTATCATCAAAAAATAAATGGATTAATTATGAAGGCAACAAGAAAAATCCTTGAAGAGTCAATAAAAGAAAGAACGTATAGTGAAATCATGACGCTTCAGGCATAATTCTTTGTTTGCTTTTTTTTGTTTATTTGTTTTCCAGGAAACAGAGAAAGGTCTGAGGAAAATAATTTCCTCCTTCTTTTCATTTTCATTCAAGAGTTGTGGGTTGAACAACATGTATGTCATAATACAAAATCCTATATTTCCATGCAACAGCTATGACAATCTCTCCTGAAATACTAAAAACCATGTTTTGCTGGTACTGCAAGGATTAATAATGATAGTGTAAAGCTGAGCAGTTTTCAGTTTATATTAAACTACAAAATGCCTCATTAGGGATTTTGGACTTCCTTTCTTTTCCCAGTTTTCATCTCTACCTCAGCAGGAAATTTACAGTGCTGTCGAGAGTTTCCAGTGATGAAGTTTCCCCTCTGCTGTGGTAGGATGTTAAGTGGCTGACATACCTAGATCTGTCAGCAGCGCTACATAACTGGATCTTAGTATTCCAGGGAGGACCAAGTCATATTTCTAGAAAATTTAATCCTGTGAAGGTTATTCAAGAATCAAAATGAGATTTGTTACTCTATGTTCTGCACTTTCTAGAACAGATTTCAGATCTAGATATTAGGATGTAAACCCCTTGATTAAGTACATGAAGAATTATTGATGGGAAACACACCGTTTATTGAGTCTGCGCCACCAAATGAATAGTTTTGGGTGAAACACACCGTTTATTGAGTCTGCGCCACCAAATGAATAGTTTTGGGTAAGAGTGAAAACCAAAAAATCAGCCTCTTGTAGGCCACAAAAATTAGGACTCCTTTCCTTTGTGTTATTCAAATAAACTCTCCCAGCTTGGCTGATTTCCATCCCAATCACCCTCCTGGGAGTCAGGAAACGATTTCAGAGACCACTGTGTTACAGAGGACCCATGCAGTGTTTTTCTCTGGCATGCTCCATTTTACAGTTATATCTCTTTCTGCGGCTAGCAAGCAACAATAATTGCTATAAGGATAAGACCTGTATTGTAATTCTTGAATATGTAATACCACCTTTCTCCTCACCCCCTCATTAAAATTTCTAGCTATAGTTCAATATTTACAAAAAAGGATGTGCAAGTGTTCTTCATTCTTACATGGGGACAACACAACTAGAATCTGTTCTTTATCAGGTCAGCCTTCATGAGTGGTGTGACAGCTGTGAGTTGTGTATGACGATAATTTATTATTAGTTTTAAATAGTATTATACCGTCGCTTAGCATTAATCGTATTAATTATTCAAGGCTAAAGAATAAATTCTAGACACAGATAGAAACACAGTCAAGCTGCCCTGTTCCAGTGGCTCTTTACCATTCATTAAATTCCTGTTGGGTGCAACCCGCTCAAGCTAGACATTTCTGCTGATGAGGATGTGGCAGATGAAACATGACCGTTTCTTCTTGTCTTCATTTGCAGTTACTTATTGCTTACTCAGTTGCTTATTCTGTACTGAGAAAGAAGAGTCAAGCAGAATAACTCCAAAGATGGTTCTGCCAAAGCTGTGGTGGCTGCTAGCAATCTCATCCAGATGGTTAGTGCAGGTATGATTTTGCGGTTGTACCTGTGCCCTTCTCTTCCTCACAGTTTTATGAGCTGCCATTTTAAACAGCAGCTACTCCTGGGTGTATCCAGGGGTCTGCACAGCCACTGCCACATCCCTCCATTCATGTTCCTCTCCAATGGCAAGGCAGAGGCTGGAATTTTTTTGTTTGCTTTTTCGTACTCCTTTAAAATGGCCTATATACCACTATATCTTAAAAGTTCCCTCATTCAGATAGAAACAGACTGCATTTATTTTCTAGCAAAGGGAGTGCATTTCTGGCTTCCACATCTTTCCACTCAATCTGCCTGACCACTTACTGATCTGCTGTATTACAACTCATTTTACAAACACAAATCAAAGACAACATCCTTCTCTTAGAGAGCTTGAGGGCAATTTTCAAAGGAACAGAATTCAGATAGGCAACGAACTTTCATTGCTTTCCAAAGGACTGAGCATCTAATTGCATTTTATGCTTCTCTTTTGGGATGTAATAATCCCATCTGGTAGTATAACTAGAATCAAAGAATTCCTTGATGATATGTATTCTCAGGCCTTAAGTCATTGACATAGTGTTGTTCCTCCCTTATACATCAGTTCCTACACTGTGACTATGAGTGTGAGGTAAGGCAGGAAAGGGTTAGTTCTGTTTGTTTTTTCCTGGGGCCTGACAGCTCTGAGTACTTTCTTAACAAAAAAAAAAAAAAAAAAAAAAAAAAAAAAAA
>Ga0065711_1003803_pt1 | contig 50402 bp, 32 predicted proteins | sample Hoacrofraction12_FD_59098 | JGI IMG/M metagenome (GOLD analysis project Ga0065711, IMG submission 59098) | Hoatzin crop microbial communities from Cojedes, Venezuela - Epithelial fraction 12 v2 (version 2) | ecosystem: Host-associated > Birds > Digestive system > Esophagus > Crop | place... | reverse complement strand
CAGGGAGGCTGTGGAGTCTCCTTCTCTGGAGATATTCAAGACCCGCCTGGACAAGGTCCTGTGCAGCCTGCTGTAGGTGATCCTGCTTCGGCAGGGGAGTTGGACTACATGACCCACAGAGGTCCCTTCCAACTCTGAACATTCTGTGATTAATATGCGATATATGTAGTACATTTCATCCAGAAAATACTGAGGTACGAAACTGTATTCTACCCTGAGGTGTGTAGAAAAGAAAGACAGATGGAAAAAGCAGAGTATAACAGTCTTGGTCTCTATTTTATTTGTCATCTTGTTTTGATGAGGGAGCTGTTGCTGTGCATAATTCCACAGCTTCATTTTGACATGTGTTATGGTACAAGCCTGCCTTTGAGAATTTTTTGTGCGCCATATATCCATACCTGTGGGTGATATAGAAAAGCACAGACTAACTTTTCAGATTTTCCTCTTTATCCTACATGTTTATCTGACAGTATGTGCAAAGGTTTGGGTAATAGTTTGAGGTACTTTCTGTTAAAATCTCCTTTATTAATGCGATCAAGGTTATGCCTCTTTGAGTGAAAAAGTCCTGTAATTTTAGTTTTTCTTAAAGAAATTGTATCATCTATGTGCTTAAAAAAGCACAATGATTTCCAGATGTTTTTAGCATGGGAAATGGAAATCCTTCAGCCATATGTTTAGTTGAAGTTAAATTCAGTGAAGCTGAAGAGATTGTCTCTTCATTTGTGTGACTGTAAATCGCATATGTTTGGTAAGGAAACCATGAAATCAAATGTCCCCTTGAACAGGGCTGAAGCCTGATTTGTCTTGTTAAACTCCATTCCTCCCCCGCCCCGTGAAATACATTGAGGTTGAGAGTGTACTGAGGGCCAGGTGGGTATGAGTCTGTATGAAATCATCACCTCTTCCAAAAGTGACATAGTCCTGTAATTGTTTCCAACTACCGTTGAAGAAGCAGTTAGCTAAGAGTGGAAGGAGGTTCTTTGTCAGTGGTGTGTGTAGGTCAGCTGCCGTTACTGCTGACGAGGGGAGAGGAGCCCAGCGTTTGTGTTGTCTGCTCAGAGGTCGTTCTGTGCTGTACGGTGTTAACATGGCCAAACGGCGAGGCATTTGGTAGTGTTCTTGTGTGTCATGTTAAGCATTGTATGTGCTTGGAGAGGTTTGTAAGATTTGTAGGCTTGTAAAAGCCTGAACTGAAAATAAGTAAGTCAGATTAAGTGGAAATTACTCGAAATGGACAAAATCTTGGACAGCACAGCATGGCTCTTATTGCTGCTTTTGTCTTGGGATTCTTATTTTGTGCTTATTGCTAGCGCTGGAGAACTGAGTCACCGATGACAGAAGTTTTCGACCAGTAAAACCAATTTAGAACTTAGAACTCTTTCCTGCTCGGAAACACCCCGAATCGGTAACGCCAGTAAGTCAGCTCAGCGACAGGAGGGACTGTTGCGAAGAGGGGCTGCGACATGCCCTCTGGTGGGCATTGCGACCAAATGCTGCCGTTCCCGGCGTGGTAATGCATTAAAGGACTGACAGAAGGAGTAGGGAGTACGAAGGCCGCAGATAAGTGATTAAAGACAAACGATAGTGACGTGTGAAAGGGTGTGTACTTTTCTGTGTATTAGAAAAATCCTCTGAAATAAGGACTTACCATCTACTAATGATAATGATTTTTGTATGCTTTGGTCATAAGCGCTAAGGAGGAATGTTTTCTTTCTTGCTCTTTGTTTTTAGGATCCTAGCATAACAAAGTTTGAGCTTGGATTTGCATATCGCTGTGCTAGGTTTCCATGTCATGAGAACCTACTGCCCTTTATCTAGTATGAACCAATGAATAGTGTATGTTTTAAAACTTTACCCAACATGTTTGGTATCGAAGCTAGCTGCTTGCGTTTGAGTTACAAGCCTTTTAAAAGAATTCTCCACAATTTGGTAATTTGTTTAACTGAACTGTACTTGCGTTTTAAAAAATACATATTTTATTTCCAGTTGGAATTTGTCTACTTTCAACATCTAATTATTAGGTCTTGAAATGCTTTAAATATCTTATGAAATATTTATTCTCCTTTAAAGACTGCTTTATAAAATGTTACTTTAAATTTTCAGGTCACTAATGAAGGAGGGATGAAGAGTGCTTCTTTAAAGGATTTGTGTCCTGAGGACAAGAGACGCATTGCAAACTTAATTAAAGAACTTGCCAGGTGAGAATAAGCATCACCTGAAAATGCATTATGTTTAAGGAGAGTCATTCCTCTAATTAACATCAAGTAATGTAGAACTGCGTTATGGAACTGAATATTTGCATAAGGTAATTTTTCTTGCTGGAAGAGGGGTGAACAGTGAAGCAGCCTGATCGGTTTTTCCTTGCTTCCTGACTCAAAATTCCTAAATGTATTGAAAATAAGAGCCAAAGTTTTGTGACCTGCAGTAGTTCATCCATATAAACCTACTCACAGGGCTAGGGTTTTGTTTGCTGCTTGTATCATGTGCTTTACATAAACACAGGTTGTCTTTTCAAAATGACAGACTTTGTTGATATGAAACTTTGTGGTGCTTGTTTATCAGAGATAATCTTTTACATGGAATGCCACGTGAAAGGTGGATTGGTGATCTTGTGGCTGAAATATGTTCATCAGTATTTACCTGTTTTTGCACATGTAAAGCAATAAAAGAGTCCAGTGTAATTTTAACATATCTAGCCAAACTTTCTTTTGCTTTGATTAATTTCTTTAGGTTCTCCCTATTCTTTGAAAGGAAAGACAGAAATAGTGCAAGTTTCTCAGCTTTAGCAAAACGTTTTTTCTAAGTTTCATTCAAGTGCTAGTTGCATTCACGAAGATAAATGATCTGAAAAACAGGTTGAGTGTGAGTGAGATTTTTCTTTCCCTTCTATATCCCTAACGCTTCAGAATCTCTGGGAATCTGCTTCTTATACAGTGGCTGTAAAATTGAGAAGGACCACATGGGTCCTGGGCAGGCTTTTGCACAACACCAGAGGGGAAAGTCTTGTGAGATGATCTTGGATCCTTTGAGCTGAAAAGTTGGTGTCCACACTAAGAATTTATAAAGGCAAAGTTTTTCCAGAACAAAATGCAAGTTCTCAGGTATTAATGAAATGTTTTTTGCCATAGATGTCTGTGCAGTAGTTGGCAAGCATTACCGTCCTTTTTCTTTTATGTACGAAAATTTGGGTAGAGAAATGAAGTTACTTGCTCAAGGTCATGCAATAAGTCTCTGGTGCAGCTAGGAATATTTTCTCTCTGATTATCCTCATCCAGTGGACCATTTTGCCTGCTAATAATTTGTACCAATATAGGATTTCTTGCTATACAGTATTTTAGTAATTTCTGAGGTTCTTCATGCTTGCAACTCTATTTTATCTTACCTCATGTGTTAGAAAATGTCTAGTTAAGGCTGTCATAAAGAGTAGATTGCTGGGAAGCCTGGTTACAAATTGTAAGATGTTGGAGCTATTCGGACACTGTTGCCACTGTTGATATATAGAGGTATATTCTAATATTAAAAAAAGCCTTTTATTACATTGTTCTTCATAATACACTGCTCCCTAGTGAATAGTAGTACACTAACTCATTTGAGCATGGGATTCTTCTTAAATCTCAGATGCTGTGATTTTTCCCTGAGGACAGTTTGATATTTCTGCCTGACATTTCTTCGAAGAAAAATAGAAGGTGCAGCAACATTAATTTTGAAAAGTAAAATTAGTGGAACACTATTATTTTATACTTTGTTCTCTTTTATTTTTAAACCTAATCATATTTTTATTAGATGTAATTAAAAGTCCTTTGCAGAGTAATAGGGAAGTTGAACTTTAATTCCGCTCACCTTGTCACTTTTTTAAAACTCTCCATAATTTTCGTCTGTAGTTGTTCAATGATGGAAGGTTTTTACATGCAGTAGAACATTCTTTGCTATTTCAGAGAAGAAAAAGAACCAGCAGAATGCTGAAAGTTTTCCAGGAAGACTGTCCTGCCGTAAATACTTGGAATAATAAAGATCTTGTTTAACCCGAGCTATACTTCACTGTTCCTTATTTTGTTGCTACTTATAGATGAAAATGATGATAGCTGGGACTAATTCCTGTGCGTTTATTGCAGGATGGTGGACAGAAGTGGATTGGTCAATAACTGTCTGCTTCAAGGCAGTTGTAAAGTGGTATAATTCTGTCTGCGTGGAAACCAGTAGCAAAATATAATTAACTCCTGGGGCTTGAATTTCAACAAAGTCTTGCCTGAGCAGTTCAGGATATTGGCCTTTCCCCTGACTTCTGCAACTGCTGAAGGAGAGCTAGCGTATTTTTCTTTCTCTTCCTATTTTTCCTTCTCTTACTCCAACTCTCATTCCCAGTGAAGTTTTGAACACTGGGAAGGTGTGTTCCTGTGCTTTAGCTAATATGCTGCAGTATCAGACTTTGTCTTGGAGTGAGTAAATTCTAATGCTACCTGTATTATTATCCTTTCCTTTGAAAAAAGATCAGTTACTGGGCTGCAGTGCTCTGCTGCTGGGGATTCCAGTGGCTGACATTACGTTAGCTGTTAGGGACTTTATGAAATTGAATTTTGAGACAGGGTCGAAGGAAAGGACTTAGCTGTATCCTTTCTAATCTTCCTTTCTAGGCTAAATAATGTTAGTTTTTACTCTGTACTGACAACTGTAAATCTAACCATTATTTTGCCTTTCTTTGAACATATCCAGTCCTGTCTTCCCTCTTAAGGTGAAAAGAGAGACAAACTGGATCCAAAGTTTAAAGACTTGAAAGTTGTAAATTTGAACTTTTAAAATTTGTTTTCATTTTTAAAATTGTTTTAATTTTTAATCTTGTAGGGGAATTTCTGAGTAGAATGAGTCATGCCCATGAATGCCTAAGTGGTTTGTGAGTAAATGGGAAATTTTCAAGTGTGGTCAGCCATTATTTTCAAAAACAACTGGCAAGGCACCCTTGTGTTTTCAGCAAGGTGCTGCTGGCATGGTGGTGAAAGTGGATGCACTGTAAGAGTAAATATTAGCTCTCCCTACAAGCAGAGTCCTTTTAAGAGGCTAAAAAAGACTTTCTCTGAGCTTTGATTGTTGCAGGCTACTCCTGAAGCAGTCATCAGCTTGTGTAATGAAATGAGCAGTGACATAGTGAAGACACCGAAAGGTTCCTGCCCTCGTACTCAGTGCCAATGTCAGGACACGTTAGCCTCTTCCAAGGGGGAGCAGCGCAAGGTCCTCTGGGACCTAGTGAGTTGGCTGTGAGCATTAAGGACTTACTAGACACCTTACAGAGCATGGTTACAGAGTATTCTGGAGTGAAATATTTTAAGTGATATGCAAGATTTTGAGAGCTGCTTTCTGTCTTGGAATTTGGCTCAAGAGAGAGGGTCATAGGTTTCTTTGCCAGAGAGGGTGAGTCTGTGTGTGCTTGCAAGCATTCATCTCACTCACAACTGATACATAGCCATTGTACTGTGACTTTCTGGCTTCCACTGTGATGTGTATGTCATAGATACTTCATCACTGCCTGCACAGCTCATATGTGGGATTTACTTTTGAATGAACAAAGGCATTGACTAAGTGGCATAGAATGGTTCATGAAAGTTTAATTTTTGCTTTTAGTGGTAAGAACTGGTACCTTACTACTTTGTATTCTTTCTTTAGTCAGGTAAGATAAACATAGAGAGCTGGCTCCCTGTTGTCTTTGCAAACAAATCTTCAAAAGCAGTTTAGGTAGAAGGGGATCATAATGCCCTTATCTACCCAAGGGAAGAGGGTGATTGCCCTTTTCAAAGGAGATACAAAATGCTTTTTGCTATCAAGATTAGTGTCTTTCTGGCAAAGACCAGTGGCATGCCCAGAAAGACTTGTACCTGGCGGCAAGCAAAACAGCCTTCAGACAGCCCTTTGCCCCTTATTTAGAAAATGCTTCCTCCTTCCCAAGACCTTGGATTCCTAAACTGTTTGCAGGGTGCTTACAGTCTGGGATGCTAGTCTTTTCCACTGGCATTGCTTTACGTAGACTTTTTATACTGGTATGAAGATGAAATTGACCAACTAAAATTGAGATTTTCCAACAAAAATTGAAAATGGGAATCAAAACAGAAGGTTAATTTGATTACAGAACTGGAACCCATTGCAAAGGAGGACAGTAAAACTATTGTAGCGTATAGCTGCTGTTTGTGTTTTTCTTTCAGCACTTAGGACCTTTGAAGGACAACTTGCCTGTGGAAGCCCACATTACATATCTGCAGTGATTGGCCACTTGGATTGCCTTCTCTCCTGGGTTACATGACCTCATGTTTAACCAAATTGTTACTTGGCTTTAACTTCAATGTCAAGATCTTTTCTTGTGGGTTTTTTTGTGTGCTACTCTAGGAGCGATATTGTGCTGCAGTCCTCTTAATTGGTCAGGCAGTGAGACTGTAAATGAGGTATCACTAAGCTTGTTTGGAAATTACTTCTTGTTGATAGGTAAAGCAAGCCTAGGATTATTGTGTCACCAATCACACTTTATGTGCTTAAAAAATCATTTGTAGCTATAAATTCATGCTGTGAGATCTACCTTTGTATTATTTTGCAGGTTGCATATCATAAAATTTATCCATTGTGCAGCAATTTCAATTATGTTTTGGGATCATTGGGGTTTTTGTTATATTTTTTAATTTGTACAAACTGCACATGATACTTGAGTAAAATGTATCTTTTATAAATATGGTAAGTGCCTTCGCCCAGGAAGAGATTTTTTTTTTGTCCCTAGTGTAGTGTTGATGTAAGTATTACAATGGCTTTTTCTTGTGCATGCCAGTTTTTCATTAGACAAATAAGACTTCAAGTGCTGTTGACCTGTTCAGTGCTTCAAAAATTTCACCTGGAGAGCATCAATCCTGCTTACTCAGTGGAATGAGTCAGTGTCATTATCGAACTTATTGATCAATTCCTTATTCAAATCAGGCAGTCAGAGCTACTGTTATCAGCGCTGGACTTGGGAGCACACCATAACTGGAATGCGTGAATTAGGAATTAATTTGAACCCTAAGGCTGATGTGCTAGGAGGGTTTTTGTCAATATGTCTGCATTATGAATTTTTCTTTTCCTGCAGAAGGTCCTGTAAAATAAAATTAAATTATTATTTAAATGCATCTAGAATTACATAAGCTTTGAAGTGTGGAGTTTAAAACAAATCTTGAACAAAATTGCTGTGTATCCTATGACACAAGATAGGTGAATGCAAATTGCACACAAGGAAATACTGCAGACACTGAACAGCAGGAATAGTTCTACTGATGTGTCATCCTTGCTGTCAGTCCTCTGTTTCTTCCTGGAAACAATGATAACAAAGCTGGACACCAGTGTGTTGCCCAACAGAGCACTTGTGCCCTTTGTAGCTGCAGTGCCTTTGTTCTTTCACTGCTTTTTTTCTGACCACGAGTGGATGAAAAGCAAGTCAAAATCCATTTGAGGAGCATTATAAGCCTTGTATTGTTTCTGTTTGGCATCAGTGAAGTCCTTACTAGTTCTGCTAAAAGTCACCCGTTCTTTACTGCCAGAAGGCAAAGAAATAAGTATATTAAAAAATCTCACTGAGCTATCTATAGGATGTGACATAAACCCAGCATAATGTGATGACATTCTTGTATCCTTTTCTCTAACTTTCTTTTGCCACCTCCTGTGAGTAACTGTCTTCTATATCTTGCCTGCCCTTTATGGGCTGTCTCCTCCTTTGTGATACATAAACTCATGCTGCCATGTTTCTTCTAAGATCGCTTACTGTTCTCAGTCATTTACTGCATAAGATATGTGGCACAATGTATTCGTGTGTCTGGGAGTATGACAGCTTGCTGTGATGTGTGTTAAATACAAACACAGCACGTGAATGTGATGCAGACTGACACAAGCACCAAATCACAGAATCCAGAGACGAGTAAAACCAGTTAGGTTTAGTCTAATTTCTGTAGTGCTCTGGTCTTTCTTACCTTATGTTATTTTCTTATACTGTTGTTTGATTTGAATATCTTAGGTGCCAGAATGGCCCAACGTTTCAGTTGTCCCAGACCTTTTTCTAATGCAGCATCACTGCTGCAGTTAGTAAGCAAGCTTTCTGCCTTATATAGTGCCCTGGAGATGATACTGTTCTCTCTCCATTCTGATCTTCCCCACACCTCCGTTCTTGTTTGCTTCCTATCTTTCATCTGCATGGTCATTGCTGTCTCCATTGTCTTTTTCTGTTTGATGGTTTTTATTGTCTATTCTCTACTTCTTTTTTTAACTCTAAGAAACAGGAAGCATTCTTTTACCTTTCACCAATTACATGAAGAAAGGTCATATATGCTGTAGTCACTTCTCTGATTGCTCTAGATACACAGAAAACAAACTAGTTGTGGTCAAATGCAAAAGTCTGGGTCTGCACCCTGTGGCGTTCGTACTGTAGTTGTAACTGCATCAGGGAGCAAGGATATATAGTAGATAATTTTCAAGAGTTTGTTGCCTGCTTACCTAAGGAGTACATAGGTGTTGGGATGGGTCCAGAGTTAATACAGATGGCTCTTTTTCCGTTGTTTACTTTCTGATGTGTGCATACCCCTTTTGACAGCCTTTCAATGGAGGGAAAGGGGCCTAGGAATGAGTTGACAAATGCTGCCAGGGACAGGATTGTAAATGAGACCATGGGCATATGAATAGTGGAAGGTTTTTGTGCTAAATCCAAGTCTTCTTCTGTGTCTTTAGAAACTTTCCAAGTAATAGTTTGTTCCAAGCTTTCAGACCACTCTAATTTACAGATTTGATTATATGCTATATGTTATTTTTCTCCCTCCAGGTCTGTAGAGAAAAGATGTGAGTTTCAGTATTATTAATTATTTCCGACTTCATGCAGTCTGCTCGAGCTGTTGTGGGAAGGGCTGTGGGTTGATCTTAGAGTTTGGGAATACTGCCTGTCTATATTTCACACCAGGGGGGTGACCCAGTTGTGGTACTTATGGCTTTTGCACTGGAATATCAAAACAAATCCGGGCCCTCTTAAGGGAAACATGATGCCAAATGGATGGCTCAGTCCCTGAATGGAATTCTCTGTTAAGAATGTCAGCAAGTCTCATGGGATGACTGGAAGGCTTAGTCCAATGTCTATAGATATATATGTATCTATAGGTATTGGATGTATATATCATTTTTCCCTCCACTCCTTTCCTCTTTCTGTAGGTTTGCTTCCCTTAAAGGAAGTTAAAATTGAAGTTTTCCAAATGTTGTACTGCTTTGGTCTCCTGTCATCCGTGTTGTGGCAGCTGTTTCATCATCATAAAAGACTGAACTTTAAAAGACTGAACTTTAAGAGCCTTCACCAACAGAAATTGCCTAAGTGCAGAGCAATAATACTTATTAGTCTAAGCTCATTACTTGAAACTTTTGTAGAGCTTTTTTAGAACCATGATTTCTAAGCCATGTTTTTAACATAGCTACAGGATCATCTGTGCATAATGGTCTTCTTGCCTACGTGATACCAGAATAATTGTTTTTACAGCCTGTTCTTGAGATGCAGAATAAATAATCATTGTAAACCTTTTTCACATTTTCATCTTTTAATCTTGATCCAATTATTTACAATGAGCAGCAAGATAAGGGGTGCCATGGCCTAGACAGAAAGGAAAATTTACTCCTGCGGCTTGATATTTTAAAATCCCCAGAAGAGGATAAACTGTTTTGTTTGGAGAAAACTAACAAGAAAAATTATTCCTTTCCTGGACTTATATTTGACCAGTAAATGTGAAAAAGGATTAGTTTATAGATGAAGAAACAGAAAAGTTTTTCAGTTCCCTTCCTGTCTCAAGCAGCTAAGCTCTCCCATTTGAGTTGTCTGTCTACATGCCCTAGGCTTGTAAGGATCCCAGTGTGTCTTCATTGTGGCTGCACTGTGGGAATCAGACTGCACAAATCTAATTGTGAGTTCAGGTCCTTACTTTGTTGTTCCATGCAGCCCATTAATGTGCATGTACTCTAGTGAGACCAGTGTCTTTGAAAAACGAATGTATTGCATCAAGTCATATGCATCTTTCAGTGTAATATAGTAAATATTATGAGGAGTTAACCCGTTTAAGGGTGGAGAGGGGGATAACCATTTACCTGGAAAGCGTAGGAGCTGGAAGTCAGGCAGTGTGGTTATGGGCATAAATTTTATTTCTCTCAAATTCTTTCCAGGGTAAGTGAAGAAAAGGAGGTGACAGAAGAACGGCTGAAAGCTGAACAGGAGTCGTTTGAGAAGAAGATCAGACAGCTAGAGGAACAGAATGAACTTATCATCAAGGAAAGGGAAGATATCCTTTAAAAATATGTGCAGGGGCTCACTGTCTGAAATAAGAAGTGAACTATAGAGAAATAATTGTTCTAATTTATGACAGAGAATAAATCTGCATGTGCTGCCATTCAAAAGCAATCAGAGAGATGACTTGTCAGCATGTGATGCTGGCTCATTTGAGCTTAAAACTGCCATCCAGCTGTTCCTATGATGTTGTTTTGCTATGAAATAGATATTTGTCAACTAAAAATGACAATAAGGAATTTAAGTGCTAAAATACGGCCATAAATTTTTTTTTTTACTTAATCCTTTTAGGTTGTTGTAATTGAGGTCTAAAACTTCCATTGTATTCCAGTGCTCTCCATGTCCAGAGAAAAACAACTTACACTGAAAGCATTTTAACTCTATAAAGATACTAGCAGGTTTAGCCAGTTCAGACTTGTTTTTGTTTGTTTGTTTTTTTATATAAAGGTTTCTGATTCTCTTGTCTTCCACGCTGTGACTTCGACTTTTGTTGAGCTGCATAGGCTTAGGCCCAATCCTGGAATACCACATGCAAAGTTGATGTTGCAGGAATTACAGTTTTCCTTCAGTATGGTACTTTACAAAATTCTCTTGTTCATTTCTCTTCTAAATCTTTGATATTGATGCTTTCTCGTTTGATTCCTCAGAAGGCTAATGGTTAACTACAGTGGGAGGTGGGAGAGACAGTGCTGCAATTACAGCAAAGGCAAATAGTATGTAATTCATCAGAAGCTGTATTTCAAGTAGGGAGGATACTAATGTTGTTTTAAAAAGCATTGATAAAATGTGGTATGCAATACTGTTTTCAGTCCCGAGTCATCCCTTGTTCAAGTAAAAAATGAAGCTGTTGACAAAAATGGTGGAGAAGGGCTACTTATGATGGGTGCCTGAAGAAGCAGTTTTCTGAAAGGAGACTAAAGTGTGTGTGCGTATGCTTATGAATAATGACACGCATTGCAGAATGAGGTTGAGATGGTGATAAGGTGAAAAGGGGGACATGCAATTCTGAGACAAAAAGGAACTCTTGAAGCTATAGGCTAGTGTTGGAAGAGAAATAAATGGAGGTAAATAGTCCACAAACTTTAAAGCGAATTTAGAGGGGGGTTCTTCAAAATTCGAGCAATCATACTTCACAGTTTAGCACTGGAGGGCTTAACAAAAAACATGCTTTTTTATGATGGAGTTTGGTTGGCTTAGAAAAGGATTCAGTGATATGTTGTCTCTGTCAGTAGGGAATTGCCCTTGATGACCCAGAAAATCCCTTGTAACATAGTGGCACTTGTATTGATAGAAAGAATTTGGTCTGTTTGTACTAAATAATATACACATCAACAAGCTTAGCGGGGCATGGAACAGTTCTTGGAAAATACTAAATCTGATGTATTTAAGAGCCATTAGATACGACTACAACTCTTTTACATTGATTTCTCTCAAGTCAGTGTTTTGTTGTTTATTATGTCTTGTGTATTCAGTCGGCTCATGAATCTGGGTGGGATATATGTTCCTCACTAATATTTTTTCATTTTACGCATATGAAGCTTTCATTAGTTCATCTGAGGTTTATTTGGCTACTAGGAAGTAGGCATGCTTGCTTCGATTTTTTTTGTGTGTGTTTTCTTTTGTTTTTTTTGGGAGTTGTGTGGATTATTTTCCTTTCCTAAAAATAGATTGCTTTAATACTTTTTCAGAAGTCTGGTAGACATGGCAGAAGGTTAATGCATGCAATTTTACACTTCATAAAACTCTGTAAAACCTAGAAATATAAAACAAGGTTATAATTTAAAACAATATAATTTTAACTACTGCAGTACTTGCATATCATACATGAATGATTCAAGATCCTCAACATACCTCTGATCAGTTAATTTTTTATCTTAACGTTTGTTGCAGAGGCAAGAGATGGTAGAAAAGACTTGCCAAAGTTGAATACAGATTCTGGCTGTTTTGAAGTACAGCAGCTTGAAATTCTTTGAGTTCTTCTGAAATGTACAGAGCTCACTTGCAGATAAGATATCAGAGATATACTGCCATAAGAAAAAATGTTCAAGTCTGGTAAAATCAATTTTACTTACCTTTTTTTCCCCTTCCCCTAAAGCTAATTTATTCTCTGTAAAATACTTATCTAGCCCAATATTTAAAATTACCCTACAATAGTTAATTGGTGCTTCTGATATAACTGCAGCTATCCAGTGAGGTATAATTTCAACTTGGTAAAGGTTTAATGTGAATAGCACAGGGAATGTGGTTTTTTTTTCAGCAACGTGTGTTTTGTTGTTTTATTTTGTTCTTACTAAGACTCTTGCAGCAAAGATACGGTTTGTGTGCTTGAAATCCCGATGTTAAAGGCAGATTTTCCTCATTTTGTTGTGGTTAATTTTTAAATTTTTTTTTGAGAAGCTGTGTGGACCCATCTGTTTGCATTCATTGCTGATGAACTATGACAAAAGCTCTGGGGTGTAGGGGAGTAGGTGGTATGCAGTGATCACACTGCAAGACTACGAGTGACTTGCCAGTATTGAAAAAACAGTATCGTTCTGCAGCCGCAGCTTACATTTGCTTTGGAATTGGTCAGTGCTGTCTGCGTAGGGAACACCGACTAAAATTTCATATAAACTTAAAAGTCAATTCTATCCTCCATTGCAGATGAAACTTTGAAATTTTAGTACTTCTTACTAGGGCATCAGTTAATGGAGGACAACCCTAATGAGCACGCTGTGAATCATAAACAGGACAGCCTGTTCTCAGGGTTGCCAAATACTTATTATCACAGAATTAAGGAAAATTAGGGCTTCCAAGTAATCATCTGGTCTGCTCCTTTTCTGTAAAGCAGTATCATTAGACCTGTCATATTATCTTATAATTTGGTCAAAAGTAGATATTTTGGCTTAGTTTTTCGTAGGATGTTCCCACTTGAAACTGTCTTCTTTCAAAATAAACTTTACCTAAAATGTTTCAGCAGGCTCCAAAACCAAAAGAGGGTCAAACCTTTGTTTTGTCTATAATAAACTCTTGTAGCTTGTTTTCTGAAAAGTTGTAGTGCTGCTGTTCGTTGGAGATGTGAGGCTTAGTGGTGTAAGGTGTGTGTGCTGTGGTCACATCTTCGGCTGTTCCTTACTAAAAATCTGCCCAAATGGGCCAAACTGGAAAATACAGTGACAGGTGCTCTGCTTCTTTTGATGCCTTCCACAATGGAAGCATCTTATAGCTATGAGCATGGGAATGTGGCAGAAATCTTCTGAAAGGGAAGATTAAGCAGGAGGTAAAGGGGAAAATGAAGTGGAGGCTGTACTGGGGAAGTGAGAACTAGAACGTGGCTGGAAAGAAAGGCTTGGAAAAAGAGGCTGGGCTGGAGACAGCTGATATGAAGTAAGTAAGGCCTGTGACTGACAAGTTCAAAAGTGTTTGGGATAAGCAGTCAGGGTTAAGGAATAGCCAGGATGGAAGCAGGTGGCTTAGGATCAGTCAGATGACTGTGAGACTACTGATGAAAGTAGGGAAGTGCCTATTCGGCATATTTTGGCACTCTCCAGACTTTGAAACGGAGTTTGAGACTAAGTTTATGTGAGAAGGCTTACCATGTGTAACTTACCTCTGTGTCTTCCTCAGCATCTGCTCTTAGTATTTGTCTTCTTTTTCTTCTGTATTCCCAGATCATGATGGATACATAGTGACTGACTGAATAGTGTTTCTAGTGGCAGTCTAAATTCCGACATTGCCTTTGTAGTCTTTGACTTGCAAGTTAAATGTTCTTATTTTTGTTGTTTCATTTGCATTTTCAGAATAAGGAATAAGTACTGTGCACCATGTCATGCTGTTAGGCTACTTGCGCTGCCCCTTCTTCCACTTCTGCTAGGAGATGTTTAGAGAAAAGCTTCTGACTTTTTTTTTCCTGGCATATTTTCAAGCACTTATTATTATTTTAGGTCCCAAATATGATTTAATTTGAGAAACAGGAAAGTATTTTTTGTACGATGACCTAGTACTGTCATGATAGATGTTTTAGGAAAAAAATGATAGTAATGAGATCATTAAGAAACAAATACTACTGTTATTTCAAAGCCCAAAGAAATTATGTTATGGTCTTTAGCCTTTTCTTGTTATCACCATTAAAGATTCTTTTCATCTAAATTTAATGATGTTGCATAAATGAAGAAGCAAAAACAGCCTTAACGTTTTTGTGAAGATTTATCAACTGGGGAAGAGAAAACGTCTTTAAAAAAAAAAAAATTATTATTGAATTCTAACCTATGCTGAAATTATCATTATGGAGACAAAGAATAGGGAGGTAAATGGAAGAAAAGATTCTGCTTATTACAAAATTTTTTTTTTCTTTTTGTAAATTGAAAATTCATCAGCCCTACTAAACTGCTTTTTTGGTTTATATTTAGAATGTACCTGGATTACTTAAGCTTTTTGTTGGAATTATTTTCTGTCTGAACATACTCTGTTGATTTGAAGATCCAGCCAAGTTCATACAAGAAATCCCATATGATTTACTTGGCTAGTCTTAAAAATGATCACAGACTCTGTTTATATATGTCCTGAATATTGTAACTTAGGTCTACTTAATTACTTGATTTTGCATGCAGTTAACATGAATATTAATTTAACTAAAACAGTTCATTTGCTGATATTGTTAGTGAGACATAGAATATTAATTTTCTGGAAGAATAATGGGCTTCTTGTAAGCATTATCTAGAGTCTTTAATAAAATGCTTTTAGTTTTGCACTAGTACTGTTCATTACATTATTCTTGCATATACTGCTAAATTAGTTCTATTTGTGTATTTTCTCCTTTTCCTGTCTTTCTGTGTTAGTGTAGAATTAGTATCATTTTTTCGAAGAAAAATAGTTGCTGACTCACTTAATGCCAAAGAACAAAACAGTAGAAAAGCAGCTTTTGAAGTACAGAATTTACTTGTTTATTCTGTCATACTTAATTCTCTCTATAATATTGAATTTGCTTTTCTGAAATTGGGGAGAGAAATAGTCATTTCTATATATTTCCTTTCCTTTTTCATTCTGACCCACCAAGCTGTCATCACAGGTGAAGAAACGAAAGGTCTTGCACAGAAAGCCTTTGGCAATGTACTGCTTTGAGTATGTGGTTGTCCTGTCCCGCTTGACAGACAGATGCGTGTGTGTGCCTCCCCAGGGCTGCCGTTTGCAAAAGGACAGTTAGTCTGAACTCACAATGACAACACAGAGTGTGACAGAGAACCGGGGTATGGAAATCAGCAGTGTAGTTAAGCCTGTGTCTATGGAAGTTGGATCCCTGCCTTATTGGCCTCCCTCCTCCAAGAATAAAAGGCAAGAAGAAAATTAGAGAGAAAAATTTGCTGTTTGCAGGAAACTCATGCCTGGTACTTTTGGAAGTCAGGCTATTTATTTAAATCTCAGTAACATATTTAGAATTTACCTTTGGCTAAGTCTAAGGGTGATTTTTGCTTTTGTTATAATTTCTGTAGTACATTTCCTGATAGTATAGTTTCTGACAAGTTACAAACTGAGGGATTCGAATGACCATCATTGTTTTTCTTTTATTTCTCAACTTGGCTCCCTCAACTATAATTTAAAACTATAAGTTTTAAATTTTTCCCTTACTATTTTTCATATGTGAATGCATACTATGTATCTTTTAGTGCATCATAACTTGTTTGAAGGCATGTGAGGAGAATGAAAAATTAGTATTTTGTTCCTTTCTTCCATTTTATCCAACTGCTTCACTCTCTGAAGGTGTTTCCCTTACTGTTATTGTAGGTTTCCTACTAGTAAATGGTTCTAAGCAACGATTATGGTCTATTGAATAAAAGCTGAACTTATTAAAAAGTCCCTGAATATTTATATGCTGTTCTGTAAAGGCAGTGTTGGCTAAATAATGTATGTATTTAAGAACTTCTTAAATGTAGAAGAATCAATCAAGGCCTATTGGGTAAATAAGATATTTTGAATTTTTCATGAACTTTTAAACTAAAACAAGGTGAAACATATTGTAATGTTGATTGTTCAAATGGATCAATGACTGGAGATTCGTTTAAAGCTCAGCTTGTGGTGTTTAATCCTAGCTAGTGCCTTAGAGCACAAGCTGGCTACATTGTCCATGTTATGAAATTATCCAGAATCAACAGGCAGCATCTAAACAGTCCACATCAGCCTTTGCAGAATATGAGCTAGACAGGCTTTTTGTCCTAAAACTTCACACTTGGTGGTGCAGGATTGTCTGTGAGATGGTGCTGTCAATGCAGAAGTAGAGCTGTGGGATAAGAGAAGCAAAGTTACTTTGTAATTTATACTGTAAAGTATGGAATGACATTATTCTGTGTGTGGCTGACTGCAGAGGAGAAGACTTTCCCAGCCAGCAGCTCTGGTGCAGAATTTTGGGGGGCCACTGAGGTAAGGGCTGAGGGCTGGTAGCATTCTCGCATCTCCTCTGTTCCATGACATTTTCGTACTGGGGTGATCGGTTCCTCATACTAGAGACTTGATGTTTATGAGCTGCAGTCTTCCCGGCTAAAGAGCCAGAGTTCTTCTCTGCCAGCTTCTTGATAGCCACTAGTAGGTATATGCTTCACAGACAATCTGTTTTATAGCTCTGGAGGATGAATGGTATCTTAAGCACAGATACGATACTATCTGTACTAACTAACTGATGTGGATGTCAGAATTGAGTATGATGATGAGCTGCCCGTGTTTGAACTTCATTGGAGAGACCTGTCCTTAGAAACGCAGCTTCAGCCATGGCAGTCTCATATATCAACATCAATTACCATAATGAAAAAACCTGAACTGGGTCAGGTGGAAGATGTTTCTCTGTAGAAGTCAGGCTGTGTCTCAGGTCAGGGGCAGATCTTGCTTTTTTTCAGGCACTTAAACCGACCAGGCTACTTACTTGACTGAATTTGGCCCCTGCTTTTGTGGCTATTGCTGAAACATTTGACTGTAGGCATGTGAGCTTTCAAAGCGATGTTTTTTTGAGTTAAATTTTCCTTTATGACATTTGGCTCATTCGGAAACAAAGACTGAGATCTCATAAAAGGAGGCACAAATGGGAAAATGAGATCATTAATTGTTGAAGCTGGTACTGTAACAAATTGACTAGAAATGTGGATTCAGGGAAATTGATGTACTTTACCCTTCCAAACTAAATGAATTCTCCATCTGCTTCAGCTTCTCAGCTATAATGAGGACGTTGGGCTGACTCTGCTATTGGTTTCTCTGTCTTCCTGAACTATTTTGGAAAGTTTAAACATTTCTTGCATGATTAAATACACTTTCAATAAATCAATCTCATAATAATTGTTGTTCAGGAGAGTTCATTATTCAGTTTAGTCTTTTAAATTACTGTTCTTCTTTAAAGGATTCTTCTGACGTAATGACTTCTGCTAAATCCATTTGCCATGCTCTAGCTTGTAATTACTTTAGATTTGAAGAATAAAATGAATGGCTTTATTATTAATCAGTAGCAAATTTGTCTTACTGTTTTTAACCTTTGAGTGGCCTTCTCTCATGAAATAGTTTTAATGGTCTAGATAGCAAAACACTTCATACCTCTCTTTCAACAGAGATTTAGTGAAAGCAATCAGATTGTTTCGTGTTTTTTCTTCCACGCAGCCCCTAGCAAATGTTTGTCACAATGACTGTCGTCACGTGGGTGTTTGCTGTTGTACGCTGTTAGCTGCTGGCCCTCTGCAAGGCTAGTTTTGCTGCCTGATTTTAGACTGCAATTTTTTCAGGCTGTGGTAGCCTTTGGTTTTGTCTTACGCTGTGGAGAGTACATTTCACTTAAACATAGCATTAATTTAATATTGGCTATTCTACTGGACATTTGCCTGTGTGGATGTTGTCACTCTACATGCATGATGAAAACTTAAACTATTTCTTTCCTTCTTTCTATTGTTACGGGGTTTTGTAGTTCTTATTGATGATTCTTTTGTAGTCTGATGAGTTGTGAGTCTGTGCTGGGAGTTCAAGTAGCAGAATGCCATCTTGGACTGAATTTTACAGCAGCTGAGGCTGGACAAATGACTGTCCTATATGAATCTTCTCCATTAGGCATCAGTTCTTTGTCCATAGTCTCTTGTAAGGTTGTTCAAACCCATCCTTAATTTTAGACTGCCAGTCAATTCAAATTAATGTAAAAGCATTTTCAGCCTTGCTAACCTAACTGTCTTAGGATCTAGCGATTGTTACGTTAATACCTCATTTTCAGAGACCGCTTAGAAAATGAAGGTGGGTTAGTTGTAGAGTTATAGACATTCAAAAAGTCTTGGCTTTTTAATTTCTGTAAGATTTTATTGCTATAACAGCACTGTATTGGTTTTGTTTCCTCTGTCAATTTTGATGTTTAACCAGAGGTAAGAATTTTTCGGGTAATGCTGAGGAATTGGAGAAAACATACAATGAGGAATGAATAGCACCCTCGAACTCTTAATTCCATGACTCTCCAGGAGGTTGTTAAAAGTGTAAGTGTAAAACTGAATGGAATTTGACCAGATACAAGAACTTCATAGAAAACTTCGATCTGTACCTTTTATCCTTAATTCTATTCGCATTACACCTCCTCGCTCTAGTTTCAGGAAATGTAGTTTTTCATTTCACATCTACATTTTTAGTTCACATACTCGTGTGTAGAAGTTTATTTAAATGCATTTTTAATTGTGAAAATGGAAGATTTTACTGATGGCAGTGTGGTCACTTTTGTGGCGCATATGTCAAGAGTTTTCCATAAAGGTTAGCTCCTTCTTGGGACAAAAAGTACCCCAGGGTTATAGCACAGCGACTACAGTTGTAGTAATAAAGATTATGTTGCTGATAAGTTCCCCTCAAGGCCCCATGATGGTAATACCCCTATATTTTGTCTTTAAAGAAAACTGCTGAGAGGCAATAATTTTTTTTGTATGTGTCCCATTTTCATTAATGCATGGTAATTGATGGAGTTGCAGTGACTTGTAACAGTAATGAGTTCTAAACATAAGAATGCACTCCTTTCTAATAAGTGAGCACTGCTGGGGTTTAAAAGCGTACTAAATCAGTTGCTTTAGTATGAATTTATTAGTTTTTTTCAGCATTAGCTTTAATAGTAGTTATTTACATAAGCGTACATCCCATTAACCGCCATCAGGGCTGGAAAACATGCTGAACTGTTCATATTTTCATATAATTATTGAACATAATGGTTTCATTTGCATTTCTAAACAGTGATGTTTCTGTCAGGCTTGGAAATAGTGTCTTTACGCAGTCCCTATTTCACATCCACTTATTTGACATCGTTAAATTTTATGCTAATGTGCTTCCCTAGAATATCATCAGTAGGACAGATGCTTGCGCTTTAATATACAAATCAGAGATGCTTTTCCCTCCCCCTCCCCTGAACTGCAAAAGAAATAAAAAAGCATATCTGCACTTTTTAGACATAGTTTGTTTCATTCTAAAGAATCTGTGAGAAATGAAACTTAGCTTTCACCCTTACTAGTCGCTTCCAAATGTTGTAACAGATACCTTCTTTATGAAGAATGGGACGCTATCCTCTGCATGAAGGAGGAAGAGTGTTCTAAAATTCAAGGTAATGATGTGTTAAAATAAAGATTGTAACCTTGAGATTGCCTCATGTGTAAGGCATGTGGAGCCTTACATAGCAAGTTGCCTATCTGGGCAGTCGTCCATGGACTGGCTTTCCTGGCAGCAGGCCATCGCTGTAGAGAAGGTTCAGGAATGGAGAAGTTTCAGCTGCTAGACTCGGTGCTTGTCAGCAGAAGTGCATTTGTAATTGTACGTTGCCATTTTTTTATTTTTACATTTAAAATAGACTTTTTTGTTTTGTAATTCGGCAAACAGGCAGAGGTATATGAATTCTCACTTAGTGGGGATGGTGGTTGTTGTATGATCAGTGTTGCTTTGATTCTTCATATGTGTGTAAGAGCTTTGATACCTGTACTGAAGTTAACAGTGGAGGCAGAGCATCAAAAACCTGATAGATTGTGCCAGTAATTGCAGTACTGAATGTGGAAATGATGGAATAAAAATAAATAAATAAAATCAGCACCACTACCAAACCCACACTGCTTTTCTTCCATTGAAAAATGAAATTAGTATGTCGCTAATACATAATATGTATGAAGTTTATCTTAGGGTGACTTGTTTACAGTTGTACGTAGAGTGCCAAAGGTAGAGCAGATGAGTGCAACCGGCAGTATGCAGTTGTAGTCACAGGAAAAAGTAAATATGAAGATGACCCATGTGAATAAGCACGGAAACCCAGCTCAGTTCTCTGCTTTTACTGGCTTAATGTATGTGGCACTGGGCAACTCTGCTGTCTTCTCTCCTACTTAGCTATTTAAAAATTTGGGGTACTGCTTTCTGGCCTTTGTGTGACATGAAAGGTTAAATGAAAAGTTAATTAAAAGTAAGCACATTGTTTACGTACGGCATTTCATGGACACCCTCAGCCTTGAGCAATACAAACACCGTATATCTTTGAAAATATTAAATAAAACCAAAAATGTTAGGGTCAAGCAAAAGACTGAGAGCAGTGTATCACACAGATTTGTCATTTTCATTGTGTTTTAGACACAAAAATAAATGTTAGAAATGCCTCTCTTCTTGGGCATGTCGTAGAAGAAGGTTTGAAGGAGGCACCCAAGTGGAAAAGGGTACTTGGACAGAAATGGAAAGGCGTATTTTATGCATAAATGGCCACATGAGCAAACTGGAGATATACTCTAATGGGTTCTGGGCTTATGGTGTCTTTAATTATAGATGATTAACAATTTGCTAGTTGCTTTGCAGACAAGTATAGAGACAGAAACCCTTGCTGGGAAGTGCTTGCAGTCTAAGACCTCATTCTGGTGGTGTGGATAGAACTATATTTTAAATCACGAGAAGTAGCAACATTAAAACAACAACAAAAAATTTGCTTTGATTATCTCAGAGGGAACCGTTGGCTTTTTGCAGTATTTCTACCCCAATTTTGAGTTTGTGGTAGTGCGTGCTACCAGTTTATGGGAAATTATTTGGAGCAAGGTGCTTTTTGGTAAACCTTTTACCCAGGAGTAAAACAGGGTGCAACAAAGTGGGGTAGCAACTAGTGAGATGTGCTAATGTCAGCTGTGAAGTAGTGGGAAAGAGAGCACGTATGGCACACAGAGCAGACTGCTGTACTGCAGAGATTCTGAGCTGACCTCTTGTCAACATCTCACTTGAATCCTGAGAAGAAGGCTCTAGGTAATTGGCAAGTATCCTTATTTTAATGTGCAGCCATAAAAAGGTAAAGTATGGTGATTTTTAACATCAGAAGATTAACATTTTACCTTTAAATAAAATATGATTAACTGGTACAGAATTAAAAGTAATAGAACTGAAATATTCAAACTATGACTCTGTGGTGTCAGATTATGCATCAAATGTGACAGTTTAAGTACTGAAGTGATTTAAAAATGATCTGGCTGAAGGATGTATATCCCAAGTATCCAGAATAAAATAGAATAAAACAATCGTGGCTGTCAAAACTTTCTCAGACCCTCCTGGCTGAAGGAACTGGGAAATCAAAAAGTAGCATTGTTTACAGTGACTGCGTCTTGCCTGGTTCCAGCGCAGGTGCAGCAAGGGAATAGTCGACATGCTGTAACGGCATCCTAAACTATGATTTTAAGCCTGCCAGATGATGATACTGTTTAAATTTAACTGCCAGGCCAAGACTATGGCTTCTGGATTCATCTACCTCCACCAAGCTTCAAATATGATTAATCTATAAATGCATCTTTTCTTCAGCAGTTTGCAGTCAGTCAGGCTTCTTATTATCCCTGCACAGTTTCATTTCTGGTAGATTGGCACATATTTTAATAAATGAAACCACATATTTACTATCTGAACTACTTAGTCTCACTGTCTGGCAATCTGAAAATGCCATTTTGAAGGTTTGTCATTTGACTTCTGCATATTTCAAGTCTTTGTTAGTAAAAATGATTTTTGTTTTCCCATCTAGTAGTTCTGTAAACTCAACTTGGAATTTGACAGTAAAATGGCACCTTGCTGTCTGCTGACGTCCTGTAAATGAAGTTTTTGAGTGCAATTTGGGCATTTAGTAATCATCTTGTAAATGTTGTTTTCGGCAAGTTTGTGCACATTAAGCTATGACACCTTGAAATTGTTTATGAAGCATCAAGAGGAGTGGAATATGGCTCATGTTCTGAAATGCAAAAATAAAAGAAGTGGTAAATAAAATGTACTGTGGTCACAATAACTGGCAGGTCTAATTTTGTTTACATCCAAGGAACAGGATACTGAAGTAAGAGGGTGTTGCTTTCATGAAGTTCCTTCAGAGAGTAGAACTTTAGTAATTATGTAAAAATGCGAGCAAAGCACTTAGCCTTCATTGTACATCAGCTCTTCCAGTTACACTGCTCAGATGCTTGTGTGGATTTCTTCATATTTCATTATCTTTAGAGAGAACTTTTTGGTTGCTAAAAATATGGTTAGCCACATTGATGAAAGATCCTTAGATGCTTTTAAAGAGGTTACTCATCATCTCTTAACAGTGCAAAAGACGACTCAAGTGAGCACAGCTCTTAACGTCCGGCTGTCACTTCAGGTAATGCGACAAGTCCTGTGAGGCCTAACTTGCTCTGTTTCAATGCAAATAACCATATTTAACTTCCAATGCTCTTTGCTTTAGCTTGCCAATAAATCTGCTGGATAAATTTGTCTTATGAATAGACAGAAAATAAAAATTAGAAATATGTTTCTAATTATCTGCAGAGAAGTTATGGGAGCAAGTAATATAAACTTATCTTCAGGGCAGAGTTTGATTATGGAAAGGAGTGCATGGTATGATCTCTGGTAGCGTGAGGTGAGATTTGGTGACCCTGAAAAGCCTCTTGGTTTCCCCAGAAAGCCATTTTGTTACACTGCCTTAGGTACATCTGCTATGATGTCTGGGGATCTCTGCACAGCCTGTGAATCCTAGTTGATTTTAATCAACTGTTTATATTGAACTTGTCTCATGTTGGCAAGGTTCACATTGTATATTACACTCCTCTTTCTGGAAACAGCCACAGGACAGTCCAAAGGATTTAACAACGATATAATTGGATTGTTCTGATGGAACAGTGACTGCATCGGATGTTCTCCTGGCTCATCTGCTGGGGCCAGATGACCATCAGGAACCCTCTGCCTGTATTGAACAATCCTTATAATATATTTCTGTTCATAAAGCTGTAAATATCTGCCTTGGTTCACTTGTTACTTGTATCTACTGTACCATTTTTTGAAGGACCAGTGTTTTAATAGATTCCCCTAATGTTTTTTTGACACCTTTTAATGTCCAAGCTAGACACAGGCACAGCTAGCTTAAACATGCTTGTTCTTGTGCCAGTCTTTTGCAGGCACATACATGCCAATAATAAAGTAGTCAGAAGTTCGGGATCTTGATCTGCAACAGATCTGTATTTCGTGTAATGCATCTAGTGAGTCGCATATTTACTTTTCACTTTGTGAGTTCTCTTCACTGTGCATGAGGAAATAAACATGTGACTGAAACTATTCTGAAATAAAATACAGGAAAATTGGCTATTGATTCAAAGTTGCTAAATGCTGTCCTAGGGTGTTTAGTTCGACTCAGTCTTTGTCTACATTTATCCCTCTTGGGCATGATTTGCAGCCCTTTTCCATTGGCATGTCTGCTTCTCTTTGCAGACGCTAAACAGATTCTTATCTAATACTTCATAAAAAAAAAAGAAAATTCTGCAATTTATATCTTATTGAAAGAGTCATTCTTTGCTGCTGCTTGAAAATAGATAAAGTATGGGTAACGCTTGCATTGCAGGAGCGTTGCTTTGTAGTTCACAGTTTTGACGTCAAATTATTATGGGCATGCTCAATCAGTGGTATTTTGTGTCCAGTAAATCTTTTAGCCTCAACAACAATCTAAAATGTGTTTGTGAGCTGTAATAAAGGGTAGTTCATTCCCTTCTCTTTTTAAAATACTGCATTTCTTAAGGTGTTCCTTTACTTTCTTTTTCTTTCATTGTCAAGAATTTTATTTTAATAGGACTTGTGAAGGCTGGAGACTTATGAAAGATTAGTAAATCTGCCAGAAGTTTATAACAGTCATGAAGAATATATGAGATTATACATAAAGTTAAACTCTTTGAATCTGCTTACTAGATGATGTGAAACTTCATTCCCTAGGAAAAGGGTTTTCTGTTCAGGAAGACAGAATGGTAGGCACATTCTCTGATTTTTCCTGGAAGGTAATTAGTCTAACTGTCTTTGAAATGTGTTGCCTAATGTGGATCTGTATTTCAGTGCTAGATGTTTGTTCGAAAGGGTTGTGTTGTGTATTTGGTGTGGGTTGATTCAGTAAGGCAAATGGTGTAAATCACTACATCACTTACCTATATTTTGTATGTTTTGGAATTTAACATCTGGTTTATCAAAGTTGGATGCTTGACTTTGGAGTGAAGATGGTTTTAGTCAGGAGAAGTAGGGGTGTAGGAGGGGCCAGGAAGTTTCAAGAAACTTTTCTGAAGCTGCGTAATGGCTTTTCTTGTCACCTTTTTTAGTGAAGCCTTCAGATAGAGTTCTGCGCAAGAATTCCTAGAGTTTCTTTGGCAACTGCATGGATGAAGATAAGCAGTCCTCTCCCTTGCATACTGTAGTTATGCTGTTGTGTCACATGAAGAGAACTAGCATGAAGTCCAACACTCTTGGAGTTTCTGCTCCAGACATTCTGTCAAAATCATGCCTCTGGATGTATGTCTTTGGGACTTTCTGATACCCCTGCTAAACAGTAAAGATAAGTCATGACCCGTTTACTATCTCTGCAGTCTAAGCTGTGCTGAATTAATTGGAGAAATGCATCGGAGCTTGACTTACTCATTCCTCCCCTTTGCCCTTGGTACTGTTTGCCTTGCCCACCTTGATCCCAGCCATGTCCGTGATCCAGCACTATGAATGGGCCTGCAGTCAATGTGTTTGGAGAATGCCTTTTGTGTCTGTAACGTAGAAGTGTCCAGAAGCAGTGTGGTAACAAGTCACAGCACAAATCATGAGTGCAGTACATGGAATCATTTTTCTCTACTTAGGAGATTCACCTATAGATTGATGTGAATACACACAGTATTTCTTTTCTCCTGCTCGTCTCCCACTTTTTGCCAATCATATAGCATTGAACATGCAAAGAATTGAGAAACTATAAGTTAGTACTAGTCTATTAGTATTAGATATTTTCCCCCTAGAATTTTGTTAACGTTTGTTATTCCCCTTTGGGATTTGGGTTCTTGGATCTCAATTTTATGTCAAGCAGAGTGGGGCTTCAAGAGTTTGTTTGGATTTGTGGGTAATGGACAGCAGTTCTTCCATGCTTGCAAACTTTCATAGAATCATAGAATGGTTTGAGTTGGAAGGAACCTTATAGATCATCTCATTCCAAACTCCCTGCCATGGGCAGGGACACCCGCCCCTATACCAGATTGCTCAAAGTCCCATCCAACCTGGCCTTGAGCACTGCTGGGGAGGGGGCAGCCACAGCTTCTCCGGGCAGCCTGTGCCAGGGCCTCACCACCCTCAGACTAAGGAATTTCTTTCTTACATCTAGTCTGAATCTACCCTCTTTTAGTTTCAAGCCATTACTGCTTGTCCTATCCCCACAGACCATTATCAAAAGTTCCACTCCAGCTTTCTTATAAGCCTGCTTCAGGTACTGGAAGGCCACAGTAAGGTCTCCCTGGAACCTTCTCTTCTCAAGGCTGAGCATTCCCAACTCTCTCAGCCTTTCCTCACAGCAGAGGGGTTCCAGCCCTCTGATCGTTTTTGTGGGCTCCTCTGGACCTGTTCCAACAGCTCCATGTCTCCTGTGCCAAGACCTCCAGAGCTGGTTGCAAGACTCCTGGTGGGGTGTTTCATATCAGAACTATTATAATCAAAACATGTTGTGTTTTTTTTTTTTTTTTTAAAGGGCTATGTGCATAGACGTTTCGTGTTTACAAAGCCAATTGGAGAATTAATTGTAATATCAAGCCTAGCGCTGAGATAAGTCTGGGAGAGTAATTCACTCTTGCATATGTTAAGCTGCACTAGATGTGCATTAATAAAACAGATCCGTAGAGGGGATGGTGTCACACTGGAAGATGTTTGTCTGGTTGTTTTCATTGGCCTGACAGAATTCCAGTAAGAAAGGTACAGAGTGTGGACAGACTCTGTAATGAACTTGCATCCTGAATCATCTGTCAGAACCCTAGTCAGCTGGGAAGAGGTTTGCTGACAGACATGAGACTCCTAGTATAACCATGTGGCGGTTTATCTTTTATTTAAAACTCGGTTGGCTCCTTGTTCTGTAAGTTTAATAGAGATGTAGTCTCCATTGCCACAATCTTAATTTTGCTATAGTTTTACCATGTGGAATGTTGAATGCTGTATGCTTTGCTCTGTGAAAAGGATGCATTAGGAGTCTTGGAAAACTCAGCAGTGCTAGAACACAAATTTTGATTGAGATTCATGTACAGAGTGAGTTCCCCACAGTTTTTATGGTCTTGAACCAACAACATTTTGGTGAAATAAACTGTTACATGCAAAAATTACAACAGAATTTATACTGGTTAGACACGTCTTGGTGCAGTGCTAGGATATTGTTGTTAACTGATCCTAACGTTGTATTATGATAGATCTTGAGTAGAATAGAAAGCAACTTCTAATATAGTATGGATTGTATTCTTTGATTTGCAGTTATTTCATAGATCAGGAATAGAAAACTGTTCTGTTAGCTTTTTTGCTTATGTAGTGTTACTTGTTGAGTAGTCAATGAAAATAAAATAAAAGCAAACAACTGTTTTTTCATTTAGAGCTGATCAAAATTTAAAATTTCTATTTTGCAGGGATTGTTAATACTTTGAAATTCAGTTTTGTTTCACTACAGTATATTTCAAACAAATTCAAAGACTCTTTGTGATGCCGTGTTTTGGTTTTGTGTTCTTTGATAATACAGGGAGACATGCGTGCTGTGATCTTGCTATCCTGATGATTGTGCTCTGACGTAATGGAAGTAATCTATTTATTTTTTTAAAAAAGTGTATTAGTCTTATTGCAACATACATGGTGTGTCAATACTGAACGTCAGTCATCCTTTTATACTTTCAGCTGCTGCCATATCATTATGACTTCTTTTATAATGAGCAAAATGTGACCATTTCTGTATGTGATGATATAAAATCTCAGCAAGTAACTGAACACCTGATGCAAAATGAAAATATCCTTCTCTTTGAAATACAGAGGATTTTCTTCAGTTTCAACACGCTTTTTTTTTTTTCTGGTGGAAAAGTGTTTTTTGACAAAGATTTTTTTTTTTTTCCTTTTTCTGGTGGAAAAATGGTTTTGATAAAAGGTCAGTGTTACGTTAGAAGCATACATTAGAAAAACAGACCTGAAGGAGATCTATTAGGCATCCTGTGCTTTCCAAACAGAGGATGAGTCACAGCCTGCCTTTCTCTCTGGCTTCTAGTTCTTTGTCCAGATAACCTGAATTTAAGGTTTAGATTTTCATTCCAATTTGGAGTCTTTGCCATAGCTGTAAGCCTTTCTCTCGGCTAGGAATTTGAATTGTTTCTCACTCAACAAATTAAGCCCTGCACTGTCCACTGCTGATAAGCCTTCCAAACTGTCACAGGATTCCTCTGTCCTCACCTGTGCTTTGTGAAAGGCATTGCAATTTGGGTACCTGTCTCACAGATTTCTGGCAGAGTTCTTAGAAATGGCAAAGTTGAACATATTTCAAAGAGCCATGAGTGTATTGTGGGGAAAGTGGTGGGTAGGCTGAGCAACATGACCTACAATGCCAGTAAACCTTTAACTTAGCTGGCAGTAATGCAGCCTGACTGAAATAGCATTTAGAGTTAATGAAACTAGTTTTAACAGTATCTGCAACGCTTTTTGTGTGTGAACGTGTGACATTTTACAAGTGCATTGCAAAGGCTAAATTTATTCTTAGAAGAATACATTTCTGTAGTCCAGACAAGACCTAATAGATCTTTTTCCTAGATAGCAGACTTAACTTTTTCTTAATTTTCTCTCTTGATTAAAATCCTGAATGGGGTGAGGTTTCTGCTAAATGTCTACTCAAAATAAGCTTAGAGAAAATGGAATGTCAGCCTTAAAAATGTCACTTTAATATGGTTTGACATGATAAGGTCCTAAAAGCCTCCTAACAATGTATGTGCAAGCATGGAGTATATATGCTTGCTGTATTTGGAATCAGTGTGTGCAGGAATGTATATTCACAAAATATTGATGACACCGTGCTGGGGAGAGTGCTTGGAATAAGGAGCACTGGCAAAGAAAAGGAGAACTGCCTGGCAAACACAAGATACAGAGGTAGATGAAAGGCAACTGAATATTCAGTAAAAAAAAAAATGTATCAGACTGCTGGGACAAAAGAGTATATCCCCTATTAAAGGAAGAAAAAACAGATTTCTCATAAACAACTTATTAATATTTAGATTTTGGAAGGGAAATAGTGCAATTTTAAAATATATTTATGTTTTTAGGTGTGAAATGGAAACAATTTCCTGTGTCTCTGTGTATATGCGTTAGCACTTATATTATTCTAACCTTTTTTCGTAGTGCTGACTATGTGTTTAGTACAGAAGATACTCTAGTTTTCTAAGTTGATTTTTGTCTATCCATAAAATTCTGCTGACTTCCCTTTTGTGTCTAAATACTTGACTGATTATTGAATTCTATGCATTTATGAGTACATCAGAAGTCTTATTTAACAATTAGTGTCTGGAAAATCAAGGAAAGGCACGTCATGCATGTGCCGCATATTTAAATCACACTTTAAAAAAGCCATCCGTTCAACACTTCATTTTTAGGGCATTCTTTATTTTACAGAGAAGTGTACCCATTAATAAGGAGAGTTCAAAACCAGCTTGTATACCTATTAGGCATGGTATTAATTTTATTTTGTATATATATGTGTCTGTGTATATATATATGTTGCCAGCTGCCTGCATTTTCAAAACATGAACAATTTAACATAAGCTCCTGGGGGTGACATTTTGCAGCTAGTAAGCAAGTTAGAGTCTGACAAAGGCAATAGAGCTTCACATTGAGCTGTGGACAGTAGCTACTCATAAAACTTAAAATTTTGATTTGTGATTGGTTTTCTGCTCTTATATAATTTGAAATTAGGTAACAGTTCTTTGGAATAACCTGTAACTTCTTATGTGTTTTAATACAAGTTTTTGCAATATTGTCTTACAGTTCTTAAATTTTTTTTTTTTCAGTTCATAGCAGGCACATTAAAGTATACTTTGCTTATCTGAAACAGTAATCTAAAACAAGATTATGGCAACCACTTATTCTGTGTTTAACGTTGGTGAGCAAATTCCCTAGACCATCTAAACTTGTTTAATATCCCCTTACAGTGTTTGGACAATGGACTGATGTTATTAGAAACTATCAATCAAAGTTAAATTGAGGGTATAAATCATATTTAAACCACAGAACAAAACCATGTTCATGTGAAAGTGCAAGTAAGTGAAGGAAACCATAGGATAAAATAGTTGCAGATTGTTGGTTAAAGTAGCTGCAGACTAGTTAAACCTTTCATGATGAGTGTGGGGCTTGCACAGATGATGCCTCCCATCTCTTTCCCCACACTTAAAGGTACCTCTTTTGTATGTGCACTGCATTGACATAGTGAAGCTTGGGCTTGGTGACTCCATTTGCTGAATGCATCTGGTTGGCAGCTTGACAGTTAGCTGAACCAGCGTGTAGGGTCCTCTGCTCTTGCTTCAGAGAGGTAGAGATATTGGGAATGGTCAAGGTACTCCTACCAGCAGCTGAACTCTCTAGATGTGATAGTGCTGTGGCCCCTTCTGCTAGTATATGATCGCTGGTGCTGTCTTTCCTACCAGAAGACACTTGAGAGGATGGCATGGGTAGATTTGTAATGCTTTGTAGGAGAAGCAGTTGCTTCTGTTTGTTAAATCAAGAGGCAAAGAGGTTTTAATAAAATTAAATTTATACTGCCCAGACTTTGGTGAATTTGGTCAGTAGAGTTTAGCTTAGAAGAACAGAAGTAATTCTTCCTCAAGGCTTAGAAATTTCCATATTTGCTTTCTTTCCAAGGTAGAGTAGATGATACAGAAGCATTTTTGAGTAAGCTGAAATTTTGCTGTTCCTGAAACATCCTTTTTGTGTTTCCTGCAGCTGTGTAATATTTTTGTTTTCTGGTGGCTGCTCATAAGTGATGTCTGAGTTCCTGCTCATACTAGACTTTGAGTCTTTATTTTTAGCGTCCCACTGCCTTGTTTGAGACAGTTTTTTGTAAGAGTTGGTTTGAGCCTAGGTAGACTTGAAAATGTGCATGTGTTTGAACACGTACCTGCGCATATTCAAGTACTTAGTTACCAGTCCCAGAGTAGCAGGACATAGGTATCTCTGCTTCCTCTTGGATATATCTGTCTCTGCATCCAATTATGGATGCCCAAAGTAGATGCATGTTGATGTAATGAGGATTTTTCTGAACAGCACAGGCCAGGTCCAGACTTACCAATTTGTTGTATCTGACTGCCACTAAACAGTGTGGGGAATGTTTAATGTAAAATCATGGGAGTCTGCCTGGTAAAATATTAAATCCAAGAAGTGCAAGGAAGAGCAATGAGAAATTTAAGATAAGGATACTAAGTGTAATTCAAAGCCACACATCTCTTAAAACAATAAAACTTTCCTCACACAATATATGTGTTATCAGATTTTGTGATTTCCGGTTGAACTCTTGATGTATGTATGCTGACCTCTGTGCAGAATCTTTTCAGTAATCCATATTGTTATCACTGCGTTGATTTAAAAATCTTAACTCTCTGCACACTCCGAGCAACTGGATGGTAAACAAGCCTTGTTACTTATCTTTACCTTAGACTTTACGTGCAAACTTTAATACCTTATTCATATAAGGTCTGACCTTTTCTACAGCTGCAAACAAGCCTCTAAATAAACCTTGAATTATTCAACTACCCTTTATGTGAATGTAATGCAGTTCTCATACTATTTTATATTTCTCTGGCTTCTATTTGTGTCTTACAGAAAGGCATCTAAATGGCAGATCTGTCCTTCACAAGCAAAGTTACATTATCTTTTCGTAATTAGGCAAAAAACTCCTGTGTCTAAAGCTTTTGTTTGAACAGACTTGAGATCTTATAATAAACATTAAGGTCACAGAAGAAACTTCAAATCTCTTGTTAACAGGCGTATAAAGATCTGATGCAGGTTGTATTACAGGACTACCACTATAATAAACATTGGGGATTGTCTTCTAAAATAGTAATATCAATCTTGTGACAGAAGCTCACGTTCTGGTAACTGTGCTGTTTCTGTTTAATTGTGTGCGTGTGTGAACCAAATATTGTCAGGATGCAGTGCAAGTGTGTTTTTATTTGCATTGTATTAGCAATTCATGATAGTAAGGTGAAACCAGCAGTCATGGGCTGATGATCTCTTATGCCAAGCATAACTTTATCTTTGAAGATATCTGTTCTCTGGGCTGGTAGTCAGCCTCATGAATTCCCAAGCTTGAATTGCTATGGATCACAAATGAGAGTTTGGGTTTTCCAGGGGGAAGGAGAGAAACTGTAGAGATCAGTAAGTGGGAGCGAATATGTAAGGATGGGCACACATATTCTGCTTTAAAAGCTAAACTTGCTGGAGTTCTTTCAAAAAACTTTGGGAAAAAAAGCGCCACATTTCAACTTGTCATTTTAAGTTTGCCTGTAAGTGCCAGCCTGAAGCATATTTGCAACTGTTTCTGTTGAATAGTGCAAAAGTTTGACTTGTGTCTTTTCCAATGGCTTTTGAAAGATTTCTGTGCTGTCTGAAAGCGTGCTGCATTCATTTATGGCAATGGCACATGTACATGGAGATGGCCTTGACTTATAATGCTTCACTGCATGCATCTCCTTGCATAAGTTGAGGTTCCCAGTTTGAGAATTCAGCCAAACCCCTGATTATAAAGGCCTACAGAGTGGCAGAAAAATTGTGGTTAATGTTTCCCAGGTTGCCATGACTTTTATTAGAGGCCATAGGAGTTGAGATGCTCAATTCCTTTTAAGAGAATGTGTAAAAGTTTGGGACAAGATACATGAAGTATGGAGATGTTAACTACAAGGTTAACTAACAAGGTTAACTAATTCACAGAAGTGAAACTGAGCATGAGTGGTTGGTTGTTTACCTTAATATGCAGTAACATGAACCAAAATGCCCCAAATGGAGGGGTTTGTTAGTGAAACCACTCTTGGAATTTTAGACCTGTTTAGAATGGAGGTTTTTTGCAGTGTTAATATGTTTATAGTGTATTTTTGACGTGCCTCCTTTTTCAGTTATACATTAATTTATTGTTTTTAGTGAACTGTATGTTGTAAAACATGCAGAATATATGGCATGATTGGAGTAATGTTTGTACTGAAATCTGAATTTGTGTGTGCTTTGCTGCTTGTTACTTTCCTATTGTGAACCTTAATGGTGGGTTAAATTTTTTTGCATTTATTTTGCCTTAGGTTTTGATGTATTTCAGTGAAGTTGACAACCCATACATTATTGCTGTAAGAGCCACAGAAGAAGTAGTCAATGTCTTGAAAGAGACCACTTTAGTATATCTCACTGAAATGCTTGAGAATATACAAGAATTTATATTCTAAAACTATAATTCTAGGCTTGTCATTATTGCTTATCTAGGCAATAATTCTAGGCTTGTCATCATAGAAAGGCACCTTCACACATCTTTAATTTCTGTAACTAGTTTTAATAATTTCCTTGGGACCATCCTGAAAATAGACCTTTTCTCAGTTATAACCTGGTTATGCAGGTGAAATTGATTTATTTTTTGCTATCACTTTTTTTGTGATCTGGATAAGCATACATAAACATGAAATTGTGGATATTAAACTGTACCTAGCATTTTATGTTCTTTCCCATGCAACTTATTCCTTTTTCAGAGGACAAACCATAAAAACAACCTGATGCATAACTTCACTTTCTGGACATAGCACTATGCAATTTAACTCACGAGTACAGAAACTTTGGTATTTCTAAGAACCGTTCCGCATGTGATAGTGTTGTATAAAACTCTACATGAACTGAGAAATTATTGTATGTGTCGTTAATTGTAAAATTACACTTAATTTTTTGAGGAGGAGGGGTAGTGTTGTTGAGGAGATGGGAAATCTCAGGGGTTTTTTTTAATTTAGGATTGAGGAAAAGGAAACAGTACAAAACTTTGATTTGTAAGCATCATAGTTTTTCCCTTCAGTGATTATAAAATTAGGATGGTGTTGTGTATATGTGTCTCTAAATAAATGTTTCATGATTTAGGAGAACATACAGGATTACTGAATTAAGATAATGTAGTTAAAACTTCATTGAGTGGTCAGCTTCTTTTGAAATGTAATTAGGAACTGTAGTAACTTGTATGTGCAAACAGAAAATGTGTATGGAGCCAGTGGGTATGTATCTATACTAATCTTCGTATACTGTCTTTACTCAACCTTATGACTGTATTTGAATCATCTCCTTCTAATTTCTACTTTCTTGTAACTAATTTACATAATGCTGCTGCTCACTTAAAATCCGCTCATTCTAAGGACTGATATAATGTGTTGTGCTAGTGTAGGTCCTTTCGTTGAAGGAGATCAGAGTGGTTTGCAAATGCTCACGATTCTGTCCTCATCCTGTGAGTTAAACTATATTGCTGCCATCTCATCTTCATAAAAAAAAGAAGAAAATGAAGTAGAAATGTAAGAATATGTTCAACATATTAAAGGAAAGCTGTAGCAGAACTATGTTTAAAACTCAAATATCTTTATTCTGGCACTTGTGTTTTCCTATGTTTTTTGTCTACTTTCTGAGCTTGCACATTAAGGACTCTGGGTGAAAGCTGCCTTCACTGAAGGCAAAAGGACTAGGGCTTCGTTTGAAAACATTGGAAGATGAGTTTTATTACTGATTAGGGCAACCTGCCGTAGTCTGTTAAAAAACAAAAAAAACCCCCCCAAAAACAACAAACAACAAACCAAAAACTCCCCAGAAAACCCTTTTGCTTACAAAAAGAGTGAACTTCAGATTCCTCATTCTGTATTTTTTTTTCAAGTCCCTAAGTTCTAAAGATGCTTTGATTGTATTAAACTTGCTCTTGTCAAACCATATCTTTGAGCTGTTTGAAAGAACCTATCTGACAATGGTTCTTGCAAGTTATTGCTGCTTTTGTCTTCCTATATTTTTATTTCAGACTTGTCCTTAATCTGCTTCTGGAACATCTAGGCATATTCTGTTTGTCTGAATATGGACATTAATTTCTTAGACAGCTTTAGGATTTCTAAAAAATCAAATGGTGAAAACTGAAGCAGTGTCTTTTGCTGTTTCCGTGCTAAGTATCTGTTTGGATGTGTGGATGCTTTTATCTTTTTATCTGGTTAATCTTAATTTTGTCTTGAACAACTCTATATTGCAAACTTGATTTGTTATCTAGCAGATACTGTATAGATACTTACGTGTACATAAGTGCAATATGGTATCTGTGACCTTTGGCAACATGGCCTTTCTGAGTGGATATAGGAATTTACATCAGAGAAAATGTCTTGCTACCTGTATGTTGAAACTTTTCCTTACCCAGGACGGAAGTAATTTTAAAGCACAGAGGAAGCTGAGGGACGTCTTTTCTGGTTTCTGTCTGGTCCTTGGTGACTTCCTTTACATTAAGTTATTTCAGAGTGTCCAAGAGCATGTCTGCAAATGTCAGCCTTCTTTTTGTTTCAGTCATTACATTTTTGTTCCCTCTGTTAAGATATGTTTGTGTGTTTTTTATTGATGCAGTCTGCATTATGAAGCTGCATACAAGTTCTGTCCACAGACTTCCTTGGAGTGGTATAGATGTCCTTAAAATTTTGATCAATTAAGAAAAAAAATTAGTTTCTTCTTGTATGGGTTTTTTTTTTGTTGGTGTTGTGTTATTTAAGAAAGATGGTATTCCTAACTCTGTAGGAAAATTATCTATGTAAAATGGTTGGCTTGTTTCTAATGATTATGGCTGCTCCATTGAGTTGCCCTTCCATCTTCCAAATATTTAGGGTATGCTTTTGTAATTTTTCTTTGTATATAAAATTTTGTATTCTTGCAATGATTAAGCAGCATTGCTTCCTTCCCTTCTGCCAAGGGAAGGAAAGAAAAGACTTACATACCAGCAGGGAGGGGTTTATGACCCAGCCTGCTTGGTTGGTGGGAGGTGCACAGATTTCTGTTTGAGCTGTAATTATGTAGTGAGAGAACTGACTAAGTGGATAATGCTAGGGCACTTTTTCTTACTTACTTCTCAGAGGGAAGCTACCATTGGCAGGCAGATTTGGGTGAGATCCAGGCCTAACAGAAGATGTAAATTGTAGGGATCTGGTGGAGCACTTGTAAAATTCAGAAGTCCCCGTTTGGCAGATGAAGAGATGTAGTGGTTTTGGGGTAGGTAGACAGTGAAAGATATGAGAAGTTTGAATTCTCGTGTAAACTTGCAAGTAAATTCTCAGCAGGACTTCCTCACAATATCAAAACTTAAGAATGATTAAGTTGGCATGGCCCTCATGTAAGCAGGGAAACAGCTGTGGAGAAAGAGTGATCTGAACAGTAGTCCTCTTTCCTTGACATCAGAAAAGGGCCTTCTTTTCTTCTGGTTGTTAAGAGTTGTCTGTATGGAGAATGCAAATTAATTCCTCTTTGTGTTTGCTTAATCCCATGAGGATGAAATTTCTGGCATGGAATTGGAGCTTTTGGGGATGTTTCAGAGTTCAAATTAAAATATGCCTGAATTCTTTTGTACGTCGTTCATCTGTGCGAATGCTGGAGACAATGACATCCAACAGACTCCTTTGAAGTAATGGCATCCCTCTGTGTTTTAATGCCAAAGCTGTATCTGGCTGCTGAAGACTCTGGAATTGCTAAAGTCGCAACCAATCTTGTTTTGAAAGGGGGAGTGACACCTGAATATCGATAGAGTGAAAATGGTGACAATGAAGGGGTATTTGCAGAACAGTGAGAAGTGCAGGAGCGTAGACAGTCTCTGTGCCCTCAGCCTTTCTGTGGAGGTTATTTGTCTACGAACTGTAAAGCACCAGAAGTGAAAGATTACTTGGGGTGAAAAATGCTTATGTTGGCCTGGTTAAAGTAGAATTTTTCCCCAAAAGTATCATCTACACTGGTTGAATAAGAATGCTGTGTTGTATGCTAGAGGCAGGATGTTCTGTTCAAAGGAGCTGCCTTTTTTGGTTTTGTTTAAAGTAATCAGTTATGCTCAAATACTAGTTTTGGGGTTAATATGGGAAGATCTAAGCTATCTTGTGGTAGATATTGAGAATAAACGTCATCTGAGAAGTATCTTATCACTCTCAAAAAAGACATTCCATATTTTCCAACCTTGTCTTCCCTTTGCATATGACTGTTAAGAAAATAAGTGAATGTAGGATATTTAATGCTTGTTCCTCCTATAATTTTCAAGATAGTTCTTTACCAGAGGATGTTCTTTATCATTCTTTGTCTAATCATTAAAGTTCAAGATGACAGTTGTAGTTCAGGACCTTCTAGTAAACTCCAGCCTGTCATACTTTCATTTGCACCCATCCTTACTTTGAACCAAATGTCAATTATTTACTGCAGCCTAATTTCCCATATTGTGTGTCCTGATCTCTGAATGTGGCAGATGCTTTTCAGAATGAACAGCTTCAATGGTATTGCTTTAGATGATGATATCTTTGAGAAAAGCAACAAGAAAAAAAAAAAAGCCATTCTTCCTGCCCCAAAGTTGGGTCCTTTGTGTGATTCACTCAAAGATAACTGTCTTCGGAGTTTAGGTTTCTGTTGCAGTAGTCCCAATAAGGATGTGTAAGGCTTTCTTTCATGGGTGTCTTGTCAAGCACACTTAGTTAAGTTTATCCATGTCTTTGTACATGAAATAATACAAACATTACCTCCATGAAGCATTACCTTTATGAAACAGAGTTCCTCTTTTAAGAACCAGAAGAGTTGAAATAGATAATATGGTAGTATTAAATTTGGGAAAACCACAAACTAATACAGTTGAGCAAAATAATTCAAGTTGTATAGTAGGAATGTACTACTGGTATCAGAAGTGTTAGACACTTCAGACTGGTAATAACCCTGAAGGGATTATAATTTAAATAGATACTGGAGATGAAAACTGGGGGCTGAAATGTGGCAAAATACCCCAAACTGGGTAATGATGTTTATGATAGATCTTGTTAGTTCTGAGTCTGAATGAATACCTCTGGTGATGCTTATCTTCCTGGCTAAGTGAAATGTTGCAGGAGTCTTGGGGGAAATCTGTATTTTAGGAGTAACTTGAAATGGGATGACTGTGCTTTAAAAAAAAAAAAAAGTGGGATGTGCTTAACAGAATGTGTGAAGATACCAGTTGAAATGGAGTGCAACTTATAAAGAAGTAACACTGGAATTTGTGGGATACATTAGTCATTTATCCCGGTTACTGACTAAGCTGGTAATGTGCAATGTGTTATTGCAGGAAAGCAGTTTTATGGGACATCCAAGGAAGTACTCTGTGGAGTGAGAAGCTGGTTCTTTCTGTTGCTCTGTGGCAACATCTGGAAAAGGCTGTTCATTTTTATAGCCTGGAAGTTCACATTTGTGATGAACAAACAGATAAAATAAACAAGCGGAGAAAAAGGGTAGAGAGGAGATGGACTGACAAAAACAATAGGACAAGTAGGCATTTTTATCCTGTCAGAATAGCAATTACAGCTCTATGGGCTGTTGTTGGTCTGCAATTTACTGTATGCATTGAGGGAGAAGAGAATTTCTGATCTTTATAATTTAGAATCATGATGGTGATTAGCCACAGAAGAAATCAATACGTTTCATGTTCAAACTCAGTTTACCAACTTGATTATTACACCCCCTACTTGAGATGTATTTTGAAAGCCAATTGGAATATTCTGCTAGAGCACTGCTTGCTGCTTATTGTAGCAATGTGAGCTATATTGAGCATGGCACACTGGAGATCTCTGATCTACTGCCTTGTTTCATCCGAAATTTAATTCAAAGTACTGGCATTTTACTTCTACAGGCTTATGTTTTCTGGTTCAAATGTGACTTGCTTGGAACTGTATTTCTGCTCTTGTGTTAATCATGCATATTTACAGTGTTTTACAAGTACATTTACCATTCAAAGATCTTGCAAGTCAAGATAATTAAAAATGGCAACTTAATAGATGAGATTATAGAGTAACCATTAATGAAGAGGGCAAGATGATGATAATTCCTGTGCAGAATGTCTTTGAAAGCAGATGTACGTTCTCTTTGAAGTCCAAAGAGCAATGAGAGTAAAGGCTGTAAACAATGTGGGTAACAAGGTAAAGAAGCAAAGCACTGAAGTGATGGGAAGAGGTGGAGAAGCCAAGAAGTGACAGCTGAGACACAGACACAATCAAGATTGAGCGTTAGATCGAACTAAGATAATGGATTCCTTTAGATAACTTAATTCAGGATAGGGTTGGGGAATCTTGTTCAGGGAAGATACAAACTTCAGCGGTTGTTTTTATGATCATGATGAGGAGAGAAACAAGGTGGACAGTTTACTGCAAAGCTTACCTTCAAGTGTAAATTATTTGGAGCAATTATGATCATTTTGTGTCTGAATTTCTAAGGTGGTAGTTATTTAGGTGGAGTGATACAGGCAGTGAACAGTGGTAAAGGTTTACTTGAGTCTGGCGCTCTAGAATGGGTAGGCTGGTAGAAATCTGAGTTTAGTGATTGTGACCAAAAAAAAAAAGGTGGTGAAAACAGTTGCATCAAACTGGCAGACCCTATGGAGTAAAACACTCAATAATAAGACAATAGCGCTAGAGGGTCCCCAGGAGCTGCAGAAATGGGAGAACAATTGCTTGTCTTGTGGTTCCAATTAAAAACTTAGAAATTGAAGAGGACATTACAGATTTAAAACAATGGAAAACACAGCAAGCTGAATGTGCTATGGCGACCTGCTGAGGAAAAAGTGATTGGATTTTGATTGTCCTCCTGACTTGTGACATTTTTGGAAACAAAGGGATGCCAGAATGAGGATACAGGGACTGCGTGCTGTATTGAAGGATGCAGTGAGTTCGTAAGGAAATAGTGTTCTGTTTCACTTAAGCAAAGGAAGGATTTTAGTGAACAAGGTCAGCCTATTTTTTGAGAATTAGAAGAAGAAATAACTACATCTGCTTCAATGATACTTGCTAGTCATTAGAAACAGAAATCAGAATTAGAAAGGCCTGTATTGCACCAGTATGGCCTTTCATACCTGCAATATTTAAATTACTTAGAAAAATCTGCATGTGCTTTACAAAGTCCTTCCCTCCATACAGTTAAAGCCTGGCATAAGTCATCTTATTTGTATTTTTTGAGGCTGGAACTAAATCACAGGATCTCAATTTTTATTATATTTATTTATTTATTCAAAGTGCTTCAGGCTTGCCAGACCCTTTCACTTAAAATTGCATTACAGAATAGTTGAAACTTAAAAGTGTTAGTTGCTTGGAGCCAAGTTTCAAAGAGGGTTTGTGACTTCAAAGCTTTGTCATTCCTGACAATCTTTGTGGCACCACCATTGTAATACTGACTGCATCAGTAATTTTTTAAATTTGATACTTCAGCTATGGTATAGTTCTCACGACTTTCTTCTTCTGACTTTTGTTTTAAAGGATTTTTAAGCAACTATCTTAAAACTGTGGTGTATTTGACATGAAAAGGTGCTGTGCAGAAAGTTGGAAGTTGGATCTAAACATCACCTATGTAATAGCCCTGGGATGCTGCTTAGCCGTAACTAAGTCCTTATTTCATATCAAGCCTGCAGTACATTTTCCTAAAACCTTAACAAGCTTTGGGTTTTGTAGGCTTTTGTTTCTCTCTGCCATGAGCCGGAGGGATGTGGATGCTGTGAATCTGGGAGGGTTGCATGCTGGAGTTGTGGAATCGAGAGGAGTTCTCCAGCTTTTCAGACATGCCTCTGCGTGGGGAAGGGGGTCCTGCTGGTGCCTGGGGAGATGCAGTGCGGAGCAAGTATGTTATTCCAGTTAGGAAACAAGAGCATCTGGTGGGAAAGGACACTCATGTGACTAGTTAAATTCCTTTGGGAGGTTGATGAATTACAGGATAGTGTAACGTTAAGTGTGATGTGCCTAAATAATACCTCTGAACCTGCCCTTGAGCTAAGACTGTTCCAAGTAGAAGCTGGGCTATAGGGGTTACTAGCAGATAGAATGGCAGTGTAGGTTGAGAGTTTCTGTGCTTATACTTACAGATTAAAGGCTGGAACCTGGCTCCCTGCTCCTCTTTGGTCTGGTTTTGAAGTGGCACTCTGACGTACACAGCACTCTGTTCTTACTGTACAATTCTTGGTTCTCTCTGTCCCCAAAGAAGTATCTATTTCCCTTGCTTATTTTACTCAGAAAAATTTTTTAAGAGATGAAGCCCCTTCTGTTGATTCAGTTGGTTGTTTCATTTTGCTGAATTTCTTGTGGGTCTGTAGGTGAAGCTTGTGTGTTTGTGATATTACCTATGACTTTGAGGCATTTTTGTTAATTGATATTGAAGCAGGCTCAGTGGCTTTAGTTTGAATTAATTTTAAAATTGCTCTTTATCTGCTGCTTAAAAATCACACGTGCAGCATTTTGTTCTGTTGAATGTGGCTTGCTTTTGTTGTTTTGTTTTGTTTTGTTTTTTTTTCTTAGTAGAAACAGTTTATTTAAAACACTCTGGTACACATATTTGTGAGGATTGTGGAAAACCATTAATATAAATTGAAAAGGAATGAGAAAGGTTTTGTTTTTTTCAAAATGGTGATCCAAGAGATACTAGTTGTGGAAGAGAACAGTCTGGATAATACTCCTGAAAATCGTTTTTTCAGTCAGAGCTGCATTGCCATTCTATGTAGACAGCAGATGGCAGCATTAGACAACGTGTGCTTTGTCCAGGTAGCCAGAAATCGAATGATTGCTCTTTGGGTTTCTTTTGTTCTACCCCTTTCCATTTTTTCTTTTATTTCTTTGTTATACAAAGTAACCAGGAGCTCCAAATTTGAACAAACTACAGGTTTCATCTTTCTCTGAAAAAATTAATTTGTGAAAGGATCTGTGTTTGTACATAGAGCAAAATGGAGTGAAAACGAAATTTCTTTGCAGGAGGGTGCAGAGTGAGGGGAGACACTGCTGTTTCAGTTGACTCAGGAGGTTCTGTCTCACCCCAAATCACATATATCTGTCCTTCCTCTACCTACTTACAGTACAAAATGTCATCTGGAAGAAAAGAAAAAATTAGTCATAGTGTAGAGGTAAAATTGTTGCCTGGAGAGTGTGCCTGCTGAGAGCCAGACGCAATTTGGAAACAGTAATAAGTTTCCCTTGATATGATTATTTTCACTCTGCTTTAAGGGGGAGAGAGGATGGAGAAGTGTTTGTTCCTAATGGGAATGCCCTTGAAAGAACAAGTAGGCACAATCAAGGGAAAAATATACATATTGTGCAGTTAAGATTGCAGTTCTTCTACAGACTAGAATAGATTCTAGTTAAATTAGAAAAGAGGTGGATTATGTGCCTAAATTCAGTGCAGCAGTACTAGCCCTGCAGCAAATGTCAGCATCTCAGCTGTGATGAGTGGTGTGTGGTGTTTGCAGCATGAGACTATTTTAGGGTGGTTAGTCAACGTCTTCATTAATGTAGTGGTAAATGCAAGACACTTGTACCAAATGTATACTATCCTTAGAATGCATTAAGCACCTTTTTTTTGATACTGCTTCTGATGACTAAGGCCGCGTCTTTTGTTTTGTTTTGTTTTTTTGGGGGAATAAAATGAAAAATGTACCTAAGTAACATTACCTACATTGGATGTTGAAAGTTGTCTTTTGGTTTTACTGTCTCCCCTGGCAGTACCCCATCCCTCCTGCCTTAAAGAAACTGAATAACATACTATTGTCCATTTGTGGTGGTCTATAAATAAGGTTGCTGCAAAATGTGAGAAAATTCTTTTGATGTCCTAAGTTGTGTAGTTATATATTTTTTTTTTAGCATGTAAAGAGTATTTGTGGTAGTTCCTTTAGGACTTTGGAAATGTATCAGGACCCAAGTGGTACAAAGTGGTAGGCTTTGAAAATGATTTAGAAGCTATGAAATACAATTTCTCCCTTCAAAGAAAGTCTGGGTAGATTTGAAGGGGGGTAAAACTGCAGGTGTGAATGGTCCTTCCCCAAGCCAGTGAAAGAAAACAAAAAAGTTCAGATAAATGCAGTGATTTTTAAGTCTTTATTACTTGTTCGCAATGTGAATTTCCAATGCTGTAGCTGTGACACTGTCAGTGTTGTACTGGGCCTGGTGGTAATGAATGTTGTAACATTTATCTTCGCTATTTTGTCACTTATTTTATACCTTTTTTATTTTAAATAATTCCTGATGAGAGAATCCTTGGTAAATCAGGGGTGTGTATTCCAAGTTGGCTATTGCGTTAGTACAAGTCTGATGTATTATTCAAGCAAATTGGTAATAAAAGATTTAAGCCTTTGTTTGTTAGCTGTAATGACTTCTAGCCACATTTCTAACTGTAGTTCACCCAATGATGTGCTGATCTGTCTTGTCCCATCCTCCAATATGTGGAAAGGTTTTCACATAAAAAAGAAGGAGGAGTATCTTCCCTGAGCTGCTAGGAAGGTGGCAGCAGTACAGCTGGAATCCGAAGGGCTTTGTACTGATTATTATAGTCCGAAAGAAAAGCAAGTTGTGGTTTTCAGATTTCTTTGAATTTGTGGCATGAGGCATTAAGTGGTTGTATACGATCCATTCTAGTCTTAATTAGCTGATGTAAGTAAATGTGCTTCTGCTTTGGATACCTGCTGCAAAAGTGCCAGCCTCCATACATCTTCTGTGGCGTGGTAGTGCGGAGTGCCCCATAACTTTCTTCCCACATGCCAGATCAGGACGTGGTGTCAACAGCTGATTCGGATCACACCATGTTTGGGACTGAAGTTGAGAAGTCTGTCCTGGAAAGCATTTATCTGTGTCTGCAGTGCATTTTATTTTAATTGTAGTTTGCCCAACTCTTGTTAGATGTGACTATATTTAGAGTTCTGTCATTGCCTGTATATGTTTCTGCAGGATTTTTGGCATTAGTACATTAAAAACCATGCGAGAACATATTATCAGTGTCAGTGTAATATCAGTGTAAGGCTGACCAAATTAGCACAGGTGCAACTGTGTATTGCCTCTGTATACTGGACTTTAAGAATATGATTTTTTGTTACATTTTCTTTCAATTTCAATACAGGCCACAAGAAACACAGAATAATTTTTAACAACTTTTTCAATGAAAGTAAATCCTTGGAAGTCAAGCTGTTCTTTTATGGGTTTTGTTCTGCATTTATGGCTTTACTGTTTGTGTATCTGTTATGTTGACTCTTACTAGGAAAGAAAAGATTACTGTTAGTCCTGTATTTGGGCTCAGACTCTTCAAAAAATGTGAGCATCTTTTTGCAAGAGTGGGGGATTTATGAAGAACTATGAGGAGAATTTCGTACTTCAGATAGCCAAAAAAATCTTTGTCATTTGAATGAGAATGTATAAATCTTCTGGGTTTGAGCATGATTTGATGAATTTGGCTTCTGGCTTGCGTGTTACATGAGAGAAGCTGCAAGGACTGACATACCATTGACATCAGAAAAGCTAGGCCAATTCATTTTAAAAAAAACCCTAAACCCCCAAATACTAATACTTTCCTGGTGCAGCAGTATACAGACTACCAGTGTCAATGAATATTGTTCTGCTAGTATATTTCTTATTTCATGCTTCATTTTCTCTTCTCCCAGAGCTAGAAGTGTCATAAAGTGTTTTGCATTATAAGTACTAGGGATATTGTGTAGAGACAGTATTTGCCATGTTCTAAGAAATAGAAGGTGCACAGTGAAATCTAAGAAATTGAATAGACAGTTCCACCTCTACCATTTCCCAAAAGAAATCGGCAAGAAGTAAATGTGTGGGTATTGGGAAGAAACTATATCTGTATGTTGATGCCGTTCCTCCCCCCACCCACCGCCCCCCCCTTTCATTTTCCCCATGCAACAAAACTGATAGATACACCTGCTCTAGATAGGTCCGTACATAGGCTTTGGATATTAGTGTTCACAGCAATTAATGATATTTAAGTTCAGCCTAGCTATCAAGAGTCAGGGAAAGGAAAAAATGCAGTGAGGTGGTGGCTCAGCTTCTCTCAAATGGGTTTTAATTGAGCTTTTTGTGATGAAAAGCTAATGCTATCTGTTTCCTAGAGATGACTAATTCTGTGTTCCAATTATAAACTGAGGAGATAGGACTATAGTCAGAGAAGCCTTACAAGAAAATATGGGAGCAGGCATTTTGTTGTTGACTAAATATTTTAAACACATTGAATTATGTTGGGGGGAGTAAACATGCTAACTATTTTTGTTACAGGTTATACACTTAAGGATAACAAATAGGAACACTATGGCTGTGCTAGACAAATATTTTTAACGGGGCTGTTTCCTGCTGTAGTTCTTGGAACAGGAAGTAAACATCTGTATCAGAGAGGATTTGCTATTACCACTGATAATTGCAATGATTCTTTTCTGTGAAAGCTACTTAACTTCAACAACATATTTAACTACATATTTTAACATATTTATATGGCATGCATACAAATAAGGTCTATTTTCAGTAGTATTCTATACATCTTTCCTGCATTGATCAGCTGTAATACATTCTGAGTACTTCTGTATATCATTGAAATGAAAGATTTTACTGCATCTTAAGAATGAATGTTTACGCTTCCAGCTTTTTTCAAGGTTTTTTTGATCTAGATATGGTGAGGTGGAGAAAAAGGATAGCCCCGGAGACCAACAATGTTCAAAATACCAGTGTCTGAAGATGTTGTCTCAGATTGGTAAGCTTATTCAAGCAGAACAAATGAGAACCAAAAATGCAGATTCCATCAATAAGTCTCCACTTCATGTCTCACTGAAGCAGGGAACATTAATAGATCTCATCATGTTACTCTCTCTGATTAGCTATATATGGAAAAAATGAGCCTTTCCTGCTGATGAGTTAGACGTATGTGCTTTAACAGTCACAAAGGAAATGTGAAGAAGTTGGGCAGGGTTTTCTAACCATTCCTATTGTTTATATTCTTATTTGACTACATTTAAGAAGGGTCATAATGTTTATTTGTGAATACCTCGTGCTTAGAGCTGGGGAATTTCTCTTCTCACAAGAGTTTCAGGGTAAGAAATGGTAATATTGGCAATAGTGTTCAATTTATTCTTATCCTCCAACCCGGAAATTTCTTACCTCCTAGAACACCACTTAAAAAGTGCGGGTTTTTTCCACCCTCCATTTTACAACCATGGAAACTGTGGCAAACAGACAGGCTTGAGATGGTCACACGAGAATGGATCTTGCTCAGCGTAGTGTAAATGGAAGCAACTCTGTTTGTGAAAAAGCAAAACACAAGAAAATCTTTGTATCAATTCCTACATGGCTGAGACTGTAGTGAGCTTCAAAGGTTTTGCATCTGAAGAAAGTGATGACATGAAGAAAATATTCAGTGTGGAAGATCATGTAGAGATGAAGAGAATTGGAAACGAAGTCAGCAAAGTAGTATTTCTAAAGAAAGCCTTGTATGAGAAACAAAATAGAAGATAAGTTGGAAACTATGTCTAGTATTAAAGGTTTTAGGAACAGAAGGCATGAAGGTGAGAGCTCAAGGGGGAACCAAAAGGAACTGTTAAGGCCATAAATATGTGATGATGGCTAGCAGGATATGAAGTAAAAGAGAAGCTGGATTTTGTAGGACTAGGGAGCACCTCAGGAATTTCTCCGTGAGGTACTGGGCATCACTGACAAGATGAGCCTATATCTAGCACTTGGGAAGTCAGAGGACATGTATTTATACTGGTGCCACTTCTGCTGTTACATTTAATATTTCTCTTAGGTGTGTGTACAAAGCCTTTTTGATTTGGTGCTGATTTCAGTAGAGGCTGCTTTGCTAAGTGAAACTCAGCATCATCAGTCTTGCTGTAAGAACCAAGCCTCACTAATAGATCTATTTCCAGCTCTTCTAGTTGTGAAGAAGGTAGTCCTTCCTCTCTCAATCAGTATGCTGCTGAGTTGCATGGCCTGTGGCTATGTAGACTGAAAAAATATTGAAGAAGTCTGAATTTCAGCATTCATCTTTGAGAGGTGACTAGGCTTCCTTGCTTCTGTCCATCCATTTCAACACCAGAACTTTCACTGAAAATAAAAACTTGTCTTAAACGTAATTCAGAGCCTAATAATAAAATATGTCATGTGGTTAACCTTTAATACAATGTAACATTTAAGGAATAGTTTGCATCTTTTGCTGGTAAATTACTACATAAATATTTAGATTAGGTGTGAATAGGAAAGTGGCATTATTTATGGATCCATATTTCTCTGGCATTTCAGATGCATGGTTGTTTTGCTCCTTAATAAATGCAGACATTAAAAGAACAAGCACACACAAAGTGCTAATTTTAAAGCTTTTCAGCTCAGGGGAGAAAAATCTCCATGTTTTCTTAGAACTGCTTGTCGTCTCCTGTTGCGCGATAGAGAGGAATCATTTAAAACACTTGCAGTTGCATTAAGCTCCTTTATTTCTGATACTTGTCATGGAGTGACATGTCTCCCCTGCTAGTGCAGATTGGTAGCAGAGCAGCCTGTCAGATCTGAAGATGTTTTGGTGCTGTCTGTTCCTTCTCACTTCAGAGGCAGATGTGTTATGGTACAGTTACTGCTTTAATTTTTGCCCCTATCTTTCTTCAGTTCTCTCTCACCTTAATCCTTGGAAGGGGAAGGCAAGAATGTATGAAACGTCTTGCTGGTGAAAACTGTCAAAAAAGGAATATGCGGGTTCCTTTTTCTTTTTTTTTTCTAGTTTAGCTAGAGATCAGACTGTTAGGGAGACTGACCACAAAGCTACTTTGCCAGTACAGGGCACAAGAGTTCAGAAAATGGTCCTGAAATAATAGCATTGAAGTTGTTGTGGACGTGATCTAAGACATGTGAATTCTCTTACTTGCCCTGCACAGACTTCTGTGAAGTTATGTAAATCACGTACCTTCTCTGTAGCTCCCCTTCCCCTTTATGAAATGTGAATTTCCTTGTAGAGTGAACGTACAAGGATGATGACAGCAAGTCCGTTGATACCTGTGAGCTATGAAGTGATGAAGGTTCCTCACTATTAGCACAGGAGTAAGTTTGCATTTGAGGTGGAAATGGTATGGGTGTTTCCTTGATCTGTTGAAATTAAGGAGAGATACTGAGGAGCTCTGCTGGAGTCTTGACTTCCAAGTTAATCCTGTACTTCGAAAGTTAATCATTTGGAGGCTATCACTCCTCCATGGTCTTCACAATGTTTAGCAATGAGAAGGCCTCACTGCATGTTCATGCTTTTGTGCCTGGGGCTTGGCAGAAGTATCACCAGACAGCTGTAGGGTCTTGTATTTCGGTTCACTGAACTGTTCGCTGAACAGTTTCCTGTCTTGTGTTTTGAACTTCTGTGAGGAAAGTAACTCTATTTATTTATTTATCTATTTATTTATTTTTACGATCTTCTTTTTGAAAGCCAGTCACTTGTAGTCTAGGGCCCTTGCAAAGTGTTCACATGAACTAATTTTCCTCTCCTACTTGTTGGCAAGAAACAGGCATTCCCATATAACTTGGTGTGCAGGTTACTTGATGACCTGATGGTCAGGAAAATACTCCTAATATCTCTGATTTTTATAGACCCCTGTTGTATAAAATCTTTTAATGTTGAATATTTTTCTCCATTTCCTTATCCTGTCTTTGGTTTGACAGCTCAGAAATATATTATAACCATGGGAATGTGTTTTACAAGAAGGCCTTTTCAGTACCTGACTTGACTAAGCTCTTCTAAGCATCCCTGGTGAGCCCTGCATAATCTGCAGACCCACTGGATCACAGATTTTTCTGGTTTTGTTTTTCTATGGAGAGTGACTGTATGCATGGAGGCATCTAACTGTGATTCTGACTGTATTGCATTAAGTAAAGAATTTGCCAAAGAACTATTTGCTTACTCAAATATTAATCCTGTGAGGGGAGGAGATCTGACGGTATAATTTTCTTGCTGCCAGTAACTGTCTTCATACAAACAATCTTTAGCTATTTTTTTTTTCTCATGAGCAGTTTTGAGTTTAGATTTTGGAATTCCTGTCTTCCGGAGTAATGGCCCTCCAGCATCGATATCCCCAAGGCTAACACCTACCAATGTTTCTCTAAGACCAATGGAGAATTATAGTGGGGAGAAAAAAGTCATCGCTATAGAGAAGAGGTTCTCTCTTTTCCCCACCAATACATTACACTTGCTTGGTTTCTACACATCCAGCTGGATATCTTGGCATGTTCCACACAAGAAGCAAAGAAGACCTCCGGAATTCCAGCTATTCTTCTGTAGTAATAAATGTGAGGATATAGGGATGAGATGAGTGTTTTTCTTGCAGGAGATAGCACTTCCAGAGCCTCATGAAACTTATTTTTACCTGAAGGCATGTAAAATTCCAAAAAGACAAAAGTAAATGTGAATGGGTCAGTGACACTCTGGGAATAGGCGTGTCCTGGCAAGACCCTTTTTCTGATGCAAAACTCATCAGCCAGAGTAAGCATCTTTGCCTCCAAGGACAGCAGAAAAATCCCAGGAGCTGTACATTTGGCTCCTGGAAGTTAAGTCTTTGCTATCGGTACTTCCCAGTAGAATCATTCCAGGTCATTTGTTTCCTTTCTCTTCAATAGATATTAACCATTTGATCTGGAAAGCTTTTTGTTGGCATAGGGTAGCTTCAGAAAGTCAAGTGTGAGGGAAGGGGAATTTTGTTAACATGCTTTCTAACAGTTTATGATTGGCAGCAATTCTCTTCAGTTGGTTGGAGAATAGATATCTTTGCTATACTTAGCAAGTTTTAATAAATTTAACTTGTCAGTTGTTGTATGATGAGAACGTAAAATGTCTGTACCGTGTCAAACAACAAAGTTGGCATTTTAATCCTGACACTGGCCACAAGCATGTGGCAAAATATAAGGATAGTATAAGCATGTATAGAATCGCAGAATGATAGGTTGTAAAACACCTCTAAGATCATCAGGTCCAACCGTCCGCCCAACACCACCACACCTGGTTACCATATCCCAAAGTGCCACATCTACACGGTTTTTTTAACACCTCCAGGGATGGTGACTCAACCATCTCCCTGGGCAGCCTGTTCCAATGCTTGATCTCTCTTTCAGTAAAGAAATTTTTCCTAATATACAATCTGAACCTCCCGTGACACAACTTCAGGCCATTGCCTCTTGTCCTATTGCTAGTTACTTGAGAGAGGAGACCAACACCCACCTCACTGCAGCCTCCTTTGAGGTAGTTGTAGAGAGTGATAAGATCTACCCTCAGCCTCCTCTTCCCCAGACTAAACAGCTCCAGCTCCCTCAGGAACTCCTCATAAGACTTGTTCTCCAGACCCCTCACCAGCCTCATTGCCCTTCTCTGGACACGCTCTGGCACCTCAGTGTCCTTCTTGTAGTGAGGGGCCCTAAACTGAAGACATTGCTGGAGGTGTGGCCTCACCAGTGCCGAGTACAGGGGCACGATCACCTCCCTGCTGCTGCTGGCCGCACTATTCCTGGTACAAACCAGAATGCTGTTGGCCTTCTTGGCCAGCTGGGCACACTGCTGGCTCATGTTCAGCCGCTGTCAACCAACACCCCAATACTTGCTCCCCAGATTCTCCCAATCAGGAACCTGATGAGGTTCAGCAAGGGCAAGTGCAGAGTCTTGCACCTGGGGAGGAACAGCCCCATGCATCAGTACAGGCTTGGGGCAGACCTGCTGGAAAGCAGCTCTGTGGAGAGGGACCTGGATGTCCTGGTGGATGACAGGTTGACCATGAGCCAGCAGTGTGCCCTGGCTGCCAAGAAAGCCAATGGGATCCTGGGGTGCATTAGGAGGAGTGTGGCCAGCAGGTCAAGGGAGGTTCTCC
>Ga0065711_1027362_pt1 | contig 50408 bp, 25 predicted proteins | sample Hoacrofraction12_FD_59098 | JGI IMG/M metagenome (GOLD analysis project Ga0065711, IMG submission 59098) | Hoatzin crop microbial communities from Cojedes, Venezuela - Epithelial fraction 12 v2 (version 2) | ecosystem: Host-associated > Birds > Digestive system > Esophagus > Crop | place... | reverse complement strand
CATTGATAAATACATTGAACAGCACCGGTCCCAGTACGGACCCCTGAGGGACTCCACTCGTCACTGGTCTCCATCCGGACATTGAGCCGTTGACCACTACCCTTTGGCTGTGACCACCCAACCAATTCCTTATCCACCGAACGGTCCACCCATGAAATCCATGGCTCTCCAATTTAGAGAGAAGGATGTTGTGGGGGACCATGTCAAAGGCTTTACAAAAATCCAGACAGATGACGTCCATTCGTTTTCCCTTGTCCACTCTTGTTGTAACCTTCTTAAGTAAGTACTATGTACAAAAAGACATGCTAAAAGTGTGTATGTAGAATACATACATACATACGTACTTGTGAAATATGTAGTGAGAAAAATAAATTTCCCTAAATTATTATGGATAATGACCTATATTCCCTTGTGTTTATATGCAGTCCTACAACTTAGTTATGAGGATGACTTTTTGCCGGACTGTGCCTTCCAGAGGAAGATCCAACTTTTTATTAGTTTTCTTGAGGGATGTTGTACATATTTTAAAAATGATAACTGTTTACCCACACCCTTAGCTTGAGTCTCTTTTAGTCTAACTATTGATAAGTACCTTTTTTTGTTGCTCGAGGCATTTGGTTAAAACTAAGAAGAGAGGTAAGGAAATGTCATGTAAAAGACACAATTTGTGCAAATACTTATTAATGACTAAATAAGTGGCAAATGCTCATTTCATCTAGTTTTTAGCATGCTGTATTGCAATTATTCTGAGTGAAGTGGGCATAGTAAACCAGTCTGAAGGCACAGTAGCCAGCCCGCTCTTCCCAGCACATTGTGAGGGAAGTTTCTCTAGAGAGACCTTATCAAACAGCATAGGAGGGCTTATCACATTGCGGCACTGGTGGGCTTTCCATTGTTCAGTAGGACAGTCTGAATTGCTTGATAAACACTCCTTGTTCAAATAAAAACCTTTAATACAGCCAAATGAGGAGTTTTACACAACTGAGGAAAAAAAAAAAAAGAAAAGCATACAAAGAGCAGGAAAATAGGTGTCCTGGAAAAGGATGTCTGAAAGAAAATGATGTAGGTATTCACAGTGGATAGACAACTCGGTTAAAGCTACCATTGTGTTGCTGGGTCAAAAAGGCCTAATGCAATCCTTAGATAAATACAGAGAAAAAGAATGAATAGAAGGAAAGAAGTGATTTTGCTTCTGTACTAGAACATTCTGTGGGATTTTTTGCCTAACATTTACAAAAAGGTTGTTGAAAATGTGAAGAGATGCCAAAGAAAGGTGTTACAGTGAGCTGAGTGGTATAGAAAGTCCCCTTCAGGAATGTACTTAGGGTCTGTTTAAATTATCAAAAAGTCTGAGAAGTGAGTTAAATGCTGGACGTAAGCAGGTTTAAAGGGAGAAAACACTGGAAAGGTAAAGGCTCTTTAATCCGGGGGACAAAGGAGCAGCAAGGACTAGTAGCTGCAGACCAAGGACAACCGAAGCTTGAAAGAAGCCACATCTTTTTAAACAATGTGTATGGTTCATCACTGGACAAGTGGCAAAGTGGAGTAGATTTGCCATGCCCTAAGGTCTTCATATCCAGAACGGGAGCCTTTCTGGGTAGAGGGAGACAAGAAGCAGATGAACTGACCGAATCTGAGGTAATCTGAGACCCTGCTGTGAGCAGACCCTTCATACGTCCGAAGTCCATAAAGTCTATTTCAGAAAGTAAGAGCAGCAAAGGTCCGGGGAAAAACTGGATTTAGGAAGCATAGCAAGAGCCTGACGTAGCAAAGGTGAAAGAGGGACAGACTGGGAGTAGTGTGGGTTTAGGTACCTGCGTTTGCCCTAAAGCTGTGGTGCTGTGGGCGGAAAGAGAGGACAAAATACCTTGTGAAATGCAGAGGCAACAGCCTGAAAGGGAGCGTAGGCACCGTCAGCCCTCGGCAGTGCCTGTGCTGGCAGCCTGGTGAGGCTCTGGGGCCCTGTTACATGTCAGTGTGTTTCTATGAGTCACTGTCACACGCATGCTTATATATATGTACGTACGCCCCCATTCACTAAAAAAGCCACAAAGCTATTTACTATTCATGGAAAGTCCAATTTCTGAATCATTCTTCCATCTTTAGTCATAGTCTAAGTCATTTTTTTTTCCTAATGGGTCAGTCACAACTTTCATTAAAAATACTTTCTAATGGGCTATTCTAAATATTTTTGCAGGAGTATCCTAAGCTAATTTTCCTTAAATATATATGCAGATTCACACAGTTCAATTTAGCTTGACTATGCAATCTTTTTTTCGTCATTTTTGCCTTGCTGAATGACCACCTGGAAAGATTTCTTCTTAACCAAACATTTAGTATTGGAGTATTCACAATGAACGAAGTGGAAACAAATATCTAAAGCCTCTGATACAGCGGTGGCATCCCCTGCCTTCATTCTGGAAAGCAGAATATGGAAAGAACTACTCTGAGACCTCCCGTAGTCCAAGCAGATTTCTTCTTCTGGAGGGTAATCTATACTCAACCCATATGTTGCCATTTTCTCTCAAGTGCTTCTCTAATTCTTAACTTATTTCAAGACGGATAGAGGCACACTTCTAGCAAACGTAACTGTTTACGGGAAGGAAGCAGAAAAGCCTCCTGGTTCTAGCTGGAAGGTTTTTTCCTCTGAAAATGTCATTAGAAATATAAAGAGATGTGACTCAAACTCCATCATTCAAACTTTAGCTATGGATAACTTTTTCCTAACAATTTTTCTAGTTGCTTATGTGGTTTGTTTCCTGTGGGACCTCTATAAAATATATATAGAGAAGATACCACACAATCCGAGATTTTATTTCTCCTTAGAGAAAATTTCCATAACTGTAAGTTATGGAAAACTACTGTTGATGAGACTGGTACATGTTCTACAGGTTAGGAATATGATTAAGTCAGTCTTCTTTGACATTCAGATGCTACCACCTTATTTTGGTACTGTTAAATCCTGAAAAGACATTCCTCAAATACATCTGCTCTGAAAAAAGGATTTTACCACCAGCACTTGTATATGTCATTATATAGGAGATGCTTTCATGGCCTCATGGATTTACTGCAGCTTGGAAAATTCTGCCAGCCACTCTGGATTAACATTTTTGCTGTCTGTGTTTCTGAATCTTTGCTGCTATTTTCACTCATACTACCTATATGCAAACATAACTACTTCTGCTTATAGATTGAAAGTTCATTTCACATGTGTCAATGCACAGCTTTCAGAAGGCAAAAACACTTTTAAATTTTTTCTCACTCCATTTAGATTTGAGCTGAAAAACTTAAAGTAGATATCGTATATCCATTTACTGGGCAAATACTGATCCTCTGTGCATTAGAGTTTTCTTGATTCTTTTAAAAATTAATTCCTTTTGATAAGAAAATAATTCAGCTTCATAATAAAATTTATAAATTCTATGGTGAATGCTCTAAATAATAATAGTTTAACATTTATTTCTGCTGTCCCAAGAAAGGAGAACAGCTTCAAAGATCTATAAATCTTAGTCCTTACTATATTATCCACCACATTTCGCTTTGGTACTTGTGTCAAAATAAGATACAGCTGTAACTTGATGGAGTCAATGCAACAACAAAATAAAAAGTCATTTTAAAAACATATTTTCTACTCAGCCTTTGCTGCCCACCTGCTCTTTAATGGCAACAGCAAAGTCAGGTGAGAAAGATACCTCAGCCAACAGCATTAGTGTCAGTTGGTGTCAGACAAGTGGGTAAAAGTATGGACACAGGGCTGGAAACTGATGGTAATTCCCTCTAGAAAGTGGTGGTGCAGTGTAGGTGAGACATTTAAACAGTCATTGGCATCGCGAGAGAGTGTTAGGTGTCAGAGAAAGGAGGTGCTTAACAGAGAACCAGGGGCCCAGCCTGGGGTGTGATTCATGTCTGCAAGACATACAAGCTAAGTTCAGTGCAGGTGACTGCCTGGCAGCTGTGGCTTGTGCTCTCTGTGGCACAGGGGTGTCTGGGGTAGCCCAGGTTCAGATACAGGACCTCAACAAAAGGGTGAGAAAAACTTTTGCTCCCTACAGGAGACTTCTGTTTCAACATATCATTGTCTCACCAATGTGCAGGGGTGAGCAGTACTTTCTGTCTCGCCATTTCTGTGGCCCTGAAGGACTTTGGTAGGAACTAGCACAGATTTGCTGGAGGAGTGCCTGCTCTCTCACTGTGGCTCAAGGGACAGAGCTGTCAGGGGAAAATATTGACTCTTTTCAGAAAAGTAAATTTTATAGGGAAATACAGGTTAATAGTCAGGTGAGAGGCATTACCTTACGTGGTACCAGAACAGTTTTGCAGTAGAATAATTTTACTACAATAACTAGAATAGTTTTACAGTTCCTGAGGCTGGGCTAGCTTAAATAAGCCTGAAGGGGATTTAGTAAATTTAAGAAAGAGGGACAGCAACCACATTTTCAAACTGGAAAAAAACTCCCCCTGGACCTGCAGCTCTAACTACTCAATTAGGCTTGAAGAAACAGTCAATGACTACTTTGTCTGTTATCTTGCAGATGAAGATTTACGGGCTGACATAGCCAACACTAAGCTGTCACAGCAAGTCTATAACTGCATTTTTCCCATTGCAGAAAGCTAAAGAGAGCCCAGCTCTGAGGGACTTCACCCAATGAAGAAGAATTTATGTCTGTGACTGTCTGAGCATTTATGTCTGTGGCTGTCTGACCAGAGCCAATAGTAAAGGATTTGTCTTCATCATGTTCCTGCATCCTTCCCGGGAGGAGAAATGAAGTGACAGCTTAATGTTTGCCTTCTCAAAGCATGAGGCAAAGGAATGTTATCTCAGAAGGGATCTGCAAGGAGCTTTCACTCAGCCAAAGTGCCGTTAGAGCTGTAGCAGTAGCATTTGATTCTCAGGGTAAAGGCTGAGCTTGTAAAATCCTTAAATCTACAGCACTGAGTGGTTTTTGCAAGAATCTATGCATATTAGACCATTATTTCTTAATATGCTCAGAGGGCATGCCCTGGTTAACCAGGATGGCTGTTCAGCTTGTTGATGGGTGAATTTATTCATCAGGGTGACTAATTTTCCAGTGGCATAAGATTAGCCTGGTGGCTAACAGAACACCCTCACAGAGATCTCTGGAGGGATGAGAATTCAGGAGAAACTATGGACCATCTCTTCGCTTTCTGCAGCAAGAGAACTGAACAAGCACAACCAGCAGTCAGGCTTCAGACATATTTCAGTTATCTGTGTGTAATACCACATTTAGGGGCTAAAACAAACTCATCCCCTGATAGCACTGCTGGATAGAACATCATATCAACTTTGGGCCCTATCCAATTGCAAATGAATAGTCATTGTTAAGTATTCATCAGTGGTACCTCAGGAAAGATCAGATAGACCTTGAGGGAAGGCGTGGGGGATTTTTACCTATTGTTATTTTTTTTTTCCCTGAAAAGGTCATCAGTTTCAGATTGTTAAGAAAATTGACTGGAAAATACCTGGTCAACCTGGAGGCTGGAAAGAACCTAGAAGCAAGTCTATATTATCCAGACTTGATTAACAGTAGACTCCGAAAATACAATCTTCACCATCTTTCTTAAACTTCTAGTAACATGTTTAGAAATATATTTGTTTATCTCTGTAAGCATGTCTCTGACTTATGTCAAAAGTGGTAGATTCCTGGCTCCGTAAGAAAATGACAGTATCCTAGTAAAAATGGGAAGATAGCTGTATTACAAACACAGAAGTTGTTTCACAGAGTGATTAGTTCCTCCCTACAAATTTTTGTAATTGCATTAGGTTCCGAATCTGTCATTTGCTTAATCTGACATTTGTGTGATACCAAAGTCAAGATCATTTTCATATACTACAATCCTTTGTCCTTCTCTTTGCTTTTCTGCCCAAAAGATGAACCATGAGAAATATCATCTTTTTGCAGCAATACTCATTGCTTTCACCTGCCTGCAGTCTTTACTGTAGTTTTCCTTATAGAAGCAACACTTCCTCACAGTGACAAAGAGGCCATTTCAGATAAGTGTGGGGTGAGCTGATGAAGGAATTGTGGCAAGCACAGCGCTTTACATTCTCTGAAAAGTGGCATGATGTTTTATTTCCACTTATCTTGCTGGCAAACAATGAATGTCACTCACTTTTCTCTGCAATATCTTTTAACAAGCTCTCCTAGCCGTGTAGTTACAGAGCAATAGTATCCAGGATAGTAAAGATCTTCTTCAAATGGAAAATGGGAGCTCGTGTTCTAAAATGAAAGTGTTCCTTTTTTCATAATCTGAAAAAGTTTCCTTCAGACAGGTGTATTTTCTATATTAATCTGGTCCTTGTAATATAGATCGGTGGGTGTCTAGATCTAAATCTGACAAGAATGTATTTAGCTTTCCTAGGAATTAAAGATACGCAGATACATTTACTTTCAAAATGAAATATTAAAAGAGATTCTCACATCTTCCAGAGAAGCCATTATGAGTCAGGTAACTGTGCATTTATACAAGGTTTATAAGTACTAGCACAAAAAATCAAAAGAAACTTGACACTAGATAAACGGGGAACCTGAAGTCATGGTAGACGTAAGAACAGAGTAACCAAATGATGGTTAGCTATTTTTGAATGAGCTGGTTTTGGATCAAAGGTACTTATCTTTCTCTTGTGCTTTATCAAAAACATCAGTCAATGTAATTCAAAAGGAGAGGGTGGAAGGAAGAGCTGAAATCTCAGGCTTCTATGGGAAGGAAAAGTATCTTTTATATTTCACTAACTGCTCAATTCAAAACTTCATTCTGTAGCAAACCCCTTTTATTCCTACATACTGCAGCATTTTGTCATCAATCAGCAACCTGTCATGTTTTCTATAGTTTAACTAACCTACAGGAGTCAGAGGAGCCACAGTCATGTTGGCTGATATTTACATACGAGAGAGTAGAAGGTGAGCAATTGATTGGGGTCGTCCACACAAATAATGTGTTTGATCCTTTGTTGACTGAGGAAGGCTGTGAAAACAAAGTAGGATACCTTTGCATGTACGTCACCCACCACGGAGACAAAGTCATGTAATTCAAGGGAAACGATGTTTCTGTACAGAGCACTTCTAAGCTAAAAGACAAAGCCTGGGCCTTGTAGAGTGAAGGATGTATTGAAGGGCCTCAGAAGGATTTCAGGCGTGGCTGTGAGTAAGGAAGAGTTGTTTTCAGTTTTTATTTGGCATTTTAAGTTTTCTGAATTAAAATCTGTAGCTTTCACCTTTTGAAAGAAGACTTAACTGCTTGACACTGCCAGCGAGTGCGAAGGCTATGTCACTTTTGTGCAAAACAATAAGACAGGCATTGTAAGAACAAAATCTTTGTTGTGCTCCAAAGACAGCTTAGGCAAAGTGGTACAAAGAGTACAGGATGATATCTTTTAGGCCGTCAGCAGTGGTCCACCTCTATTATCTATAAAATGAAGACAAAACTCTAGCAAAGAGTTTAACAAAGGAAATCTATTCATTACTACACCTTTCTCTATTCTGTGTATCTTCTCCATTGTTCTAGAGGGAGAAGGTAGTGGAAGGAAAGGAGAGCGGGAAATACATCAAAATTCTCCAGAAAGGATTCTTCCATGCAGAAATACATGTAATTGCTGGATGACATTGTCTTTGAGACAGAAATTGTAATTGCAAATTAATCAACAGGATGTGAATTGTCCCTTGATAGTTAAATTTTATTTCAATTAGAAGATTTGGTCTGGATAAGAGACAAAATTTCTTGGCATGAGTGTCAAGTAATTACAAGAAGAATCTGAATTTCATTTTCTCTGGCAGCCTCCTTATTGCAAGAACTGAGCCTGCATTTCCATTTTTAGTGGCGCCATAGCAAGAACTGCAAAGTGATTGCCCAGTGCTCTATTATGTTGAGGACAACTTCCAAACTAATTTCTAGCAGAAACACTGCTAGACATCTCAGTAGGAGCAAAGGTGCACTCTTAACACCCTGCCATTGAAGTACAAGTGACCGGTGCTGGCCACTGTGTCTGAGAGGAGATGTGGCAGAGGCAGAAAAGACCAGATGCAGGCAGCTGCTGTAAGCAGGGCAGCTGTGTCTAAGGGGGCATTTGAACCGAGATGTTTAGAGACTTTCTGTCTCTCAGAGCTCTTCAGGCCCCACAGTGAGTTATGTAGAGGGAGCTCTGGAGCTGGCACTTATCTATAGCTTAGGGGAAAATTCAAGAAAAGAAATCCTTCCTGATAGGTTTAGCCTGGTAGATCATTTCAATCCAGACAAATTTACCCAGCAATGTCTAAGGTGTTGCAAAGCCTTCTGCTTCCCGGTATAGTTTTTGGTATGCTACTATGGTATTTAAAACATCCTCTTTCATTGTATTACCAAAGCCTGCAATACCTTACTGTGCTAAACACAATGAAAATGCTGATTACACAGAAATACAATACAAAATCAGACTATAGTGATTATAAATTTTCCTTTATGCAGGTGACAAGTATCTGTCCTACACTGAGTATGCTGTGCAGTCCTTTCAGAGACAGACAAGGGTCTTTTGTTCCAGGCCTGTGCCCTTAGAAATCCACTCCACAGAAAATCAGTAATACAAATGTGAATTCATGAGTTTCCACCTTTGATGTCTACAGTTCCTGGTGATTCCCCTTCAGCCTACATTTTTCTGTAGATGTCCACAGCAGTCAGCCCATTTTCCTTTCTGTGTTGTCAGGCACAATGTCCTTTTTACTAGGTCTCCGTTAAATAGCTGAACATCCTCACTCTCTGAAGACCTGGATTTTAGACAAAGTCAGATGAGACAGGCCTTACTCTTGGACAAAAAGATGGCAACAGGAAAGAAATGGTGAGGTAGGAGGAGTGAATGTAGTTTTAGAAGAAAATAACATTTTTATTCATTTTAATAAAAGATACTTCTTTTGCCATAACTTCTCAACCGACAAAACTTGACTGAGATATGACCTTTATGCTTTTTGTCCTAAAAATATTTTATGTGCTTTTTTTTCACTAAAAATATTGTATGAGCATGTCTATAAGATTGTACTTTTTTTTTCCCTGTGAACTGGAATGTATTTACTGAATGGCACATTACATCCAAAATATGCTTATCCAAATGTCGCTGTCCTGGAGAAATGCAGTGCACTCATTCTCTGCCTACTGCATCAGGGCACAGAACTAGTCCTGCATTTGTCACTGATTACCAAGAACAACACTGATACAGATGACAGTGGAAAGTATACTGAGACAGTAGCAATATATTCTTACTAGGGCAGTAACACTGCACAGAAAAGATAAGAAAGAATCAAAATACAAATAAAGAGTTTATTTTTCAGGCTTATAAACTCCATTGACAAACTTAGTGTCCTTGTTAACACTGGTGGAAGGCAATAGCATTAGATACTAGTATTTACCAAGCCAGCTTTCATCCAGAACAAATAGCACAAAAATAAACTTCTACTAAAATTATGCACGAGTGAAGTTAAAGCAGCACTGCATGGCACTGTTAAGTCAGAAACAGTACTGTCATTAATTAATATATATTTTCAATACTTCTATGTGGCCTTTAACACTTGTTCTGTCATTTCTAAGTAGGTGTATCAAGTAGGGTAAAATTTACAACCAGTCTCCATCTCATTGCTTTAACAGTGACAAAATGCAGTATTCTCTTTCTGAAAGCCATCCCTTGCTATTTGGTTTTGTCTACTTGATTTATAGCATAATGGAGTTGCAGCCTAGCTATTGAACAGAGCAGATGGGATGACAAGGACATATTCTGCTAGGGCAGAATTATGTCCAGTCAAACCTGGGATCACTGTGGGTGGATACCCCTGCAGGCAACCAAGGGATGCAAACACAGAGGGGAGCAGTACCTGTCCACTCCACCACCCCCTCCCTGGGGTCTTCCATGTGCTCACAATGGTGGGCCCAAAATCTGTTTGAGAGTGGTCATCAATGGTGATCTCATTTCTAAACCTGGAGTAAATGCCTCAGAGCATCAGGCTGGAAACTGAACTCTGCGACTGCAGCAGAGAGACTTTATTTGAAATGAGCAAGTTCTTATCTGTCTTGCATCATGGCAGATGCCAAAATACAGGATTCTTCTGTTGAATTTCTAGGCCATGTTTCATTCTGGGTGTTATTTTATAAGAGCTTCTTCACTTCCTTCTGTCAGCTTCATTTTCCAGGTTTTGAAAGAAAAATAAAAAAGATTTATCTGACTCTATAGATAAAGAGAAAAAGCTATGTGAACCAACTAAGACTGCTGAAGCAAAGAGTGTAATAAAATGGTTTAAGGGGAAAGTAAATGCCTTTGTGGAGAAAGAGTTCGTAGGAGAAGATTGTGGAAAATGGGAAAGCCAAGTAGCAACAAACTATAGGAAATTCAGTACCTTTTCTCAACAAATTATTGTGCCCTTAAATTAAGCTGATACAGAGAAATTAACACAGAAACACATTATTTTCTGCTGCTTATTTTTTTGTTTTCTAGTTCCAATAGTATTTTACTTCCTCTTAATGAAATAGAAGTTGATAAATGCCCTGCAAAGGGTTTCACAGAAGCAGCATTTGAACCTAAAACAGAAAAGTAAAGCAATCCTACTTGAAGATGCTCAAAACTGAAATCACCTCTAAATGACTGGTGTTCACTGGAAAGAGGTTCAGAAACAAGATGTTCTCTGGCCTTGAACCTTTGCTGAACAATGACATCAAAATCAACAGTCTCTACTACAAATCAAATGTTTTCTTGTTCACAAAGACAGGGGATAAATAAGCACTGACCATTCTGATTATCTGCTATTTTTAGCAGAACAAGCTGCTTTCTCTCTGTGATGAACAATGGTACGAAATGCTAATATCGTGGCCCTCCAGCAAGGCTTTCAAGGCTGTAGAAAAAGAGCACGGTATACCACAGTGATTGATTGCTACACAGTGATATTCCTGGTAGTAGAAGGATAGACAATCTTTACTGCAAGAAATAATTTCATAATAATAGTCCCTTCTTACTGCTATCCTTTACTGACCATGAAAAAGGGGAAAAAAATGAAGTGGTGCTATGAGAATGTTAGAGTGGGAGAAGAGGCGATCCAGGCAAAGAAAGCAAGTAGATTAGTTTTCTGAAAGACAGACACTTCAAAAATGTATTCTGGGTAGAAGGATCCAGCACTCACATGATCTAAGAGCAAAACATATTTGGAAACATTGAGGCATCTGAAACAGGAAAATGAGAGTGAATGTGTATTCTTTCTAGCTGCATACATGTTTTTCCTTTGCTAGGTAGGTGACTGGTTACAAGGGCTCCAAACAAGAGGATTTTTGTATTTCCATTATTAGGTGCCTATGAAATTGAGGACAAGTATATTCCCAGAGTGCCTGTAAAGCTGCCACATGGGAAAAGGTTTTGAAATTTTTTGAAAGTCTGGGTTTGATTTTCTAGGGAAGCCATGCTACAAAATCCCCACTGCATGATGAGGTTACAGAGGTAGTGTCTGCACCTGGCATCCATTCAGGTAAGAGAAAATGTGAGAACATATGGGCCCATTATCATGGGATTCAGAAGAACAGCTCTGCGGGTATCTACCTGGGGTATAAAATATGTTAGTTATATAAGATAATTACTTCAAAAGAAATTAAAAGAACATGATTATTGTTGCACACTAAAAAATCAGTGTCATCAATATGTCTATGATTATACTGTTGGGCTCATGATTGTTCTATAGATGTGGATGCTTCTATTTTTTATATTATATTTGGCAACACAGAGTAGACCTTAATGACACAGTCTAAAAGACACAGACTAAAGCACCTGTGAAGAGGGCAGAGGGAAATGAATCAGGATGTTGTAGAGGCATTCTTGATGTGTTTCCCTAGATAGGAACAGCCTCTACAAGAGACACTGTAAATGGCATGTCGGAGTCAAAGATGTCTGACAAAGGTGTCTGAGTTCTGCAGTGAATGCTCCATATAGTTTTAGTGACAGATACAGAGGCCTCAGAGGATTTTCAGCCTCCTTGTACTTTCCACATGGAGGTGCAGACATCTAGAAATGTCATCTGCATAGACGATTTTTAGACATAGGTTTTTAGTTATCTTTCTCAAAGATGTTACTCTGTGGGAGAAGTAACAAGACACATGAAGTAACGATTAAAGTAATTACTTAGATTAAGTAGAAGTCCACACTTCTGCACCATTCTGGAAGATGTGTATAATCTCCGCTGTAAACTGTCAGGTCAGTACGAATTTTGGACATATGTACATGAGGTCCCATATGACAAGAAAACAGCTGAGAGTCCTTGAAGTGAAAGGCCCTCAAAGGCAGATGAACACTCAATGAATTTAAAGACAACAGAAGGTAAAGGTGTTAGTCCTGACCACCAGCCTGCCAAGTGAAAAAATTGGCTTTATTTCTTACTCTTTGTTACACAAATGTGAAATTAAGAGACTAAAAGACTTCTGCTAGGTCCTATTGGGAATTGAGACCCAGGAGGCATTTCAATCTCTGTCTCACCCGTCTGGGCTCAAATGCACTTTGCTCTACCCTCCGCTGGATATCCCATCTGAGTCTTCCCTGAAGTAAGACAAGTCACTCAACATTGAAGATTTAAAGCTAAATTACCATAGTATCTTCAATTTTTTCAAGTGTTTTCTCATCATACTACTTTCTTTCACTTGTCCTATGGATATAATCTATCCAAAATCTACAGCCACAGTCAGTTCTTTGGCTGTAACAAGTCACTTGGGCAAGAGTAGGTTTGAGTGGAGAATTCATTGTTTCACAGAGATGAATTTATACAAACATGTAAATTTTTCCAGGAATGAAACTGAACCTGCACCAAAAACTCTCACTGCAGCTGATTATTTCTAGCTTTTAGAATACTTTTTGTATCATGCTACCTTTATTAGTATTGGAAACTATGAACCCTCACAAGAAAGGCCAAATTTACTGGAAGCGTTGGCTGAATTTTGGGTTTTGAACAGAAGTGAGGCCATTTATGCTGTCAGATGAAAATCACAAGATATTGGATGGTTTTCTTTTTGATAGCTTTTCACAGACTTTTTCTGATTATTTTCCTGTTTTTTCTCAGTGAGCTACTCTTTTATTGCATCCAGAAATTAAAAATAAATCTTAAAGGAGTTAAACCTTGGCTTGGTTGAAGACAGTGGGACTTTTATTCCTGAAACTAATATCACAGCGAACAAACCCTTCCTCCATAATTAATTACATTAACATTTAAAAACAACAAAAAAGAAAACTTTGCTTCTGTCTGCCCAAGCAAACCAGAAAGTTGTATTGTTAAATATGGTTGTTCCTATGAAGTACTGAAAAACTATTTTGGAAACTTTCGCATCAAAGCAGCTGTGTCCTTTGAACTTGAATCTGACTAAGGACCCTGTTTTTCATTCACATTGTAAGAACTGCTGAACATAAAGCCATTACAAGGAGCTTTCAAGATCGCTTGGGCAGTCCACATTTTTTAAATGTTAAGGCATAAGCTTTTTGGTAAAAGTACCTTATTTAAAAACAAAGTTCATCTCTAAAGTATTTTGATAGTCAATGATAAAATATTTTTCAGCCCTTTAGTCTTACCAAATACCTCTTAATAATCTCCATGTGTTCTTCTGTCACTGCTTTATTTTCTGCTTTGCTTTGTCATATGTTTTAATGAGTTACAAAAAATATTATATCAAAATGATGTGTATATATATTTATTCTGATAAAGGCAAAAACATTACACAATATTGGGAAGTCACTAGCAAGACTTTACAGGGTATAGCTGTTTTATAAAAACAGCAAATATCTAACAAAACATATGGTATATTAGTAGAATTTTTGAAGCATCTTGGTTTTTTGCCATCAGATAATGAAGCATGGATCTCTTGAGTCACCAACGAAAAAGCTGTATTCTGCATATTGGTAATTCCAGTTCATGTATGAACTTCAGTGTCTATTCTAGCTAGACTCTGCTGGGTCATTCACTTAAAGGGGTTGATTGTGTGAATCAATCACAAGTTACTGGACTCAGTAGGACTGTAGGGCTAAATACCAGGACCAAGGTTAAACTAAGAAGTCAGGCTGAGTTATCATAGAAGGCCTTCCTATGACTAACTTTCAATAAATGAGCATTTTTCTTACGAACTTTCTTATTCCAAAGAAAGCCAAGTGAGCAGTACTGTGAGAACCTGAAGCTGACATGCAAATATAGTAGCTTATCCTTAAGCGATATTTAAGAATTTGGTGTTCCAGCAAGAACAACTAAGTACAAAAATTTCTGTATCCTTGTCTCATTGTCCTATTCAAGCAAAATGAAGTAGCCTTAGTAGCTAAAGAGAGACAGAACAGAAAAATTCTTTTCCCTTTAGTGAAGGGAAAATAAAATACCATATTGATAATATGTTAATGATGAAGAGAATACCCCACTGAGGTACAGTCAACTATGAAGCTCTTGTTCCAGAGGACTGACTCCAGGAAATTAGAAAAATAGTCAAAATGCTGTTCGTTCCTGTTTCATTACTTTGCTTCATACATATCTATTATAAAAGTCAGCCCTTTAGTAGGGCTGACTTACTTTGAAACCAGTGGCTTTCTCACATCTGATTTCTCAGCACCTGAAAAACTGCCATCCACGAGGTTATAAACACTGAAAAATACAGATCTGAGTTCATTACTTTTTATTTACAAAGAGAGAACATAAAAAAAAAGGAAAGAACCTGTGACAAATTCAGTTCTTTGCTCGTTATCTATTCCAATAAATATATTTATTGTTGAAAAAGCAAAGAGTCAACTTTAAAGCAGCAGAAGAATATGTGTTTGTCAGAGGAAAATATTTCTCAAATTTAATTGTGCTGCAATAGACATTCAAGAAGAATTATTAATGTTTTTCATTTATATTTTACAAAATGCTCTTTTTGCATTTCTGTTCAACTTTTTATGTTTCTGCCTCTCAGAAATAAAGAAGATGTATGCAAAATTAATTCCAAATAATAGTTATTTTGCTTTTTTTATGAGTCTGTATTTTGTCATAATGAATACCTAGGTGGCTATTTCACATTTAAAGTAGTTTTATAATGGTTTTCCTTTATTGCTCTAAATGTGCATGTCAGCAGTTTTCACGTGATTGCCTCATACCTCCTAATGCAAAGACTAAATTCCAGCTTGTTTCTTATCTAGATAATCACACACTGCGAAAATGCAAAAAGTAACTGTTACTTAGATAGAAGATCTGTGCAAGATTAGTCAGTGTTATTGCTAATGTTGGTTTTGGAAAAATTGTCACAGGACCTGTCAGAAAATTTTTAGTTGAAACAGTCTTTAAACAGACTTTTTCAAGGGTAGGAGTCACTCCTGCTACATCAGATAGGTGGATGTGGCCATTTAAAATGTTGTATTCACTTAAATGTTGTATTCCAATGTTCAACCACTATTCCAGGAGACCATGTGTTTCTTGCAGATCTTATATTAATTTTAGTTGTTATCTGAACAAATGTCCTAGTTACCTCAAGTATCATCAATATCGGGCACCAGAAAACTGCCTCCGTGGATGTTCATTTTTTGGGGTCTGCTATTTTTATTAATAAAGTTTTATGGACTTCCTGTTATTATTTTTCCACTGACATTTCTCAGAATCAGTGTAGTGAAACAGGAAAAAGTACAGAGATGACTAATAAGGTTACCACAGTCTTATGGCATGGAAATGCTTTTACATTAAGGAGAGTTCACCTGAAATTTCTGCTTGGGAAAAAAAATCTCAGTTGAAGGGAGACCTAAGAAATCATTCATATGTGCATGGTATGGAAAATGCAGACAAAAAATTATTTTTTTTCTTTCCTGAGTTGAGTGTTATGATTAGGTACCAGCCTGAAAACAAAAGGGAAGCCTTTTTATACCCACAAGAGTGCCTATTTTAACAGGAAGTTTTTAGACACCAAGCATGTAAGTAGGATCAAAAGAAGAACTGCTTAAAGTCATCAAAGGTAGATTCAGCTGTGGCTATTATTTATGGTGATTTGAATTCAAATTCTAGGTCAGGAAATTTCTATATCAATAATTGCTGGGAAGATAAACCCAAGATCTCTGAGTTATTTGTTCTTATGCTCTAATCTTACATTAGTAGACACTCCCAGACAGATGGCTTGCTGCACGTATGATCTGATCTGGTTTTCTTAGTGGAGGGACCTGTCAACCAGGAAGTGTGCTAAGAGGTAAATTATGATCTTTATGGGAAATGACCCATAAAGTCATCAGGTGGTGGTGGAGATGACACTAATCGGCTGGGCTGTGTAGATAAGCAGGTCTTCTTCACCTGCCATGTGTAGTCTACCAGATAGCGTGTGACGGTTGGTGAGCGCACATGACACAATCCTCCGTATGCTTTCTTTCAAGTCTATCTGGCTAATTTTATCTACTGAGTGTAAACCACTAAGAAAGTCAGCTCTGTCGCAATATCGTTAGGAGTTAGTCTACATTATTCTTCCTTGCATATGTATTCCCTATGTCAGATCATTGTTTGAAAAGATAAATATATCTTACCTCAAAACTGAGCATGGACTAATCTTCTTGAGCATCGCGTTTCCTCTTACTCTGTGTTGTGAATGATCTGGCTCATTTCCAGTGCCTGACAGACTGAAACTGGAAAGGCAATTCCACTAACCACTAACTGTATGCAAGACTAAAATCAGTAATAATCCACAGCAAAATGGGTTAAAAGCAGTAACAAATATTTTCGGGCTTTGTTCTGCATCAATTTCTCACTGTTCCCATTGAAAATTGAATACCTAAGGAGTTCTTATAGTAAAGTCGAATAAAAATAGGGGGGGGAAATAGCATAGGTACAGATTCTCTCCACTGTTATTTCTATATTCAAGGGTTTTGGTTTTCCAGTCAAACTATTTCTCTGAACATAGTTACAGCGAGCTGTCAAGAAGTGTTCTTCCCTGAAACATAGATATGAGGAACCCTTGCCAATGACTCCGAGTGATTAATACCCATGGGACTATTTCACAAGTAAATGCAAATTATGATCTATTTTGCTGGTTTACCACAGCTGATTTCTTCAAAGTTGTCTTTCATAACTTAGCCTTCTGTCTTTGCAGAAAAGAAGTCCGTTCTTTGAAGGAAACTGACTTCAAATGCTCTAAGTCCTCTCAGCTGTGCTGTACTGGAAAGTATGATTAGCCTTATTTTTCATATAGCCATTTGACAAGTAGCCTCACTGCTCTTATCCATTGATTTAGGAATTATGAAGATCAATTATTTACAGTGCAAGTGCTATAAAATTGCATAGCAGGTTTTATTCTTTAAAATATTCCATTTGTTTTAGCTATATTTATGAAACACTCTTGAGATTTAAATATTTGGACCCAGATTGAGTAAGAGGTTAAAAGGTTAAATGTGAAACTCTTTGCAGTAAACTGACAAAAAATTTCCATTAATTTCAGAGAGAGAGTTTTGACCAAAAAGTTTACATACTTCAGGCAGGATTCAGTAAGGGTCTAAGAGTCAGGGAAGATAGGCCAAATGAGTCATCTCATCTGTGCTTCCTACACGAACAACATGGGGGACAACAACTCTGGATATAATTGATCTGACACAGTTTCCTAGACAGATGAGGACATCAGAAATGGCTCCCTCTCTCTAATGATGCAGGGTTTCAAGACAACAACTTTAAACTAGACACATGTCTTTAGAGGTCTGATTTCTGAAGAAATTCATTCTGAAGAAATAAATACCACTTAGTGTTAAACATTTTGTATCTTTAAGCAAAAATTTGTTCTCCTTAATGTCGGGGTTCTCATGGAATCAAATCTTTCCTAATTTCTATGTTTCTACTTCATATTTACATCTTGAATTTTAGGTTGAAGGGAGAGGAGAGTTGGCTTTTTTTTTTATCTTCCAAGGTTATCAATTGACAGATTCATTTATTCATTGAAGGACCAACAATTATACCATCTAGCAAACAATGGTTACTAACCAGCTTGAAGGAGAACTGCTATAAGAATACGTGTATAGAGCTATAAGGCACCTTCAGACAAAAAAAGCACCACTTGTGTCACTGAAACCTTGCAGGTATGTGAGCCAAGAAGGCAAAAAGCCAAGAGTGAAGAAGGCAGAAGACAGAACAGAGGGCATGCATGAGGAAAGTTACAGCAAAGAAAGCCTAAGTGTTAATTTACAGCACACCTGTTATTTCAAAAGAATCAGCCAGAGGATTTCACATGCCGGCCCTAAGAAATTGCAGGTAAGTTGCTTCTCACAGCAAAAGGCAAACTGCCTTGCATTTGCTAGATCTAGAAAACATGGGCAGAAACATAAATTCATCTTATCCTAAGGCTCTGAGTTTGTTTATGCACTGAAATGGTCTTGCTTGCTTTTCCTTGTAACATAGGAAAAAAAGAAATCTATAGTTTCTTGGAGCTAAAGTTGACCCGACTACCTTTAAAAAAGACACTATGCCAGTTAACAGTGTATCTTTGAAAAAGTAGTTTAAAATGCTCCCTCTTGGGTTTGTAATGGTAGCATGTCTTCTGGGACACATTTTCCTTCCAGGAAAGTGATGGGCAGCAGATGATCAATTGGTTGGAATCTGAGTCCAAGTAAGAACCAAAGAAGAGGTGAGAACTGACTAAGGGAAAGGAAAAGCAAACGGCAGAGATCCTGCCCCGAGCTCAGCGTGGCTCAATGAACTTCCCCATGCTGCAGTAATTACTGACCTTGCTCCTGACAGTGCGGTTGCCCCTGGTGAAGACGAATAAAACAGAGGAACCTCAGCCAGGGAGGTGCTCTCACTTCAGTCAGGTGAGGGGGGCTGGACACCGGTCCCCCAGCAAAGAGACCCTGCAGCTCCTCTCAGAGCCTCTCCCTGTCACCAGGGTGTGGCCAGGTGCTTGGGTGATGACTGTGTAAAGATATACTGCCAGTGAGACTTCTCTAATGCTGCTCCAAAGGTGGTGGTTAAAACCTCAGCGACAGACAGAAGATGACTTCTTTCTTGACTATGGTAATACGCAACTTGAAATGCAAACGCTTCAGTTTGCTTCGAGATAGCTGATGTTGATTTACCCCACTTGTTACCCCACTGGAGGGACCGCAAACACCTTAAGAAGAGACAGAGTTTATTTTCCCTGTATATAAAGTTTATAAATCTTAGGAAGCAGTATAGGCTCTACATTAAAAAACAAAACCAAAGTTAACCTCCAAAATTAAGGAAGAAAAACGAATGTTCTGTATAATTTGCAGAACAGTATTCTGCATTTTTACTGGAAATATATTTTTCACACCCCTTTTCTTAGACACTACATAGGTGCTATAGAAACTGCTAACGGTGGGTAGTTTCTCAGTACCTTTTTTCTGCATAATGAATAGTGGTTATAATGTTTTTATGCAAATTTCAATTAGTTTTATGAAGAGCCATTGTTCTGTTTGTATTAAAAAGGAAAAAGAAGCTGTGTAATCTCATCCCGTGTAAGGAAATTGCTCTTATTTTGCTGAAATGCATGCACATACAATATGTTTAATTCAGAAAAAGAGATGTTTTAATAGTGTTAAACATATTCCATTTGGATTAGATGCAACCAGCTGCCAGAGGACTAACAATGATTGAGAGACTAACAGAATAGAGAGGATAATACTCTAAAGCTGTTCATATGGATTCCACAAATCCTCTTGATAACTTCATGTGAGAAGAAGTGTACACGATGCTCCAGGCTCTAGCAGAAATTGCTGTATGAGCTGAGTGTTGGCCTGTGCCTGACTTCTGAACTGCAGGAAGGCTGTACTTTGTTTCACTACTTGAAAAATATTTATCGTGTTTGTAATCTTAGACAGTTTGGAAGGACTTGGTGACAGTTAGTAAACAGCAAGTTTCAGTTCTACCTCTAATGTTTTATTTGTAGAAATTCACGTAAATAAGATATCCCCCCAAATACTGACAAAGACAGATACCTTTTGCTTTTGATGTTCTATGATATTCTAAGCAGAGCATAGTAGAAGTGATGTAGAATACTACATATCTCTTCTTATCTGTATTTTAGCAGAATCATTGTAAGAGGCACATGTTCTGTCTTAGTCCTTATCCACCATTACGGTACATCCACAATCAAGTTAGTCTGTGTTTCTTTAGACATGACTCCATCATTACAGAATCACAGAATGGATGAGGTTGGATGGGAACCCTGAAGTTCCTGTTTTCCGACCCTCCTGTTCAAGCAGGGTCACCTAGAACTGGTTGCCAACAGCCATGTCCAGACAACTCACAGTAAAAAAGTGTTTCCTGGCATTCAGATGGAGTCTCCAGTCTTTCAGTTTGTGCTCAGTGCCTCTTGTCCTGCCACTGGACACCACTGGGAAGAGCCTGGCACCATCCTCTTCACACCCTCCCTTCAGATATTCATATGCGTAGATGAGATCCCCTAACCCTTCTCTTCTCCAGGCTGAAAAGTCCCATCTCTCTCACCTTCTTTTCATATGAGAGATACTCCAGCCCCTAAATCATCTTTGTTGGCCCTTCATTGGATTCTTTCCAGTAGCTCCATATCTCTCTTGTTCTGAGGAGCCCAGACTTGAACACAGCACTCCAGGTGTGGCCTTACCACAGAGACAGAGAATCACAGAATTGTAGGGGTTGGAAGGGACCTCTGCAGATCATCTAGTCCAACCTCCCTGCCAAAGCAGGTTCACATAGAGCAGGCTGCACAGGACCATGTCCAGGCAGGTTTTGAAGAAGTCTGGAGAAGGAGACTCCACAGCCCCTTTGGGCACCAGTGCTGATAGAGGGGAAGTATCACCCTCCTTGACCTGGTGGCAGCCCAGGATAGTATTAGCCTTCTTTGCCACTTAACACAAAGCTAACCAAGAGCCTTACTTATACCTGTTTGATCAACCCTTGATAAATGCTTGGATTATGCTGCTCTTACTTTTATTCTTCTATTTATGTTTCAGGGAAAGGGAAGTTATGGCATTGCAAATGACTGAACACAGGGATTTAAATTGTTTTAAGATTCCTTGGATGAGAATGGACATCACTCGAGTCATTTTCCTGTCCCCTTTGTGTTTCTTTCCAATATTTATTTCACCCTAGGTCTGAAACACTAAATAGGCAACTAAGGGCTTTTATAAAGCCTTCCGTTATCATTTGCTTCTGGATGCACAAAAATAAATGAAATGCAAAGCAGATAAAGCAAATCCACAAACCCTGTCACTCTTTTACAGATCTGGGAATTGCAATGATGTCTCAACAGTTCAGTCACTGTCATGTTGTTTGTAGAAGTTAAAAGCCACTCTAAATGCATATGGTAGAAGATTGCAGCTTTTGTATGAATGAAATGTCAACTGGTAGTCAAGATTCTTTAGAAGAGTTTGTAACTACATGTATTTTACATACCTTCAGTTCGTTTCCAATGATGAAATCATGCTCTCTGCTAATTCTGTTAATGTAATAAAATTATAAGTAATTTGTACTGGCAGCCCACCTATAGGTTTTAATGAGGTAATTTGTTACTAGACCTCTAAAGGTGCAACAGAACAATAAGAAACAAAGCTTTTGGCTTTTTCTCAAGCAAGGTTGTTATGCTTTGTTACAAAGGAATTTCCATCAAATGATGTACTATGTGTTCATTCTGCTGCTCACTATAATTACCATCACAATTAAACCTCAAAAATGGTTACTGTCAGTTTAGGATGCATGAAGCTGAAAAGACAGTTTGCACTGCTACGAATTTTGTTATTATTAAAAACTGGGTAATCATAGCCAGCTGCAGTTGATCAATCTGGAGACCTCACAGATTTAGGAACACATCACTGAGCCAATTCTCTTAACTTTGGGGAGTTTTTTTGCAGTTAAATTCTAGCCTTATCTGTGGAAAGGGCAATCTTAAATGTCCTTCCTCCTTTACTGCCCTTGTCCAAACTATTACAAGCAGATTAAGTCCTTTCTTCAGCATTTTTTAATGCAGATGGGAATTCTTTGTGATCAGATTTGGACTTCTGTATTGTTATCGTCAAAAAGACACTTCTATGGATGTGGAAGTAAGGCACAAAATGTTAACTTTATGTTCTCAAATTAGACCTTGGACTCAGAAGTTTTTCATTGGAAACTCTCTCTTGTATTATTACACAATAAAGTTCTGAATTTATAGAATTAAACTGTTTATCCCTAGATTTTCATATTCATAGCCTTTGAGTTTTGTATATCAAACTTTAGTGCTTTAGTTGATACCACAGTGTGCTTGGCTATATATCAAAATATAGATATCATATTCTAGCCACAAATATTTTTAAAACAATAGATTAAATTTTGCTCTTTAGTTGGTTGGACCAACTGGAATTTTGAATTGGGTGCTTGAATTACTGGACATTCACATTTTGTTGAAAAAGCACAGAGTTTAATACTTAAAACAATTGTCATACGTTTCAGTGTTATTGGATATATTTTTAACTTCAGTAAGTACATATATTTTCATGCCACAATTATTTCTTATTTCAGAGAGCAGGAGTATTTCAATTGCTATATTTGACCTGACCTTTAGATTCCAGACTGGTTAGTAGGTAGAGCACTTCAGCCCTTGACACATGCCAAGAACTACTAATGCTCCTTCCCCTGCTGAACTTAACTCTGAAAGTTTGGAGTTTGCAACATTCGAGTTTTGTGCTAATAGTAAAGGCTCCATTATGTTTTCTAACCTTCAGTTACTTGTTGCTTAGCTTGTAACTCAACTACAGGGTTTTGTGTCTGGGAGAGTGAGAAAAGTACAGGTTAGAACTATGAGAAATCAAGAGAAATATTCACTCAAAAAGTAATTATTTTAAAAGACACATCATGAAAATTTAGTTGGTGTAAGGTGTGAAAAGGGAGTACAGATTTCAAATTGATTTCTATTATTATTTAAAGGCTTGTTTAATAGACCATTGCAATAAACACTATGTCACTGCTATTGTGATATGCATTTCTAAATGTAAGAGAAATTAATTTTCATTTTTTCACATCCACCTTATGAAAAAAGTCAGTGACTTTAGAAAATAGCATCCATTTGCCAACTACAGCACTTCAGTTTCCTGTCTTATACTCAATACAGGTACACACTATCCGTATGTGAGCATACATGAGAAAGTGAGGGTCTAAAGTGCATAAGCACAGGAGGCAGAGAAAGGAATTAGAAGCAGAGTAGTGTCAGGAAAAAAGGCACTTGGACAGAGTCTGTATGTCCATGAGTGTTTAAGGTGGAGAAACTGACCCTGAGGAGCCTACATGAGACTGGGAATACTTCCTCAAAGCATTTTCTTATAACAAAATTTAGACTTAAGACAGAACTTAGGTTTTTACCTCTGTCTCTGAGAGATACCTTCAGGAAGGTATAAAAAGAAAAACATTCAACTTGTGAAATTCTAATTGCTTTCTAAAAATGGAATTTCTTAGACGATTTTGCTTGGTAAATCACAGTATCAAAGTACTCCAGCATTCAAAAATATTCATAATCTTGAAGTCTTATGTCACTGTATATCTGTGTTTAACAGCTGGGCTCAACAATTTCACCTGAAGTGATAATTAAATTGGGAGTTTTTCCTTTTTCGCAAAGCTCATTGCCAAAGTCTCCAGTGGTAGACTTGTGCCTGAAGACACATACGAGATCTTGTGCTGATTTCTTTTTAGAAGCGGATTGTCTTTTTGCATTTGACTCTCTGTTGTTATCTCTTTCAATTCAGTGTAAACTGACAACTGTACCTGCTTATATAGCTATGGCAACAGCCACAATCTTGCTCTCTTGGTTTTTTTTTGCACTATATATATCAAATATTATGCCAGTTTTAGTAACATGGTAGACATCAGCAAATGCTTTGTTTTCAGTGTGCTTCATTTCATGCTTAACTTTTCCGCTTCTGTTGAAATAAACTCACCTGATAGTTTTGAAGTTCAGAGCATTATTAATTGTTGTTCAATATTTTAAATAGAAGCTTAAGTTTATGTCCTACAGAAGAAAATATCCTCAGCCCTGAAATCTGAAGTGGTGTGCAGTTAGTATCATAGGTATGGGGGACTCCATGTCACACTCCCTTAAAAAGAAAAAGAGCAAGGTTCCTATGTTAGTAAGAATGTTAATTTCAAAGTATATTTGTAAGTCATTTTTGTAAGTCATTTTTAGCTCCTATATATTTATCAGTTTTCATGAGAATATGTTGTATTATCAGATGTAAAGCACAATAGTAAAATATCTTCACCCCAGAGCATTAAGGTGAGAAATTTATAAGTTCATTCAAAATTTGAATTTAAGACATAATCCACAGTTTAAACTAGACGTATTTCTTATTCTGCACAGCGTGGTCATTACACTTCATCCCACCTCATGCGACAATGCCAGTAACTCCTCTGACTGAAATACAAGTTGTAATGCTGATAGCTACGTACATGCTGCTTCTCCAAGTGCAATTTTGTAGTCAAACATCATACTTCAAACCTGGTAATAAATATCTTTGTGCGTATTTCCTGTAGGTGGTAGTAGTTGAAATACTGTCTTCCTGAAGGACAATTAAAGAAAAGAGTATGAAAAGTATGCATGAGGTTAAACAGTAATAGGAATGAAAAGAAAATCCACTGTTCTTTGCCCTTCAGTGTCTTCAGATCTAATCATTATTTTCATACTCAGATATTAGAGAATAATACTTTTAAAAATGCCACTTAGATACATCTGACTCCTTTATAACTTCTTGTAATGACTATAGTTATCAGACCTACCTCCAAAGTTGTCAGCTTTCAATTTCCTATCAATACTTTTACTCTGTTCCATAACAGATTAATTAAAAATGACTATGACTGCTTATTGTGGGTGATACTTGGATTTCCAGGCACACCTAAGGTGTGATCTTGTTTTAATTTTAATTTCAGTAGTTGCAGTTATAATGGAAATTACTGAAAAAAATTTGAAAATATGTTTATGGTGTTTTCTAATCCATTCTAATCCATTTCTAATCAAAAACACCTCATTTATTGCATTACAGAAAATCAAAAGTTACTAAATAATCTTTTTTGTCACTCATAAAATAGCTGCAATAAAAATTGGAAACAATTTCCCCTTGCTGATGTCTTTCTTTGAGCATATCCAAACCTCTACTATTATTGAAGACTTTTTTCACAGTTATTGGTATGCAATTTGTAGCAATACAGGACACACATTTGCATTCTGCAATTCTTATTTGTGAACAACTGTAGAGAATACTTGGATATTACACATCGCTTTTTCTAATCCAAGAAAACTAAAGGCAGATGGATAAAGGCTGTTGACATGCTCTTGTTATGGGCAATACACGGTTTGTGTCTTGTCTCCTGTAAAGTCTGTGGGCGAGTTAAAGAGTTTGAGCTCTTTAAACAAGCTCTAAGTAAGTTTTGAGGGGGGCAGCACTTTAGGAGCTGCTCTGGTCCTGCAAATATGCAAGGTTGGTGGATCCCTCAGAGCCCACCGATTCTGCGCAGACATCAGTGAGCATTGCCAGAGATGGTTAAGGAGCACTCTATACTCAGCCTTCTGTGTTTTAAAATTGAAAACTGACTGTTGTAATGCCATCCCTCCTTCTGAAAAAAAGTGAAAAATATTAATTAACTTATTGGTATTTTCTCTTTCTTTGTTCTATGTGTTGCTAGCAGAGTACATCGAAGGGAATACCAGTGCTGAGAGGCCATTGCTTTGCAGATGAAAGCCTCTGGGGACGACCTGTGTCCGTGCTGGCCACCCAGGCTGCAGACACAGAAGCAGGAGGGAAATGTTTGATGCCGGGTGTCACCAGCATGACCCCACGCCAACTCCTTCTCCTGCAGAAGAGCAGCATTTCCTGACTGGCAACAGCAAATGACACTCTTGCTGACGGTGAGGTTTCCATTTCGTTGGCTGCTGATGACATGATGGCATTGCTCTTGTCTTGTTACTGCTGTTTGAGCAGGGATAAATTGCACTTGCAGGTTTCCATTGCCCTTGCTGATGCTGTAAACTGGCATTCACCAACGCCCATGAAAGTCAGAAACACAGTTGTGTAGGACTAGTAGGAGGTAAGATAGTGTCAAAGACCAATGAAGCAAGTTACTCATTATAAGCTTTCTGCCACTTACAAATATATGCTAGTATAACTTTTTTAATATACTATTACAAACATAATGTAATTTTTATAATTTTCTAGTTCCCTGTTTGTAAACTCAAGCTGGTTTTGACTCTCATACTCTTGCCTATGCAATTAATTTTACTCAAAGATGCGTGGTTTAAAAATAACCTATTTGAAAAAAAAACATGCAAAATTTCCTCAGTTACTGCAGTGAGTAGTTTTGATATTATAGAAATACTTGCAGTAACAAAGATACCGAGGATTTCTCACAGAATTATTCACGCATAACTGGCATGTGTTAGGGAGCAGACAAAAAGGGTGTATCCAAAGCACACCCTTTATTAATGAATCTCCAGTCCTTGCTTCCTCTCACACAGAGGATCATACTTGAAATTATAGGGTCTATATAAGTTGATTAAAGTTTTTTTTTCTCAGAGGAAAAGCACTGTTGCCTTCAAAAGCAGTTAGTTTTACCATAGAGCGGACTGAACAAATGAAGCTATCTGTCTGCATTTACCACCGTCAAGCCAAGGCAGAGACCGGCTGTTAATTTCTGGTAGACATCGGTAGCGTTCCACAGGCAGCACGACAGCAGACTGTTAATTACCACCTTGATATTCAAATAATACCAGTTCATTCCAAATAACAGAGAAGTTAAACCTTACTATAAGCCACACTGCTATGACAGCAAGGTCATAAATGCATTATGCATGGGTACATTTGAAAATTCACTTTGCTTTGCAGGTTGGATGGGTTTTAGCTTTTCTGGTAGATGCATTCATCATAGAAAAATCAGCAAATGAAATTATAAATGCTTAAAAGACATTTTTATCTTCTACTTTATGCCCTCTTGAAAATAACACAATGACTAAAAAAGCAAGCAAAGAAACAATCAAAAACCAAGGCACAACTTTCAACTGAGAATTTATTTTTATACTTTTTATATTAAATATAATTGTGAAGAACTTCAGTTTACATGATATGTACTTGCAGCTTGAAGCTACCAACACTGAATCTTTGGGATTTTCAGAGGTATTTCCCAGAAAACCAGAGTTCAATCACAAGGTGACGTCTAGCATAAGGAGAATTCTTCTGTACACCTCATATTGGGCTGACACTGAGGTACAAGATCATTATATGCTTTCTTTTGTTATACAGAAAAATATAAAAAATGATGATAAACTTTCCTCTTGCTTTAGAAAGGCCACTTTCATTAAGGGATAAATCCAGAGCCAAATGATCTGGGGGGCATAATTAAAGATTAAAATTTTTAAGTGAGTTGTTTCAGAATGTTTTAATAGGCATCCAAAAATGTCACACTGATGAAATAAAACTTGCTATAGTCTTAAAAGATTACATCAGAAGCAAAAACAGCTATAGCAAAATTTTAAAAAGAAATGTAAACAAAGGGAATGCATTTATAGCAATAAAGATAAACTAATGCTAGGAACTCAGAGAATTAACAAAATTTCTAGAAAAAGACATCTATAGACAGTTTTAAGGATAAAGAATGTTTCAAAGATCATGAAGAAAAAAAGAAACTTCAGTGAATTCCATGGATCATGATTTTACTTGGTTTGGGGGTTAATCTTTGACTAATGAATCAAATCTAACTGATCAATGAAACTTGACAAGCTGTACCTTTCATTTCAATTACATCAGCAAAAGCATTCAGAAATGATTGTTATGACAGAAGGTGTCAGACTCTTTCATTCATACCATGTGATGAACTATTTTCTATTGCATCAGTAACTTTGGGGGGTTTTAACAGCAGTTACAGGAACTAGACGTGTCAAAATGAGGATTTTCATGCTTGAAAACTTGCATTTAAATAGTTCAGGAATAATCCCTGATTAACAGTAGTTAATGTTGTTTTTCTGCAATCCAAGGAACAGTCAATATTTCAAGAAGAAAAATGAGATGATCAAACTAATAATGCCTGTCAGCCTGAAGAAAAGAGTGGACAAACTGATAAAAGATTTTATTAACAAAGACTGAAAGTAATTTAATTCGTGCCAAACGGCATGAGTTTATGGAAAACAGATCCTGTCGGACCAGCTTTATACATTCCTATTTCTGAAAGTAAAACCAGTTATCTGTGGAGAAAAAGGACAAGAAGCAACCTGTGGGTACAGGACCAAGGCTGAGGCCTCGGATGAGTTGTAGGAAGCTGTTACCCTGATGCACGCAGGGTGCCTACCTGAACAGGATAGCCCAACGGAGCAGTCAGACCAAAGGAGAAACTCCTAAAATACAAGGGCCACATGGAATCTCAAAGGGATATATCCATTTTCCCTCTATTTTCTTCAAACTTCCCAGGTCAGGAAGGAGGCTGGGACTATTCTCAGTAGGTTTCTTGGAATCAGCACATTTGGGGAGGGGAGGGGTCACTGATAAGAGATTTTAATAGTATGAATGCAGACTGTTCTTTGCCAGATGGACTCAGCACCAGGAAATAATCCTGGGCATGTACAACTTGTGTAGAGGCAGTCAGAGTGGAAGTTGTTGGTTAAAGAGGTTGCTGGCAGGCTGAGAAGATGTCCTGGAAAAGCCACAAGAATAGCTGGTAAACTGGAAAGATGCTTTAGAGTCTAAGATGTCCTCCACTGTGTCTGAAAGCTTAGCAAAGAGGAAGGTGTGATTTGATAATAGCTGATAAGTGCCTACTGAGGAAACAGGAGTTTGATAGTGGAGAATAGATGTCCCATAGTTATGAACTGATGTTAAATTGTTCAGACTGAAAAAAAAGCAAGACACCATTTTTCAACTACAAGAGTTGTAATAACAACCACTTAGCAAGGGCTACAGTGTTTTTTCCATTACTTGCTTTAAAGAATGTGACTATGTATTTTCACTCAAGATACATTTCACACAAAAGGGAATTAAACCAATATAACTATAGAGAAAGAACAGATGTGTTAGAGCTGCTGATTATGATTCAGCTCACAGGCGATACAGAAGCTGTTGCTATCACCACAGGTTATATGCCATAAACAGCTGTACGAATATCGCCAAGAACAATCTATTATTTTGAGAGATCATTAGCTGCCCAGACTTTCAGACCTACTCGCCAGCTGGGAGGCAGAAGAACTTGCTGGGGGATGAAATTCAGAGCATGCTATTGCTAATTTCAAAGGATGAACTCATTAAGAGACAAGGACCTGGGAGCAAGTAGAAGATGACCATTACCCCATACCTTCAGGTGCCTTAACTGAGGGATTGTACCGTGGCAGGCACTGACTACACATTGTGCTCCTGTCATCCAGCTCAGGCAAACATCTGACAGAGCTACCTTACTTGTTCCACTGACAGTCTAGGAAATAGAGACTTCTAACTTTATACGCTCTGAACCGCACTAGGCATAGGTGCCTATAGTAAGCGGCGTGAATATCTTCCTTTGTGGGCAGCTGGGTGCACCAAACAAAAATGAGAAGGACAAAAGAGGTGTATCACCACAGCTGGTCCAAGGCACATGCATAAGCAAGGTCCCTAACTCACATTGGAAGTCAGCAATGAGTAGACAGCTAAAAGCACAAATGGCACCAAGCTCATAAACACCTTTGACTTACAGAGGGAGTCAAGCAAGCATGCACAGCTTGACTCTGCAGAACTCGGCACTCCAAGTACCTCACTTCTCTGCAGATGCCAAATTTAGGAGTAGGGCTGCTGTGCAGGCCACCGAAGTAGCTGCATTCCTGGCCACAACTGTTTTGTGCCGTCCATACCCTTGGGCTGTTTAGAGCTGTTAGTATCTCTCAGGAGAGCTGAGCTACACTACCATATATATATATATGCATTTTAATCTATTCCTCTGCACTACTGCCTTTACGATGCATTTGTGCCACAAGTATATAAGACCAAACATTTAAAGCTGGAATTTTCAAATGCCCTTAAATATGAAAAAGGCAAAAAGTAAGGTAAGTGTAGCAGTCCGGTTGAGGATAGTGAGAAACCATCAAGACACGCTCCTAAGCTCACATTTCTAAACAGGTTCTCTAATTTTGTTCGGCAAATAAAAGTTTTATGCCTTTGATGTACAGATGTAAATCTCACTGGTGTTAATGAGAACTATGTGTACAATCCAACAGAACAAACCCTATAATTTAAGAGGTATTTGGAGGGGCACTTCAAAGAAAATAGCTAATGTCTGCGACAGAGAGTCTGTGAAAAGTTTGAACATTTGAATAGCAATAAGTATTTTTAATGATCTTGAGTTTTTAAATATGTGCCAAGGATTCTAGTGTGCAGAAGTCCAACACACAGATGTCCAATCAAAATACAGTAATCCAAAAAGTCAAAACATAAGAACATGAACACGTTTCAGACTTGTTGTAGTACAGCCATAAAAATGGAAGTTATTAGATTTCTATTATTTGTAGAAAACTGTAAAAGACAAGAAATGCGAGGTTTTGATTTGAATCTTCTTTCATATCAAAGGAATCCTTATTAAGCCCTAGGTGAACCAAAAAAGCAAAAAAGCGAGTCAGACAGACAGAGACTGAATTTTAAATGTCCACTGCATTTGTAAATCTCCTTTTAAGCATACTGTTTTGATTTATTGTGGGCTAAGTAATATATCTGTAATGATTACACAAGAAGTAACTTGGACTGCACATCAGAACAAAAGCTGAGCAAAGGCACTGTGCATGCTCCTTCTTGCTGCAGTAGTGAGCCATGCTGGGATTACACAGTATCCTATGAAACAGAACCACAGTACGCCTCGTACCCAACCTGTAGGGTTAAAACTTTGTTAATATAGCTAGTACCTGCATGGAGCTGCTTGGTGAGTGTACCAGAGCCTTCAGACTGAGAAGCCTGGTAATGACTTGAGGAAGTGAGTTCCCCAGCTTTAGGTATCTGGAGTACAGACCTCTGCATCTGTCTCGTAGTCTACAATCTCTTCAGTGTTAGTAGAACAATCCTGGAGAGAAATTAATCTCTTCCCCCAGTAAATGTCTACAACAGACCAGATTAATTGGTCATTAAATTTGTCCATTTTATTTTGTTGAGTGTACAGAGTAGGAGCTAAATAGCTCAGACATGCATCTAAAGCTAGGTGAGAAGACTCCCATGCCTAGTTTATTCACTGGTGTAGAAGCTGGTCTGACCTTCAGTGACAGAGGCTGTAGCAACCACTTTCGTCAACGTATTCCTGTGTTCATTATCATTTAAAAAGCATTTATCAACAATCGTCTGTAGATTCAGACAACTATTTTAATACATTGTGTCAGACTAATAGAACAGAATGTCATCTTCCTATTTTGAATCTTTTTTTTTACATACTTGGAGAAAGGTACATCTCACTTATATTTTGTCTTCAGATTAAACAAATCCAGTACTTTTGATACTTATCTGCAGGTCAGATTTTCTGCATCTGTGCTCATTGCAAACAATATCCATTGATCAAAGATCTTTTTAGCTGTAGCATTCGTGGATGGCTGTAATATTCCAACTTAAACTTCTCACAGTAATGCACGCACCAGAGAAAATCTGCTTCAAATGTTGTACGAACAATTTCTCTGCATGGAATTCACTTTCTTTCCCCTCTCACCTTTATATTTTTGCCCAACAGCATAAAATTACTATCCTTGTTCTCTTTGTGATTTGTTATTTTCCAGGTCTTTTCAGCCAATGACCTATCATGCTTTTTCCTTTCTATATGCAATAACTTGCCTGAGAAAAATACCACTGTTTTTTTCCTGACCCTATCTAAAGTCTGCCAAGATTTCTTTGAATTACATGCTAATATTTACAAGCTTCTTGCATTGGTGACCTTTGATACTTAATGAGCACAACTTCTGTGTGCTTCTCGGGGTCATTCCTGCAAATATTTAATAGTTTTCTACCCTGCAGAGACCCTTTGGAGAGTGGAAACTGCTCAGCTTTCCATTTACCTGTGGCATTTGCATCTAAACCGTGCTTTTCCAGTTTCCTTCTCGGAAAGGCACACAAGCCTGTGCTGAAAACCTTACTGGAATTGAGATACGGCATCCGCTGTTTCTCCTCCATCCATAAGACCTTTACCTCTTGTAGGAGGAAATGAAGCTGGTTTGGCATGATTCATTCCTGACACACAAAGGTTGGTGGTTATTCATACCTCTGCTTTACTCAGCGTGTTCACAGACTGATTGCTTATTGGTTCCATGTGTTTTTCAGAACCCATAGTTACGATATCTTCAATTTTCTGGCAACTCCTTTACAAAGCAGTGCACCACTTTGCCTTTTGCTATTTTTTTCATATCTGTCTGTCACAATTCCTCAGAGTAAACCTAACACTGAACTTTTATTAATGAATTCTTTCAGTGCGCTGGGAAAAAAAACATCATCAGATGAAGGCAGTTTGAAAACATCTGATTAAGTCAAGTATCAATTTGTTCCTTGCTATAGCAGGCTGAAGTCTTGATCCTTCATGCCTGATATTAATTATGATAGTGTCTGCTAGCAAATGAGCTTTTTAGAGAGAGTGAAAAAAGTCATTAAGTGTTTAGAAATTTTCAACACCATATGTCAATCACTATCAATCTCTGCAGGGGCAAATGTACCATCTCTCTTTTTCATCTTACCTCTGGAATACTTACTTATAAGTGGTTTTCTGATGCAGTTCATTTCCTTCAGGAGTTTCCTTTTGTGACTTTGTTTAGCTAACTCAAACTTCAATTGCAGTGCTGTGTTTTGCACTCGTCCTCAGTATTTTGACCTGGTGCCTGTTTTCTATGCAGTTCTTTTTTGTGCTTAAAATGCCAACAAGATATTTCATCATACGTACTGTGTGCCCTTAATATTCTTTTTAATTGCTAATCTCTTTTACACCGTCTCCTCACACAAACCATCTGAAATGGTCTTTCCTTCCAATTCTCTGCTTTCATTGAAGTCTGGCTTTCTGAAAGATGTTGTTGTTATTCTGCCCTTATTTGTGCATTCTGTTTGAAAGGTCATGAAGTTACAAAGTTACATTCTCTCATACCCAAGTTATCTTTCAATCTGATGGCCTCAGAATTCTTTCCTCTTGGTTGAATTGATATGTAGAATTTCTCCCTTATAAGCGTCCTACAGTTTTTCTACTAACTGGAAGAACTTGCAGGGCAATCAGTGTCTTGTTGTGTCCATTTTTCATGAGTTGTTTCTGTTGTTCAACATTTCTGCTGATGACTGCTTGTTTAAGGGTTCTAAAGGGTCAGAATGATATCATCTACTCTGGATTACAATTGCAACAAATATTTCTGCTCAAGATTGTTCACTGGCTATTTCTATATTTTGTAACACTTTGCCACTTAAATCTCTTCTATTTCATCTTATCTTTATTTGAATTTTAGTACCAGTTATGAGTCTCAGCTGTGGCTGAGAACACAATCTTTTGAGACATTCTGCATACATCTGTAAAGATAATGATGATGATGATAATAATAATAATAATAATAATTCTCATATGCTTTCACAATAAACTTCATTCTACTCAATTCCTTTGCTTTACCTGTGTTGCCGTTTTGTCTCTAATTACTTGTTCAGCACAGCAAAGTTGTGTGTGTGCATATGTAGAAGTGTGCATGATTGCACTTACCTGAATATTGAACTTAGAGGGTGATTTTGCATCCTAAGGATGCTAAATAATAACTGATAGAGTGTTTGCCTGATTCTTAGAACTACAAGTGACAACTAAGCTGCCTATAATCTGTGGATTTAAAAGCTTCTGGGCACAACAGACAGACCCATGAGAACAGTTTAGTGACTGCAGCAACCTCAAAAATACTTCAAATATTGGCTGTTATGGAAATAAAGAAAAAGTTATCTTAGCCACATATAAGCAGAGATGTTTTCAGAAAAACTAGGAGATTATTAATCTTATTAAAACTTGTTCAGAACTTCATTTTAAAAAGCATGTAATTTTTCTACTTCTTTACAATACATCTCTTTGGCTGCATCTTTGCATTACTGTGGAGTCTTGGATCTGGACCTAGACAGGCTGATTTACTTTTGCTCATGTTTCATATAAGTTGGCACTTAAGCGTCTTATCTATGAAAGACAAATAAAAGGAAAACATATCAAGGATTCAGAGGCCTGAGGAAAGTGTATTGTTTTTCTATCCTGGAATTGAAGTACTGAGGAATTACAATTTCAATCTGCATTAAAAGCAAACTATAATTTTTAACCCTGCGTGTCCTTAAAATCCTGATTCAAAGAGGCTTTTAAACACCTGCTCTACTTCAAAGTATGCTCACAATTACTGTATTGGATCAGGTCCTAATTTACTCAAAACCATAAATGGACCTTATTAAAAGTCAACAAGCTTGTGATCTGTGGCTTACTTTCAAGTTATTTCATCTGAAGCACAGGGATCCAATTAATTCCAATGGATCTGTTTTACAGATATTAAATTAACATACTAAGTACTAAATTGAGGCCAAATTGAGGATTACTGATGGTCTAAAGGCTTTTGATTCTATAGCTATAGGAGTGCAAAACTATTTTTGCAGAACAGTTTCCTGTTATTAGACAATTTTATAAACTCTAGACAAAGCACTCCATTCACCTAGCATTCACTTCATAAATACATGCATCTTTCTTAAACTACTAAGAACATAGTCACTGCATGATTTTAAAATATAGATAACAAAATATGTTAGCATAAACAAATTATAATATTTATCCACTGGAAATATTATGTACTGAAATCGTCAAAATTAATTTTTGGAACACTTTAGCTGTATCTTGTTAAGGCTGGTTCTGATTTATAGGATCACTGCAGAGTTCCTTATTAAACTGTCACTCAGAGTGTATAAGAGTGGAAAACCCATTATTGTGTTAATTAGGTCTGTGGTAGTTTTCAGGCTCATAGTGACAGCTGCCCGCATGTGGCCTAGCATATATGTTATTAAAGTGGCAACACCACCTCTGTTAGGGTAGACGACATTGCACAGCCATGACAAAAGTGGAAAGGATGTTGCTTTGCCCCTGGGAGGGCAGTACCACAATATAGGAAAAGCTTCAAAGGTTAGATTTGTTTTCTTGTGAAAATATGTGTGATGACAAAACATGCTGCAGCTTTGTTTCATTTTGCTTCATTTTTATTTCTTTCTTACCCAGGGGTAGCTGCCTTGCACAAACACACAGTTATGTTCCTCTAGGTAGAAATGTTATTGAGAAAAATTTAGATAAATTAATACCAGAGGGCTATATTGTTCAAAAAAGGTGCGTTTCTTGCATGACCTCAGCCACAGGACGTTAGGAAATAATTCCACAATAAAATAGATGTTAGCATTTCCGGGCTATACCAGGCTGGGCTTAGGTGATAGGTAGCCCCCCCACATCTCTTGGTATCTTTCAGTTGTTAATTACTTTCAGTTTCAGAAGATGGGGGTGACACCGAACTTCCTCATGTGTGCTTCTGACTTGGAGAGTAATCCAGTTTTCAGAACTGATCTTGAAAGCTTTGTCCCTGGTCTTTCCACCAGACTTAGGCTGCACCGTACACATCCGTTACTGCGAAGCAAACTACGGTACTATGTTCAGAAGTTTAGCTGCTCTAGAGCAAATTCAGGTAGGCCTACACTTACCTGTGGTGAATGCATAGTAGCAAACCCCACCTCCACTGATAGGAACGTGTTTGGAAAGGTTGATGAACTCTTTCAAATTGCCTCAAACTTACTCAAAACCACTGATAGGAACATGTTTGGACAGGCTGATGAACCTCCACTGTTAGGAGGATGTTTGGAAAGACTGATGAACTCCTTCAAATTGCCTCCATTTTACTCAAAGCTGTTATTACTTAGTAGATAATACTCCTTATAAAGACTAACAATCCATATTTTTACTAGTGAAGCATTCCCTTGTTCATGTAGCCAGCATGCTAAGTCACATTTAAAAAGCAGAATATTCTTTGCCAAGTCAGTAAAGCGTGTCTTAAACAGTGTCTCATAACTAGATACAGTGAGTCAGCTCAGGCTGGCCAAAAGCGATACTATTGCCTCCTGAACCCAAAGTGATTTTTCTCTTCTGCTTTCAAAAGAAAAGTACTGTCTCTTTCCACTCCAGCGTTGCACTCAGAGATGCTGTTCAGCAGTGAGGTGAGCAGATATGGTACACAGAGTCATTAGTTAAGCGAGTGTTCGTGGGCTGACACTAACAGCTAGACTTGGAGGGCATGCTAAATATCTATTCCTACTCACACTGCTGTTTCTACTCTTTAAATTGGTCCGGACAAGAACCTGCCGTGAACCCCCTGAAGTCAGAGGACAGTCTCCCATTGCACTGGATAGGCTTTGTGCCTGGGTCTCATGCTGTACCCTGCTGAGAAAAACTACCTGACGCATTTTTTCCCATTTCCAACTTCAGTGACTCCCTAATGTTATTTTGCCCACATTTCTATCCCAATTTCACTTTCTTCTACATAATCTCATTTCATCATATTTTCTGTTGCATTTTTAAACTTCATCATTTAATACTGAGAATTATGTAGAACTTCTCGACATTTGAACGATCATGAACCACTCAGCAGGAATAAACAAAGTCTGTCAGTCAGAAGACAGACCACAAAGAGTTTGCAGTCAAAACTTATCCCATGCATATAAATCTCTCCTCCTCACAAGGTCAGAAGGAACTGCTGGATGGGACAACAGTATCATACAGTGTTGTTGACTAAAACAAGAAGGAGTAGTTGGGACAGGAAAAAATCTTTCTGCTCTTCACTGTTTAGGCTGAGCTCAAGGAAGTGCTTTTAGTCAAAGGACAGACTCCAGAGACATTTGTCTGGATGAACACAGTTGCAGTCAGCTAGCAAATAAGCTAATCCAGCCAGAATATTTACAAAACAGAAAAAAAAAAATGTTAACTACATTTGTCTGAGATCTTTATGATCATTTAAGGGTATGTTTGACTGAACTACTAAATTCCAAGGAATGGCAGCTAGAGCATGAGAGAGAAAAAAGAAAGTTGCCCTAAGATTAGCTGCTCTGTGTTCATGGTCCATGCTTCACATGATGGAAAAATACAGTGGTAGGTTAAATTTTTTCCTCTCGAATTAATGATTCTCTGCTCATGGAACTCACACTTCATCTTGCCTCTAGCATGACCTCCTATGAAGGTCTCCTCTGGTCAAAGATTTAAAGAAGTTAGAACAAGAAAATTGTAAACATATCGTCCTTTTGCCAACAAAAGACTGTTTACATTACTAGCTTTCTTTGAAATACCTTTCTGATGATACAGGTAAGACCTTCTAGACAGACAGTGGATGAAAAATCACACTTTGGAGCTGTCTCCACTAAAGCAAGAATGCTAAGAAACAGTGGCTTCGCAGAGGAGGGCACAAGAAATCTGGAGCTGCTGTGAACATTTCAGGCTTGCTACTGAGAGTTTCTTTTTGTGAGTTCAAACATGAGATCACAATCAGTTTCCCTGACTGTCTGCTCAGAAGCAGTACCTCTCCCCTTAAAAAGAGTTTGGATGTTTTCATTCACCTCCATATCTCAAAACCTGTTTGGAAAACAAATTATCAGAAGTAGCAACAAGTGACTTCATGTGGGGGTGAAAAGTGGTAGGAGTGTAGTAAATGAGCTTTAGGTATTTGACAATAATGATTCTACACCAGGGATACGCAGCTTATTTTGTATAGCCAATGACTACTCTGTAATAGCACCCAGACTATCTTGTTTCCGACAACAATAATTTGACAAAGGCGGTGGAGAAGTATATACCTTTATTGTATATCCTAAGAAGAATATACAAAAAACTTTTTTTTTTTAAACTTGGATTTGCCTTTCTACCTTAGCTGATCTCTTCCTACCAGAAATACAAATCATACAGTACAACAAAGCAACACAAAACACCAGTCTGTCATGCCAATATGTTTATTTCCGTGTGGGAGGTTAGAAGAGTATTACATTTGTAACAGCAATGCTCTAAGAAAACACTTGGTCTCCTAGCTGCCATAATTATTATCAGCTGCAAACTTACTGAGTTTCCTCTTATTAATGCTATCACTTGGCACAGGATTATAATGCAGGTTTAGCCAGTTCTTCAGTCATCTTTGAAGTGGCTTAACTCTGTAAGACAGGGTATTAAAGAAAATGCATATTAGTTTTAGGAATACACTGTTCACGGCATTGTCCGCAATTCAGTTAAATAAAAATGACAGTTGGGAAATTGTTGTAGCTGGACTAATTGCATATAATAGCATAGGAAAATATGGGGATTATAGATGAAACTAAATCCTTCAATAAAGCCTACTTATGCTAGATGTTTTTTGGATTCACTTCCCCTCCTTGCTCTGCAATAAACTATGAAGAAATTGAACCTTTCTCTAAATTATTTTCCTTTAATTAGTCAGATTTCAAACAGAATATTTTTCATCCCTTGTCTTCTTTTCCTGGCAGAGAGAAGAGCAAATAAATTAATTCCATTAAGAGCCATTAGAAGAACAACATAAAATACTAAATCTGGTCAATAATAAACTGACATATTGAATCATCTTGTAGCAAATTAAAAATACTTTTAACAGCCCACAGGCTAAAGTATTAAAAACATCATCAAATCCCTTTTGGTTTCACGTGTAAGAATTAAAGGAGCTAAAGGACTGGAGTCTAAACACTGAGTTCTCTCCTCATTTATCCCCATGGATCCCATCAGCAACCTCAGCCTTTGTATAAATCACTGATATACGCAAGCGATGCCAACACTTTGATTCCTCTAAACCAACATAATGTCATAAGTGTATCTATCTGCACCAGTCTGTATTGCTGGAGGTGCAATTGTTGGAGCAACACAACAGAAAGATCAGGATGTTCCGAAACCCAGTGCCAACACTGGTACGAAGAAACTTGAAAACCAAATAAGTTAGGTTGCCACTCTTCCTCCCTGAGAAGCCAGCATAATGTTTTCATCATGTCTGTTGGAGGCTAGATCAGATTAAAAAAATTTTGCACCAAAATCAAGAATGCTTTTTTTTAATAAAAAAGAAAACATTAAAAAATTGCAATCAAAATTAAGAGCAGTTTCTTATAAACACAACAAGGAATCATAGAACATTGTTGATGACTGATGCATAACTAAAATTTTTTACACATAATTATTTTATGAAGGGATAAAATAATTTCAATGTTCCACATCTTTTCTTGTTTACTGGATTAATGGGAGTCTTCACAAAATTTATGTTCCTTGTTTGAGCTTTATATATATGAATACCTATACACATGCATACATACACATCTATACATCTATACATCTATATGAATAAAATTCCTTCCAGACAGTGTATAGTCTTCAAGGATACTGAAGGTTATTGCAAAAAGGAACAGAACTATCTTTTTGTGTCCATGGTAGATGGGATGAGAAGCACTGGATTTAACAGCACAAAGGAAGACTCAAATTAATCTTTATTAGCAGGGTTTGTAAAGTGAAGAAATATCCAAGAGAGAACAGACTAAAATAGATTACTTGGGAGGTGGTAGAGTCTCCATTTTTGGAGGTATTTACAAGCAAGATGGAAAATACCAGAAAAAAACCAGTTAATCCTACATTAGGGGAGGAAAGCAGATCAGATGATCTCTTGAGACCCCTAGACACCAGAAGCAGAGTTGTGTATATCCTTCTGGAGGTCAAAGACTTGAACTGAAGCTTAGGTGTTTAAGAGTGCATCTGCGTAATTGTTTTCGTTTGGCTCAGGAAGATGCTTTCCAAGTGACTTTTGTAATTTTCCTCACTCACTACACCTCGGTTTGTGCATCAGAGAAGTCTCAGGAGACATGAACTCTGTTCCCTTTAGGTAAAACTGAACTCGAAGATGCACTCCAGGATCACACTTAATAAATTTTAGCTGCTAATTGGCAATCAGCTCATGAGGTCAAACTAAATTTGTCTGGAGGAAAGTGACTACAGTGCAGACAAAGGTCCTTACACCATCTGTTTTACTCTACAGAACCTCTCCTGTTAGACCATTCTTCTTGCTAATATAGACATGATTTAAGGCTTTTACTGATTATGACCTTAAGTTCCTGAGGAACTGATGCAGCCAGGATCTGTTGTACTTCTGAGTCCTGCACCACAGATACAAGGAAAATCAAGCAGAGAAAAATAAAAGAAGATGCAGAACTGAAGACAAGGCCTTTTTAGTCCCTTTGAAAAACAGGCATAATTTTTTTAGACCGTATTTATACCATATATTAGATCACCTATATACGTCTCCATTTATATGTGTGAAAATACATTGATAACACTGAGCTTCAGTTGAAGGGAAGTCGACACCAAGAGTCTGCTCAGACACCATCATTCTTCATCTTTCCTGACTATATTTTCCAAAGTAAACATTTCTAATATAGATTGCAAATGAAATATTAAGCTTTTTACTGAAAGATGATGCCTTTTATGCTTTTTCCTGATTCATGTTTGACCTATTCTTTATCTCAGAAGGAAACTATCTTTTAAAAATAGTAAGTCACCGAAAGAACATAAATTAGTAGATCACTTCACAATATGATGGTGTCTCTGCTCTCCTGGTCCCCCACACTTTTGGCCATCGTTTAGCTACCAACACATCGGTGCAGTAGACTGGGATATAAAAAAATGTGACGACCTGGAGAATAAGCCTAGGACTGACTTCTGATTTCTCTGATGTTAGAAGCTCTTTCTGTCAGACCCCAGGCTCGTTTCCAAATGTTTGAATGTGTCTTGTCCCTCTTAGTGGTTCCTCAGGGTGTTTGACACTGCGCTGAATCCCACAGAGAAAGCGGCCGTGGCCAAACACTTTTCCCCTAGCCAAAAATGTATGGAACAAATGGCTGCTAGCTAGAACTCATTTATAACAGAGAAAAAGAGTCTGTGGTCAGGAGTAGACCCTGACAGAAAAACTGGGACATTTAAAGGACAGGAATGGCTCAGCTCCCAGAACTTTTTCCTAATGGTTACAAACTGCAGAGAACTGCTGAAGGTATTTGATGAGACGTGGCAATGTGCTAAACGTCAGGAAGCAAAAATTAGCCAAAGAATCTTGCGTTCAGGTTGGCTGCTCTATTAAAAATTGAGCTGTCCTTTTATGCTTTATCACTTAAGCAAAAGACTAAGTTAAAAGAGGTTTTGCGAAGCTTATCTCTAACTACTTTTGAAATTGAATGTTCTTGGAAAGAGCTAAATGGTAAACCAGAGCATCTGCATCTTGGCTGAAATGTTAATTGAACGTGCAAGAGTCATTGGGGAGGTTTGGGGACAGCTTTATTCATTCTGACACCAATATTTTTGGCCTACAGATGACCTGACTCCTAGGAGTCCTTCTCACAAAGGCTTGATATTCTTCTCTGAAATGGGCATATTAAGGCTGGAGAATAAAATCAGAACCAATATACTATAATATCCTGAGATGATGACAAAGTGAACATTTCTGTACATATGTACAGCAAATATGCATCTTTGAGACACAAACACACACGCACCTATACACACATATATAGTAACAACTAGTCAGTTAGCAACCAGATCTGGTAATAATTTGTCTGAATAATGGACCAAAAAATGAACTGGTAAATCGACTAAAATGTAAGATGTGGCTCCTCAGACCAATTGCATAACGATGACATAAGATTCACAACTTGCAGTCTTCAGACGTTTTATGATCCAGCTCCAAGGTGCTGCAGATCTGTCCTCCCCCATCTCCTCTCATTTGGGAGGGACTTCAAAATAGCCAAGGCAGCTGAAAGAAGAGGATGATGGACTACTGCTGAAGATGCATATATTTAGGAAATCTTGAACTCTTAAAAATCTTCCAGTAGTTGCTTGTCTGTCTTACAAAGCCATTTTTCTTTCTCTTAAAAGTGTGCTGCTTCTATTAGCTTTGATTACAGAAAAGCACAATCCCCTATTCAAATAATGAAGGACTGTCTTCTCTTTTAAACACACACTGAGAACCGGTAGGCTGCAATATTTCACGAAAGACTGAGGCTAGTCTGAATATAGCACACCCAGCAAGGAAGAAGATAAAAAGGGCAGCGTATTCCAGTGTGAAATGTTATATTCGGGTTGCCTCAGAATCAGACACCAGCTTCCACCCTGTGCACATACGCAACGGCACCGCAGGGTATCGCTTCCTCCTGCCCAAAGTCGCCGTGGCAAGAATTTGATATTGTGCCCGAGTTTAACTGTCTCAGTGACACACGGTCCAGTCTCACCAGTTGCTTGCCAGCACTTGTACTGCTGAACTGCAATAAACACTGAGGAAATAGTAACTGTGCTACCTTTTGTCTCCCTACGGGCTCTGACCTTGAGGTCCATATATCCAAAGTTTAAGCAGGTTCAGCATCCACCCAGCTTTCTGCCACAGAAAATGTTAGGCTTTGGGGCTGAAATTTTTAGTGAGGAACAGATTTCTAGCTCTGACTGTTGGATGCTAAAACCCACTTTCTACAAATCACAAAGAAACCTTTATTAAGGCATAAGTCAGTGATCTCGACTGGGTTGTATAAGATGGCTTTAATTTTGTAATCAGTGTCCTTTTCCCACAGAAAGAGTGAATAATTCCTCAATGAGGAGCTTATCTTAAAGATACAGATCCTTGTTCTTTTTACAGTCTGTATCCAAAGTAACCTTTGGAACTAAAAAATAGTTTTGCTCTCATATTTCACACTAGTATTAATTGAAAACTAACTTTGACACATGCAATTTTACTTATTTATTTTTAGGGAAATGTCAGCAACTCACTTATTTAGGGAAATGTCAGCACAGTATTTAAAGTAGGTATTGCAAAGGAATGACCCCTTATTTCTTGCTTAGGCCTTTCCAGGTATCACACCTCCTGAATTTTAAAGGGAGAGGACACAAGAAAAATGAAAGTATATTCATATATATATGACATATAAAGGCATATAACCAGTCCTTTAAATATGGTCTGTGGCAGCTGGCTTTCATACACGAACAGGTGAATTCCTCACAGACATGTAAGTGTTTGAGGAAGTTGACAATTGCTACAATAAATAGTGAATACACAGTTCAGGTTAGAAATGCATACCAGGAGACAAGGTTACAGATGCTTTCCAGAAGGTAGAAAACAAAAGGCCATTTATTTAACTGATCCAGGTCATGAAGGACAGGAGAGCCAGACAGTTTTGTGTCTCTGTGTGTGTGAATGATCCCATGTGGCTTCTCAAGGGAGCACTTTTTTAACATGCAAAAGCTAAAATCAGCTCACTAACAGCAATCCAGAATGCTAGAAAGATTTTTCCTGCTCCTGGAGTGAACTGAAGCAGCTTTTCTCCTGCTGAAGTGAATTTTCTATTTCTCTTATTGACATTCTCTAAAAATAGCGATCTCTACTGCTTCATCTAAACGACAAAGTTCATGCAAACATGCTTGATAGCTCCTTGTGAGCAGAGACTGTGAGAGTATTCTTCTCAACAAGGTAATTACTGCATGTCACTCATGAGGTCATTGGAGACTGTCACACAATAAGGCTTTGTTCTCTGCTTTGCTGGGCAATTCTGACAACAGATCTACTTATGCAACAGCATGGTTGCAGTCTTCCCTTTAGAAAATCATCATGAGAGTAGTTTTTCTTTTATATCTGTTGGATAGTCTTACAAAACATACGTGTGGTATGTATTATGTTGCCCTGTTACAAAGTTACACTCTCCAAAGCAAATTATCTTTGGTTTCCAAAAAAAAAGGAAAAGAACTGACAAGTAAAATCAATCAAAATAATGAATCAAACACGCAGAAATGATTGGCTTAAAAGTAGTTTTTCTTTTTTTCTTCTTTTTCTTTTTTTCATATAATATATTTGTCTTCATCACCTTGTTTTGAAACATGTAAGGTTCACTAAATTTAGATTTTTAGCTTTTCTCTGCAACTACAGGGAAATTTTCCTCTTTGCTGAAAGTTAAGATTGGCATGATCCCAGGATCTGTGGCTAAGAGAATAACATCAGGTATCAGAAGAGTTGTCATGATATCACACTAAAATCACCTCGAAGATCCCAGTAGTGAGTCTTGAGCTGGCCGCAGGAACAGCTGGCATGAGGAGATGATTAACTGAGGTGCCAGATGTGGGGTTCCTATCACGAAACAGGGATTGAGGACAGCATATTTCTACCCTCACAAAGACAGCAGGTCATATGCTCAGGCAGGAGGATACTTCACTATGTCTGTATCCCTTGTAAGACAAAGAACCCATGGTGGGATGGCAGTGCTGTCCTGCTCCTTCTTTCCCTTCCTCTGCCATCCTTCTGCGCTCTTCCCACCCTTGACTGAGTGCAATACACAGCCCGGGTCCTTTGACACCCACATTTTTCCAGAAATCACCCCAGCAGATATTTTTATTGTTATTTATTGAGGAAAAAATCTTTTTCTTGTTTATTTTGCCATGGGTCGTGTTTTGCATGTTTCTTCTTCTTCCACCCTTGCCCCCTCACAGTCCTCAAACCCAGCTGTTGTGTAACACTCTGAGTGAGTGGCCCGTGCTAGAACTGGAATATCAGCTTCACTGAGAGAGTAGTGAAAAATAACATGAAAAGGTCACCTCTGTCATAAAGTGCCCCTGCACCTTTCTGATGGGAAAATACAAGGCTTCTGTTGACTTTGCAGAACTAATCAGAAACAGAAGGACTTGGATCCAGACTTCCCCCTTCCTTCAGATACCAGAGACTGACCCCCTTGTGTAAGCTGAAATGTAAGAAAGGCAACATACCACTTAACCTGGTTTAAGGGAACTATCTGCAGACTACGATATCCTCAGTCGTGAAGTGACCATACTTGAAAATGATAATTATTAAGCATTATGAGCTTGATCTTCAAAAAGCTGAATTCTGTTTTGCTACGTACGTGTGAATCCAGAGCAGCTCCTTTGACTTACCTGCATTCCTACCAGGGTTATTGAGAATAAAGTCAGGATGAGACTCCCAGATTTTTATCACCTGATTTCTAAATGGAGATGTCTGCCCTTCAACATGTAAAAGAACTATTTGTTCATTTTCATTTTAGCACAGTTTCTTACAGGTTGCTAATACACTACCTGGGAATCACTTCAAAATACAAAAGGAGAAGGAATTCCTACAGCTGGGAATAAAACGAGAGAAATGATGGTTTGTGATTTATTCTACCAAAATACGCCAAAAGACTCTATTGGAAATGGTTTTTATAAAAGAATACATTAAAGTAATTTTAATAACATTAATTAAGAAAATGAGCATATTGAGAGGATACATTTTAGTGTACAGGTTAATATCTACCCTGAAAAACAACTTAATGGCTTGAGCGAGTCAGCAGGACATGTGGGAGGAGGGCTGGTGGAAGGCTTCTTGGCAGTGGAAGCAAAACTGAATTGTTCTGCCTCAAGGAAAAGCGTACAGTAAGGTAGCTCTTGCTAGCAAGGTGTCTGTTCTCCTTTCTTCTTTTCCCTTCATTTCGATCTCCTCCTTTCCTGATGCAGCAGCTGCTTCCCAGATTCTTTGGTCCATTGCTTGGAAAGGAGGGTTTTATACTCTTCAGCTTTGTGTTGCAGGGTAAAATGGACAAGACAGCCTACTGCAGTCTATTTTTGGGACAGCTGCTGTTCTCCACCACTCAGCCTGGCTGTCAAAATTCCTGTTTTGCCCACACCTACAGTGACAAGAGTCAGACCTTCAAACTAGATGCATCTCGTTGATTTAAGCAGCTTTCCTTCCATACGCTTACCAGCAAAGAGTCGAAGTCCCTATGCTAGGCTGCTCTAGAGTAACCTGTCTTTGCATTAACTGTCTAGAAAAACTGACCTCCCTAGACACCTAGTAGAGGTGTCTAGCATTAACTTTCCTACATCACTGTATTATTATGCAAACACACTGTTTATTCAGATTTCCCTTCTCCAGGAACTGTCCTGCTCACAAGAAAAGAGTTCGCTCTGCAGAAAACGGGTCTTATGTACTAGTTATTCCTGCATATTTTGGTCTTATTTTAAATTTTAAATTCCATTTTAGTGATTCACAGAAGAACCTTGTGAAAAAACCTGGAAAATTTTATGCAAGATCCAAAGACATGTCTGAAGGAGCCACTTTGACAAGCACCTTCTAGTGATCTAGAGAAATGATAGGTATTGACTTTTTTTAATTGAGAATGAAAGCTCATGTACAGTCTTGCTTATTTGCAAGAATATGTTAGTAGTAGAAGTACAGGGATGTTGAGAAGTATATGTTCAAAGATAAAATCTCAGAGGAAGCTTAAATGCTCCATTTGTTCTTCAATGATATATTTTATGTAATTGGATTTATTTTTCAGTCAGATCCAAATAAGTGATGGCTGAAAAATGCAACCTGTTTCATCCTTCTGGTGGCTCAAGTCACCTCTTTCAATCCCTAAGACACTGACTATCTGGGTCTCAGTATACATATTGGAAATTACCTTTTTATCTTTAGCCTGGAGTTCAAACCTCCGCTCATATCTGAGTCCGTCATACTTTTTTTTCCTTAAGACCTTAAATCCTTAAGCTGCCAAATTTCATTCAGCTACAAAAAAAAAAATTACAAGTTTTTTAACCTTGTAAAAGGTAAATGTAGGATACTTGAATGAATACAGAATTAAAAGTTTAAATAAAACTTGTGTAGCTACATCTGGCCTACATCACTATTTGTATTGATTATCAGGCACTGCATGTGAAGGGAAAGTGGCAAAAAAAAAAATCTGTGAGTTGTGAAGTCTGTAGCACCGAGTATGAAAACTGAAACCAGACAGAAGGTTTCATATATAATTTCAAGTTCTTTTATGTCTGAATGTTCATCTGTTGGTGACCTTGCAGTATACCTAGAATATAACTAAAAATAAAGTTAAATCAAAGTGATGCTGATTTGAAATTTTCACATGAATAAGCTTCAAAAAACATACACAAAAATCCTCATTCCTCTAAACTATCTCATTCTGATTTAAGCAAAAAGCTGTGTATGTTGAAGGAAAAGAAGTTGCTTTAACAAAACTACAGAGGCTGACATGATCTTTCAATAGAATAAGGTCCTGTACTGTAAATAGACATAGTTGGAGTTTAAAATACCACTGTTAAGCAAAGTCATAATCTTCATGTTTTGTAAAGAAATAGTCACACCATATGAAATATAGCATTTTATATTTTACAACATAAAAGAAAAAAATGTATATGTGAAGGTTTTCCTTACAGTTGAAAAAATACTGAAGATACATCTTCTGCCTGTTAAATGGCTGCCTTCCAAAGAGTTCTTGCTATCAAATCAAACTTTATAAATTCTTCAAATGTATTTTCTATTGAGAATTCAGTGAAGTATGAGGATTATGTAGGTTTTCTTTCCGTTTTGAATGAGTTATCTCGATCATCCTTATGTTCTTTGGGGATTAACACTCACTGGAAAACACAAGCAGTAATTTCTGCAGGAAACCATCCTAGCCATAGCATTAACGGAGAAATTTATTTCTGAAGCTTTAAGAGGCTATTCAAATTTCCACAGCAAATTGCTGTCTGAAGAGTCTAAACATCACTTTATCTTCACAACCCTGTAAAAATAATTAAGTAGAGCTTTAAAAAAAGTGTTTGTGGACATGCTTTTCTGATAAATCCATATAGAATACTTCTACCATAAGCATATTTTGCATAACGTGGGCTCCAAGAACCAGAAGGCAGTATCACTCTCCTTTACAAAGCATAGCTTTTATTACCCTAGCTGTCAGAGCTGAATGAATTTAGCATGTGGTGCTTATAACAACTCGTTAGCTCTTACTTGCTTGACACATGGTAACAGCTTAAAACCATTTGGAAGCAGAGGTTAAAGCAGGCTTCTGCACAGTGAGGGATGACATTGCTGGAGCAAACATGACCACACCTGTGAGGACAGCCTACAGATGCCACCCTTCAGGTGCTGGTTTCCACCCTACAGTGGGAAACCTGCCTGCATGGTGTGAGCCTGCATTTGGAAAGACTGCCTGCTCATCTGCAGGGCAGGTGAGGGAAAGCCAGCCCCTGCTTTCCCGAGCCCCATAAGTCTGAAAACAGATGCCTTTGAAAGGAAAGGAGTCATGTTCACTCTCACCTGAGATGTCACCAATGACTACATCAGAAAATTATTACAACATAAAATATGGCAATATAGAACAAAAACAGCAAGAGATTTGGCACTCCATTCACCTGGACTGAAATGTCAAGCACCAGGACTTTGCTTTGGAAATAGCAAAGCAGTGCACTTGACATGGCAGCCAGGCTGTGTCCTTTCTTCCATGTAGTTGAAGGTTTGAAGCATGAATTAACGGGAAAAAATCCAGTAGTGTGCATAGGGCAAAAGGCCCAAAAGATGAGTTTGATGGTCTGCTTTGACCTTAAATTCTATGAATACCAGACATAAATGCAAAGCCAACAGCCACAAAATTAGTGCTAAACTCATCTTTCCTCTCCTAGAGTTACTACTGCCCAAACTCTTCTGAAGATTTTTTTTAAATGCTTGAGGAATACTTGCAGACTCTTATCAACACATTTGGACTGGTCCAGACCAAGAAGGAAAATTAATTCTAGGCTCTCAGCTCTCTCATATAATATCCTGCTGGTTTCTTCTTATGTTATACGAGCTTTGCACCCACTCACTCGCCTCCTGAGCTCTTAGCTGGGGAAAATAACACAAAGGGGGAGCAACTATCTCATGGCCTTCAGATATCTTTGCAAAGACAGCAGAGCTAGACAGGAGCACATTTATCCACACTCTGTGCTGTTTTAAAGGAAGCTTTATCCTGTAACTGTTATATAATACATATGCAGTAAATACAATCTAGTCTTAGATTAACCACAGAAATAATAGATTCATCTCCACTTAACTCTTAAGTTGATAGATATCCCTCCAAGAGACGGTGTTCTTTATCAATGATCAATAGTTTCATATTATGTGAAATATTCAGGTAGGCATATAGACATGGTGTCTAAGCACCATTCATTTAAAATATATATTTAAGGAGTAGTTCAGTAAAGTGGAGAAAGACACCTTTCCTGATATTAGAAATAGAGCTCAATGGCCTGGTCCAAGCAAGGAGGTAGAAGAGTAGGTACCCACGCCGCTTCTTTTTTAAAGCTAATAAATAATTGGAGAGCTCCAGCAAGATATAGAAGACATGGCTAGAAAATTATATTCAGGCCTAGACACTTCCCAGGAGAGTCCCTTTGTGCCAGACTGTTAGCTGTTGAAGGAATGAGAGCATTTCTCCAGTCTCAGTGGTGATATTTTCACCTTTGAATGGCATACTTCCAGATCTATGACCTGGCGACATGAGAGAGATTGCACCTTAGCAGCTCCATGAGATGGGGAAGAATGGGATTTCCACCCGTCTTTGCATGGTTCCTATGTGTTGCTCTCCTCTGGTAGTTTAAGGTAAAGAAAAAATTGGAGTAAGAACCTGCTATGCACTCCCTGTGGGGCATGGCCATTAGATTGCAGTGTTGTTTCTGCCTAGTTTTTTGCCTGCTGGATCAATGACGCCGTAAGTGCTGCATGCAAATTGAATGTTTTCAACAAAAAGGAATGTGATTCCCCGTTCTCCATCTCAGCATGTGCCCAACTAGGAACATGAAGCATCTATACAGGATTTCCTTGAAAGAGGTTTCAGCCTCTTAGTCCATCTCATGCATACTCTAACAATGGAAATTTACTTTACTGAAAACTAAGTCTGAGGTTTCACTTTCCAGAGGGCACTCCATGAGGAATATTTTTGCAGAAAGCACTTTGACTCTGTGCAGAGGGGTAGTGTAATTTCGGACTGTGCAGAGCTTGACACCTCTGAACCAGTGACCACTGGGTGCAAGTAGTACTACAAGAGCTTAGGGAAATAAGTGCATTCAATGTTAAGCATCTCCTGGGAGGAGTTTTTATACCTTCTTTATATTGGAGTCAAGTGCTTACGTTCAAACACTTAGCCTAAAAAGGGATTTGGCCAGAAAGCCTCTGAGGAAGGGCTGAAGAAGGTAATTAATCCAAGTCTGGGGGTTAACAGCTGCAAGAGTGAGTGATACAGCAAGAGACAGTAATTCCTATCACTGCAGGAGCAGAGAGAAATGTCATCTGTGAAGAAAGAAGACAAACCAGGTGTCTATAGCGATCCCTTCTGATTTTACAGTCTGTCAAAGAGGTAAAGACTCAGTAGCTATTAACCAGTTTTACCATACAGCTTTCTGACACATGAACAGCTCTCCAGTATTGCCATCATCCCTCATTGTTTCTTCTGTTCCTTTTATTTGTCTGCGAACCCAAAATCATCACACTTCACCTCCAGACAGCAGGCAAACCCCAGAGGGCAGAGAGTGGCTCTTACTCTGTTTGCACAGAGCACAGTATGATCCTGACAGGAGCTGCAGGAGCCCACAAGCTCAACTTCACTCATCAAATACTCCTAAACGGAAGGAGTATTTTTGAGGGAA
>Ga0065711_1000990_pt1 | contig 50415 bp, 35 predicted proteins | sample Hoacrofraction12_FD_59098 | JGI IMG/M metagenome (GOLD analysis project Ga0065711, IMG submission 59098) | Hoatzin crop microbial communities from Cojedes, Venezuela - Epithelial fraction 12 v2 (version 2) | ecosystem: Host-associated > Birds > Digestive system > Esophagus > Crop | place... | reverse complement strand
AGGACCTTGTCTAGGCGGGTCTTGAATATCTCCAGAGAAGGAGACTCCACAACCTCCCTGGGCAGCCTGTTCCAGTGCTCCGTCACCCTCAGAGGGAAGAAATTCTTCCTCAAAGAATCTGCAGCACAGATTTCCAGATTCCCGGCAGCTCAGGCAAGGATCTATCACGCGGTCACTCAGGAGGGATGCCCGCTGGCTAGAAACCTTGGGCTGGTGTAAAAACTCCGAGGCTCTGCCTAGGCAGCATGTCTGTAAGGACAACAGGGCACCCCCAGGGCCTCTGTGTTAACCACATTGGCGACAACAAGGACTTGCTGCTGTCCCCTTCACCTCCGACAGACAAATGCTTTCTTTTTCAGACAGAGCCCGTGCCTGGTGCCATTATTCGGGAGGTTGCGCTTGTTTGTACTAGCCCATCAACAAACAGATAAACAGATGAGGAGCCCATGCAATGCTGATTATGTACTATATATACCTGTTAAGCCATTTTATAGACAGTTGTGTGCCTTTATAATTTAAAGAGACAAATGCAGTGAGTTACATGTAAATGAGGTCTGGCTTCGTGTCACAGCATCTATAAAGGACACAAGAGAAGCAAATAAGCCAGGGAGCCTTTTTCTTCTCTGCATCACTGCGAAGGAGGTAGGCAAAGTGCCGGGGCTGGTGTTGCCTGCTGATGGGGAAGCGGTGGTTTGTAAGCACAGCCAGAGGCACCGCGCACCCTAAGGGAGAGGGTACCCGCCAGGAACAGGGTGTAGCAGAGGCCTCTCCCCATCAAACCCTGGCCGGCAGGTTGGGAGCGGCACCGGAGGCAGCGCCTGTGGGAGCCCTGGAGGGAGGGAAAGGCTGCACCCAAGCCTTCCCCTCCCAAATCCCCAAGGCCATCTTCCTGCCCAGTGCCAGTGCCTGCCGCTCAGAGGATAAACCCAAAAAGAAACGCATGTGAAGGGAAAACCAAGAAAAGGAGGGAAATGGCTAGGGAAGTAAAGTTCACTGTGCCCATGGCCAAGTTCCCAGAGCTATGCAGTTTCCTAGGAGGTATCACACATGATACCTCAGCATCAATCCATAAACACACAACTAAACAGGCAGTGGTATTCATTCACCTACTGCAGTGCGACTTCAGTTATGATGTTCAACGAAGGCAGAAGCCTGGCAGGATTTTTAAAAGGACTTGAACCTGTCTTGAAAAGTGAGGAATCCAGAATTGCATGAGATTAGAGCCTTGTTAAGAGACTGGAAGGTTGCACACTCACCTCATGTCACAAGACAACCCATCATCACCGATGGAGCTGAGGTAGGACTTTTTCCAAGAGGCTGGTTTTCTCGTGAGTCTCCTCTTCCAGATTCTCCCACCTTTCTACATTTATATTAGTCACATCTCAAAACAAGAAGCGGAACCAGAAATTTTGTTTCTTCTCTTAGCATTAGTTTTGATGCTGACCTGGGGGGGCTGACACGATTCAACAGAGGCCTGATTCTGATTCTATTTGCTCCACTTTTATATATGTATATTTTACTTAGCTGACTTTCACAGACCTATTCCCGACTTGCATATACAATGTGCTTGGTCACCTCTTGACATAGTTTTCCTACCACAGACACCATCTTGCTACAGCTGGCAGTAACTGGGGATGCTGAGGGCAATTCCTACTGTGGTGTAGGTGCCTGCTGGAGCAAATTACCAGTTCTCCCTTCAGGTGGTCTTCCCTGATCAGCAGCGAACAAAATAGCAGAGCACCAGAAAAAAAACGTCTTTGGGAAAGATAAAATTTCAGGTTCTAAGCTGGCCCATCCATAAACCCGAATTAATTTACATAAAAGGAAGAGATCTCCAGAAATCCAGAAAGAGCAGTGTCAGACTGAGGAGCCGTATTCACTGCGTGTTACCCCTGCAGGCAGGCACAGTACAGGAGGTGTTTCACAAGCCAGGCATGGCCATCAAAAGGCCCACACTTGTCCCAGTGCTTTGCTGGATAAGCAAGTCTTCAGCTAAGGGCCGCAGAGTGTGGCTCACCCACTGGAGAAGCCACCCTTCCCTCCCCGCTTTCCTTCAGGCCAGAGATACCTCCCAGGATTAGATCATGCCTCGGTGTCAGGCTGCGGCTCGGTTGCCAGCCATGGGTGGGTGCGTTATTAGTCAGATTTACATGTCTAAAACATCATTTGTGCAAACACCCCAGGGCATGGCTATGAACGCGCACAGAACCCAAATCTGAAAAAGAAGTTCAATAAGTAGGAAAAGCAATGTCTGAGTTGAAGCACCTCCACAAGTCGGTCAAATCTACTCACAGCAAGTTGGCTAGTATGATTTCTCACCTGGCTTACTGCAGAACGCATTTTGTTATTGAATGCTTCTTTTGGTTGTATTCACATTGCTCTGCTGGATGCAGTATGTGCTCAGTACTTGTCTCTAAATGTAAGAAATTAAATCGAAGAGTCCCACACAAGGGGCACATCTCCAGAGGAGCTACTCTAAGCACTCACAATAGCCATTAAATCAAAGGGACTTCATAGGCCATGACCGTACAGAATAGTTATTCAGCTACCTAACATGGGGCTTGCAGGCTGTCCCTCTGACTTTGTTCAAAGCACCTCTCTCTGTATTGTTGGGATGCCGCTGTCCCCGGAGAGTAGTAAAAACCACAAGGAACTCCAGACAGAGACAGCGAAATATGAAGCCAACCTCAGAGGAATGTAACAGATCACAAGCAGTTGACAAGGTATAAAAACATACTGTACACCTGTTTTAAACATTTTCACAGCAAAAAAAATAAATCTATTTTAAAGGATCCTATTTAAACTTTTCATTATTGAGACAAAATTTATGGCCACAGTCAAATGTTGTTGGGGAAACCATGCACAGGAGCACGGGGCTGGTGGAAAACAATTTTGAGTTGTAGCAATACCACACTAGTGGAAGTGCAGAAGGAAAACAGCTGAACTGAAACAGTGCCTAAAGTCTATGCTCCTGACCAGCTGGCTCCAGATCAGTTGTCAGGGGAGGAGCTGTGCTTTCCTCCTCCCGCAGCACTGCGGAGGAATCAAGTGCCAGGGCTGCAGCTCTCAAGGGGATAGGGGAAATGTTGTGGAATCCAGAAAACAGTCCAGAGTAAAGAAACTATGAGAAGGCTCTTGGTGCGCTGGGCTGGAAACGTCACTTCAGATCTCTGGCTGTTTTGCTGCAGCCACTCGCACACATCCACTCCTCCTCCACCTCTGAGGGCCCTACAGCCCCAGACCCCACAAGAAACATGAGTAACCAAGCCGCTCAAATGCTGCCCATCGAAACACGCCATCATGGTCTTGTAATGCTAGACCTGGTGCAGCCCAATTTACCTGATTACATCACTTTTGTTCAGGTTGTTTGTTGCGAAACCCTCTCAAGACAGGAAAAACTAGATAACAGGGGAAGAGCTCCTCCGTGGAGATTGCCACAGGTGACGCCTGTGAGGCACGTCCCTTCAGTGTTGTACCTTCCAAAGCTCAAGAAATCAGCATGACACCAAAATGACAAAAAAATTTCTCTGAGCTGTACTAAGCATGCCATCATTTTTCACATCCAAGCTGTGTAAGGAATAATAAAAACAAAATTTATTTCAGTTTGCTTTCAAAAAATGTATGCAAAGAATCCAAAGCAGGATACACACAACACACACACCCCACCATCCCTGGGGAAAGCACAAGTAACAAGAGCCAGGTTTTTAAAAACTCGTTTAGAATAAATTGATAGTACAAGAAAAAAAAAGATTTAAAACAATCCACAGGTGTGGTGGGCACACCTGCTGAATTATTCAGATACGGTCAGAATCAGCAACCCCAAAGATAAATGAAGATCACGTCAAAACGCCTCCGGTTGCTGCCAGAAAGATAAACAGACTCAGCCCACTCTTCATGCTTCTTTTTAACAACTCTGATCGTAACCTGGGGCCATCTCCTTAGGTCATTTCTGTCGTAGACATCATCCATTATCCCTCCACACAACAGCGCAGTTCCAGCCCTGACTTCTCTCTTCTTGATTTCATCCATCCGAATATCCTCACCTCCTTCCTCTCTGGGCTGTGCTGGCAGGCATAGAGGGGAGGGTGGCAACTTGCCTTCCCACCCACAGGGAGAAAATATTAATCCCTTCCTGCTCCATGGAAATGTGGGAGCTGCCCGCCACGCTGCGAGCCAAATCTAAGTTTATTTTTAAATAGTCCTGTCTCGATTTTTGGTATTCCCTGTTTAGGAAAAGCTTCAGTCTGGCCTTATCTTGCGTTGTTTTCCTTAACAACCTGAAATTATGAAGCTGTGATCCAGAAAGAGCATAGGAGTCGGTGTCACCAGATAGAATAATATCCGCCAAAACACTCTCAGACCTACATCCACACACATCCCTAAGATTAATTAATGAATGAATTAATTAGACCAAATTGAAACTTTCTGGTAGCAAATGTTTGTTGTTAATTGAAATTTACTGAAAATATAGTTACAACCTGTGCATTTTGCTAGTGTTTTAAAAGCCTACATGTAGGACTAAATACAGAATTATTTGCCTAACAATTTTTCTATAAAATATGCTAAACTATTTTATTCACCTTGTTTCTATGAGTTTAAGAAAAGCAAACTGTTAATTTCTAAAAGTCCCTTTATGGACTCACTATACAGGCCACATATTACAGCTTCAGTAGTGTAAAATTTCTAGATCTACACAGCTAAATTAATGAGAATGTGTAATTTAGGACTCTCATACTCCCTAGATGATTTGCAATTCTGAATTATAATTAGCCTCACCAATTCAGTGCAACAACTTATTGTTAAGCACATGCATGCAGGCTGTGACCTGTAAATTTGCACATAGTAGATGATGGACATTTTATTAAATCACTAAGGATTGACAGTATGTGATGGAGAGTTTTGATATGACTTGTATTAAATGGCTTCTCTGGTAGGAGACAGTATTTTCATGTAAGTAGAGTATTTGCCTTGTATCTATGTACAGTAATAATACAAAACATAACATATCAACAGAGCTATGCCAGCAGAAGGGACATTGTTGAAACACATTTCTAATTCCTCAGAGTCATGTTTTATTGTTATTTAAGAGGATATATTGGTAGAATTAGAACTGTTTTGAAACCACACCTAGCAACAGTTCAAGGAATGAATTTGTTGAGCAAAAAAACTTCACTTAAATTAAGTGCACAATTTCCCTACATTTTCAAGATGAAAAAGTTTTAAAACAAAATGTAGTGAAGTTTGCTGTTCAGGTAGTTGAAGTTTGCTGCCCTTTATCCTTAGTTACAGCACTGACCTCAGGCAGCCGAGAAAATGTCAAAGGCGAATTGCAGCCAACAAACCACTAAAGCTCCATCCTGGCCTGTGAATGTCCCATTGATTTCAGCAGTGCAGGACCCATCTGAAAAGCTTTGCTGAAAATGGTCATGTGTAGTTCCACTGTAGGATTCCTCTTTTAAGTATGCCATCCTCAGAAACTGTTAGTGCCAGCAGCAGTGTACACTGGCCTAGGGTTTGCCCCAAGTTTCTTTTTCTCCAGCAAGATTAAGGAAAGCCTTCTGCACTGTTTCAGGGGCTTTCCATGCAGAAAGTATAACTTATATCTGTGGGATCCTAATGCTTCAAAAATCATAAACTGCCTCATACCCCAACAGAAGTGCTGCCATTGACTTTAATAGGAATCAGACTGGCACTTCAATAATGCAGTGCAGATGAATTTTAATACCTTTCCAGTAAAGGAGAGAGCTCTATCAGTGTATATGGGACATTATTGTCATTTCTGTGCATGAAAAGGCAAGTGGGTCTGTTGCAGAGTCCTTTGATGATTTATGATCCAGACGGATTTCAGAAATATCACTTCCTTAACAAGGACCGAGACACCTCTTTCATTTGTTTTCTCCTACTAATGACAAGTGTCCCATGAAGTTCATCATTCTCCAGCAACGTTTCTCAAAGTGTGGATTACGACTCCTTTGAAGACCTGAAAGCATTCAGAAGAGGTCATGTAACATTAGCAAAAGCAGAATTAGTCAGCTCAGTTCTGCCAGTTTGCTACCAGTGTTTGCACTGGCCCAAGAACTATGATCTTCCTCTCATTGCTTTTAATTGGCTGGCATTAGTTAGGTTCCTTCAGCACCTGGGCATGACTGTTTATACTTGCAAGAAGTAATTACCAGCAATTCTCGTTATCCCATCCTAAAGGGACTGACCTGCTGTCCGTTCAGGAGATTATACAAAAGATGGAAAAACCAGGGGCAGCTGCACTTTCAGAAATCCATGATGTCTCATGCCCAAAGGAAAACAGATGGCAAACCGTTCCCTAATTTTTGAAGAGGTAAATAACACATGGGCTCAAAACTGTGAAACAGAGGAAGAAGGGACTGCGCACTCAGCTGGCCTCTGCACCCACAGAAAAACTTACATTTTAGGAGATGAGTTCACTGTATGATTTAGGAAGGTGGCAGATGATTAAAAAAAGAGTAAGTGAAAAGGGAGACTCAAAGAACACTCATAAAAATTAAGATGTTGAGAACAAAATCAGTCATGGGACACAAAAAAGAAGAAAAAAATAATTGCCTAATCATCAGCACCAAGAGCTGGATAATAGATGAGAGGGACTGGAGTTACACAACTACGAGCAACGTGACAGTTTTATGGAGCCAGGCGTGATGATTATGTTACAGTGAATTGCTAGGATCTGCGTAGGCACGGGGAGCAGAGGAGATGGCCTTGCATGTCATGTAAGGTACATCACTACACGCGTGCAGCTCAGAAATCACTCACAGCTAAAAGCCTTGGCGAAGATCTGCCCATTCGATTTGCCTGTTCAGCCCAGCCACTGCAGGCTCTTTGCAACTGAGCTGCTCTCCTGGCAGACCCGTTACAGGTGCACCCCCCGCAGCCAGTCTCCGAGTTGCTGGTACTGAGGAAGAAAATTATCCTGAAAGCGTATGAATTAATATTTTCACTTATCAGTTCAAGAAGAGTGAGCAGGTGGTCTGTTTTGTAGACTAGCAAATCAATTAGCTAGACGACTAGATCCATAATCAGCTATCTGTGGTGCCAGAGTAGAAAACCACATTATCACCCAGATCTTCAATCTGAATGAAGCATGCTGGACATCTTCCATTGCCACGAAACAAATGCAAAAGTACAAGTAATAATTTCCTAATTTAAAAATTACTTGCATCTGATATAAGGTAAATCTATACTAGAACTTTATTGAAGACAGTTCGATCACACAACTGTATTTTTGGTACAAGGGGTTATATGCCATGAGTTACATGTCAAGACAGTGAAGTCCTAACCAGTAATATATTCAGCTTGTGATTTAAAAGCACAAATGTCACTAAGTAGAATATAGTTACGAGCTAAATCAAATGAGATAAAGCATTTAAACAAAACAAAACAAAAAAAAAGTGTGAATATTACCGGAAATTCTTGAGATAGTGTAGTAGATGCTCGGTAAGCCACAGTTTCAAAATGCCAAGCGCAACCATCCCTTCCCTTAGGCAGGGAATGGGAGGGCAGATATTACATTAACTCCTATGGAGGAAAAAGGAAGCTGATAATAATTATTACCAGCCAGAAGATAGAGACTGATAGAGAAATAAAAGCACAATGACCAAAAAAATAGTATGTTATGAAGAAGAAAAATCTTCTATAATGAGTAGATTCTACAGTGCCTCTATAACATATAATCAGATGAGTATAGTAAAATTAGCAGCAGCAGCATGCAAAAGGCAGAACTGTTAATCAAATCTTTCTATTCTATGTTGGGAATCATCCCAGTCGGTATATAGTCAAATAAAGTAGTGATGAAAGGTGGAGCCTTGAAGTTCTATCAGTCCCCCTGTTTGGCAGAACAACAGAATCCAGGTGCCAAACTTTCATTCACATCTCAAAATCTCAATAATTAATTCAAAGATTCAAAGATTATGAATCTGTTGTGATCATCTAACCCGCCCTCCTACATAGCACAGGCCATAGGACTTGCACGAATCCTATCTTTAACTACAGAAAGTCTGCTAGGAAAACGCCTACTTATAAGACTAGAACTATGAAACTGAGAGCTTCCTTCTTGTCAAAGCTTGTTTTGATTCAACTTCTGGCCGTCGGAGCCTCCTACCTATCTGCTACACAAAGGAATTCACTACAATATTCTCAAAGCACTGCTCACAGACTACAACCAGGTCTCTCCTTTACCCTCTCCCCAGTAAAATATGAACAATATGATGAACATCTCACAATTCCTCAGGACTTTGTTTTGCACCCTTGCTAACATGACAGCATTCTTCTTGTCCTGTGAATACCTGGACTGGACACTGAACACCAGTAATTGTTAAACCGGTGCTGAACACAAAACTAACAGCAGTGTCTGCATGAGAAAACAAAATGTGGGTGCAAGCATAGGCACACATTTGCTCAGACTATATCTTGGTTAGTTCCATAGCACATTTTTGGGAATACGTGGACCAGCCCTCTCCCAGACAATGCCTGAGCATGGTTTGAGGGATAGCACAGGACAAGTTGCTCAAGCAAGCAGTATGGATGACGCCACCATGTTTGCGACAGAGGAGTCTAGGTGTACAAAGGCAAGTTGTGCTACCCCTCTTGCCCTCATGGACAGAGACCTGAACCTGGCCCACTTTACTCATTAGTATAGATACAGACTGTATAAGCTTCTCTAACAAATTTCCTCGTCTTTTTAACTTCAAGGGTCACAGAAGTTTGTTTTTCGCTGACCCACACCAGAAACTCATGCTCAGACAGTTATTCACCCTGTTTACCATGTCCCTCTGAACATCACTGTTCCCCACCATGGATTTGTCCATTCCATCCGTATGACCTAAGATTTTTGTTGTCTCTCCAAAGACTTTATATTTGACCACGTTAAAACAAGTAACCCAAGGTCACTTGAATTATAATACTGACACTACCCTTTGACATTTGCTAGTTTCTTCAGCATTAGTGTCCTCTGCAAACCTCATTTGCACTAGTTCTGTGCTTTCTCCCATATAGTTGGAAAACATCACAGGTAAAAGAACCATTCGTCAAAGAACTTTGCTAAAACAAATCTGTTCAAGGAAGAGAAACTTTGACACTGAAAGAGAGTTTGTGCAATCTCAACCTGTGGGGACATCCTAAACTCAGCTGGACAAGACCCTGAGCAATTTGAACTGCCTTTGAAGCTGGTACTGCTTTGAGCAAGGCGCTGGACTACATGACCTGCAGAGGTGCCTTCCAACCTGAATGATTCTGAGATGATTCTCTGTTTGTATTCTAAGACCTGTCAGCTGGCCAGCTTTCAATCAATGCAACATTGCCATGTTAATTTTATATTGTTTGGCTTTCTTAATTGCTGTCTCATGTGATGTCGGGTCAAGTTTGGTCATTTCCATCCGCCTTATCAAATTAACTTGCCATCTCATCAATAAAGGTGGCAAATAAGATTTACAGTATTGATTTCAAATACTGTAATGTTGACTGGTATTAATTACATTTTTCTCCTTTAATTTTTCTTTAATTTGGTCCTAATCAACTGTTTGTTCTTCTGCCCATGATTCATAACAGGCCTTACTGTATCGACCATAAGTTATTCTGGATTTCCAGCTCTTTCAGAGTGTCAGGAGTCCCTGAATATCAGCCGTGAGTAATTAGGCACTCTTCAGAACTGCTCTGTTAAAACGTTTGGATGCAAGTTATCTGGATGGTTTGTTTTTAATGTTTAACTTCTTATCCAGTTCCTGACAGGAGGGAAATTGTTTCATCCCAATCCACAGATAGGAATTCTGCCCTTGACATCCTTCCAAACGAAACGTTCTTCGAACCCCACCACCTCCTTCGCATCACCGGCAGCTTTCAGGGCCGACCCTGGGCATCGCCAGCTGTCAGCCCGCGGCGGAGGCCTGCAAAGCCAGCCTCAGCGCAGCCTTCTGCCATCACCACGGGCAGGGCCAGGGTGGAGACCAGCACTGAGGTTGCTGGCTGGGGCTGGTGGGAACCCCACCCCGCCACAGGAGTCACAGACCGCGCCCTTCCCGCCCTCCTCCTCGGGGAACAGCCCTGGCCCTGCTCGCCAGTCCTACCGTGGGGTTTTCCGTCCCTGCTCCTCCCTTTCTCCTGCCTCTGACTCCCCAGGGCTGCAGCACCCCAGCCCTGGCCCCGCACAGCATGGGCTCCTCCACCTAGGGCGGCAAACGCATCGTAGCTTCCTCTTCTGAAGAGCTTCAGGGGGGGGAAAAACTGCATAGCTGGGACACTTCTTGCTCTTCTTACAACTAAAAAAACTTCTTAATTAATTGCATGCACTTCAGAATGGCCACTACTCGGTGTTAAGAAGCATATCAAAAAGTCCTGTTTGTCACACGTAGCCCAAATCTTACCTGTTTTGCTGGCCAGTCCAATATTCATAAATTCCAGGAGATTCTCGCTTTTTTTTTTTCGCCTGCCTCCTCTGTTTTTGATTCAACAAGACATTGGCATTTGTTCACTGTCTCCATACACTTCCACAGACTTTATATTTGTCAGTACCTGTGGCACATCCAGAGCCAAATGCCAACACCCCTCTTTCCACTTACATCATCTGCCAGTATAGGCAGTGGACTAACACTCCCAAAATATCACAAACTGACACATTGACTACTGAAAAAGCACAATTGATATTTATGTACTTTGCATTGCAGTCAAGAGAAGATAAATCCTTTTTGTCTTTTTTTTTTTCCTACCAAAATGCTGGTTAGTTTTGAAAGAAAGTTTAGTAGCCAGCATTGCATTTTGGTAACTGACCTTAAAAATCACATTCGTCACACCCATTTCAAGCTTCTGAGAAAACTTTTAAATATGTCTCACTGCTAGTTGCAAAATCTGCTCTAATTTTTCACCATCATCCCTGTGGGCTTTCCTGTGGCAAATTGTTCTGCCATTCAGTCTGCAGCCAGCTACTGTGTTTTGAATCCCAGTTATCACACACAAAAATATGAAGTGATTTTGCATATCAGCACTCCTCATCTGTCACTTCCTCAAAAAGAAAATGTACCCTAACCGATCTTTACACTCTGATTTTAGTCAGTGTTTGGAGTTCAAGGCCACCCTCCAAAACACAGCTCTTAGGCTCTCCTGAACTGGTGGAGTTCATGGTAGATGTTAAGGAGGAAGCCACGGGGAGTTTTCTCTCTCCCCTGCTCTACATACCGCCAGAAGTTAGGTGTCTTTAATAGTGAGTTCCTTTCACCTGAGATGTCCTCCATAAGCAGTACTTAAAAACGTATGACCAATACAAGGAGGATGCGCACCATTCGCAGACCCCACAGCCATGGCGCACATAATAAATCATTGCTTTTGGCACTGGGACGTTAATCTTTCCCTGCCTAAGAGACAGTGAGACACCCTACCCTATACACCTTATCTTCCATCTCACTAGGTTTCTCACCCACAATCTTCAGACTAAAATGTAGCCCTTTCATTTGTGAAGGATTGTCTCCAGGCGCAGAAATGCTGAAGTTTCACAAAAAATCTTGTATTTATGACATTGTGGGGAGCAATATTGACAGGTTAAAAATATCTCTGGTTTTGACAAATAAATGTAGGTGGGATGATCAAGAGATTACAGGATGGCCTGGTAATCAGCCAGCTTCAGATGAGTAAGTGGCCACATACACTTATTATCCAAGGCCCTATCCTGCAAGAACTTCAATATATTCAGGAAGAGCCTATCAGGTCCTGTTGAAATCAGGTTATGTTGATAGTACCATAAATGTGGTACAAAAAGAATGACACAAACCCTGCCCAAAGGCTTACAAAGACAAATTGAAACAGAGTCACAATCCAAGCATGGGGATCTGCTTTTATCAGCACAAGCATCAAAGATAGAAATGGATCTCCAGAGAGAGAAGAGAGACAGAAGGTCCCAGTTCCAGCATGGGCATGGAACCTGTGAGAACATCGGCAGCTCCCTCCACCTTCAGAGACATCCTGTGTGGCTTAGATAAATCACTACGGGACAAACATGTAATATGCAGGTTTTGTTCTCATCCTTTGGAACACAGGCTCCCACAGCCTTTCACAAGTTCTTCATTCACTGCATGAGGAGAATGAGATGCTCATGAAGCATGGGTGCAAAGATACTGAACGTGATCTAGGAGACACCAGGAGAGAGCTGAGTACTAAGCCAGGCTTCTCCTAAAGAACTGATGTCTGAGTCCAGGCAGCAAGAGATGTCTTCTTCCAATCACAGGCAAGCTAAACCAGGTCAGCAGTTTTACGCAGAAGAGGAGGAGGAGGAGAATGTGGTGGCAGAGATGATGCCCAGTAGCCCAGGGGCAAGGGAAGTCACCTCAAAGGTGGAAGACTCAGGTTTGGATGCCTTCTGTTCTGCCTGACTTGGAGCAGAGATTTAATCTCAGGTCTTCTGTTTCCTAAACAAGTGGTCCACGTGCAAGCCATCTGTCACCCAGGCTGCTCAGTGTCAACCGCATTGCTTTGCATAGTATTTTTCAATACTCCTTTGGCCAGAGAGAAAAAAAAACCTATGCTCTCATGCTCCCATGTTAGTGATCTGGGATGAATGCTCCAGCCTTCATCCAGTGAACATTTAGGCACTTTATACAAACTGGAAGAGCTGAGACCCACTGCAGAATATCCTCTAGTCTATCGAATTGGGCATTTCTTACAGAACTGGGTTTAGACCCAGAAAACGAGGGATTGGGACCTGAATTTCTACCATGGCTGTGCATGGGTTTGGGGGTTTAGGTTGAGGGTTTTTAGGTTTTGGGGCATGCAGAAGCAGGGACTCCTGCGTCTCATGGTTTGGGAAAGGTGCAATGCAAAAGGTGTGCTCTCTCAGATTGCACATTTCAGGTGAGGCAGAGAGACTTGGAGCTGCGAATGCCCGCAGGAAGCAGTTATTAGCAACTCAGAGGCTTTGGCGTGAGGAAGGAGGATTGTGTGCATGCCCACGGCAAAAATGTAGGTGCATTATGGTCTTAACTTCTGTCACCATCAACAGCAAGGGACATCAGGCTAAGCAGACCTTGTGCAGGGGGTTCTGATGATCACAGTAACACACAAGCATCAGGTTAGCCAGATACCAGCCTAAATGTTAATCTAGCCCTTCATCTCCAGAGTGCATTTCTGTTGTTGTGTGGCAGCATCAGAAAGACCAGGCTCCAGGCCAGGCTCACCCCATATCCACCTTACTCGCCTGCAGAAGCACCTTCAGGGCAGGTTCTGGGGCAGCCCAGCTGGCACTCATGGGGATGAACCTGATGTGCACCCAACGCACTGAAGTTCACTCAAGGGCACGCTGACTCCCATGCAGTGCAAACAGGTCCCAGGATTCTGTGAAGCCTCTGCCTAGCCCACTTGCCCTCGCAGACATATCCTATGACCTTTACTAGGTGGACAAGAATGACTGGAGGGAGACAGAAATGTCCCCTGCCACAGGTGCAGATGGGATTTGTGGGCTACCTGAGCTCAGGTCAACTACAAGCGCAAGGAGGATCACGAACGTGAGACATTGTGCTGCTGGAGGACACTTGCTCCAGGCCACGCAGGAGACCACACTGTGGGGGTACGAGCACTCGCAGCCCCTCTGACTCCACTCCACTCGCAGCAGCGGTGATCACCCCCCTGCCAGCAGCAATGTGAGGATGGACACAGTAACTCATGCTCTCTCACACAGCGGGGACCACTGCGACCACCAGACAGGGTATTTCAGAAGAGGCAGGAAAGCTGATCTGACAAAGTGGAAAGGTAGAAGCTCTTTCCTAGAAATGCTCCTGAGGAGCAGAGCGTAGAGAATAGAGAGGAAGAAATGAACATTGCCAAATCCCAGCACACCAGAGTCATGAGTCAGGCCCCAAAGAATCACAAGATTTCAAAACAAAATTACATTTTTGTTCTATTTGCCGTCTGATAAATTTTACGTCCACAGGGTTCCTGTGCAAACTCACCCTCCATTAGAAAAATAAAGATGAGATTTTTTCCCTAAATGCTTATCTCCAGAATATATGTTTTACACCAAACAAAGGTCCCCGTGAAACCCCCAGAGCTGACAAGTGTCCTGTTTATCAGATGGTTACAGAGAGAAGGAAGATTGGGAGAAACAAGCAGCAGAAAGATGAATGTGTAAGAGAAAAAGGCTGCAAACACCTCTTTAAGCCCTTCCTTGAGGCAGTACGGGACTGGAAGACAGGAGATAAATTACAGAGGGTGGGAACAGTCATACCTTTTGGGAGACAATGAAATCCTCCTTAGTTTGCCTTCTACCCTAAAGAGACTGCAGCAAGTATTGAAATTAGCTAAGAAACTTAAATGCTGAATTTTAGCTAAGAAACTTAAAACTCAGATGTGTAGTATGGATAATTAGTGACATGGCTAATTGGTGACTTTCACAATCTGTTCTCCTACTGTGAAACATAAGATGTTTCAAATTTGTGTAGACTGCAAATCTGAAAGGAATGGAAAAAGAAACATTTGAGTATTTGCAAACATTGCATTACTTGTTTTAACAATCAGGGTGCTATTAAGAGAAATGTATTTGAAAGAATTCACTGAGGTTTTTGTTAATGCATGATGCACACAGCTAAGGATGTTGTGGGAAAGTGCATTTGGACATTCTTCTGGTCTTCCCAGCAACATCTGCCACATCTGCGCTGTTTGCCTGCCCCTGCACGTTAAAGCTGTCCGCTCCTGTCTGGGAGAAGGCCCTGCAGATCACAAAGCTGAAGTACAGATCTGAGTATTTTTATGAATGTGGGCGATCCAGATGTAGTTGACAGCTTACAGGAAGCAAAATAAAGAGGGTTTTGTGTCCATATTTACTGTGTAGCAAACAGGTGAGTTTAATATTAGGCATTAAATATATCAAGGTAATAAATCACACCAAAATAACTCAAAGTCTTATTGTGCTGTGAATAGCCTTTTTTCTAACTCCTCCTTCTTTGACATGGAGTCTTTGTTCCCATTATGAAACTTTGTATTTCTCAATGACTTGCTTTATCAATTTGCCAATCAAGTTTCACAGCAATACAAAAGCATCAGAATTTTAATCCAGTTTAAAAATTCTAACGTTAAAAGCACAGATATTTAATAAGCAATTACTGAACTGTCAGCTCAAGTCCTCGTGAACCAATGGTCTTCATTCAGATCCAAGCCTTTCTTTTTTTCGTATAGTATCCAATACTGGCATACTACAATAGACCCAAGGAAACATAAAAGTCTCTGTTGTATCTACGGGTAAAATCTTTGTGACTTCCTAAATTAGAAGACTGGGAAGGGGAATGTTTTGGTTCCCTTAAACATATCAAAATAGCCAGCCTTTCAGAGAGGCAGAGATTTTACTTTAAGGCATCACTACAAGTCTTCTCCAGCACGACTGCTGGCGAGTCTTCCCCCACAGAGACTGGAGGGAGAGAGAGCACGCTAACTAAGAGGGTTTTCTGGACAAAGCGCCTAAACCCTCTACGCACTTTATGCACTGCAGTAAAGCTGTGGGCATGCTGCTGGCAGCACGGCTTAGCGTGCCCACCTGCATTTGTAGAGAAATGCAGATGCCTGCCTGGGGAGCCGGCGAGGAGCCGTGCAGCGGGACGGTGAGCCTGCGGTGCTGGTGACCCCCCGCCTCCCTCACGTCAGGGACCACTGCCACCTTCAAGCCGTGTCACCCTAGGAGCAGCTCCCTCGCCTCTGCTCGGCTTGGAGCAAGGCAGAGGCTCAGGCAGACCCGCCTGCAGAGACGTGCACAGCCGGTCCCAACAGCCACTCACCCCAGTGATCCACCAATGCATCTAGTGCCCCTTCTCCTCCCCCACAGCTGTTTTACCCACCAGGAACTTCAACATCTGAAATCGTTACGCATCTGAAACGCGGGCTTCTTGCAGCATCCTCACCTGGGGGACAGTCTTTGCTAGGAGGTGACACGCTGGTGGTGCCATCAGTCAGGCCAGCAAAGCAAACATCTAAAAGCTCATCTATACTCACACCAGCTCAAGTTCACTTCCCAACACCCACGCCTTCTGTGAGCAGTCTTTCGGCTGTAGGGAGCCTCCCCGGCCTGCACTTGCCTGGGCTCTTTCTCAGCTAGTGCCCTTCCTGAGTGAAAACAAACGTGATTCAGCTTTTCCTTTGAAACAAAAGAAATTTGGTTCTCTTCACAGTTACACTTTGGTGTGCTATGACAGAACACAGATCTGTCTTTCACTTTGTTTAGAAGATGTGACGCCAGTAGCAGTTGTGGATTTAATTATATTTCAGCTGCAAGAGAATCTCAGTTATGCTTTTTATGTTTCTTCTGACCGCAAAAAAACAGCTTTAAACAGGCAGAGCATTCTTTAATATCACTGAGTGTGGCTAGGTCTGACTTGGGTCCTGATAAAAGAAATTACTCCTTTTGTCTGAAATGTTCATTTTGGCAATATAAAAAAATGTCACTTTCATGTATGTATATATATGTGTGTGTGTGTGTATAAATGTATGTATACTGAATAAATGTCATTTCATAATTGCATAATGAATTGTATAATTGATATTTGAATTTCATGATGAAACTGTATAATTAATGTCTTGGCACATAGATATATGTCAATATTCAAAATGTCTTTCACACACGTACACCAACAGTAAAACTTCTCAGTAACTCTTAGTCAGCACAACCACGACAACCTCAAAAGAAAGAAACTGTGTTCGCGAAGGCCGAACTCTCCTGTCAAACGCCTCTCAGAAAAAAAAACTTGTGATAGTCTTCATTTTGCTACGTATTTAATAATGTTCATTATAACTCTTCCAGGATTCTTATCGGTGTGATATCACTGTCACCTTGGCTTACATAGTTTCTTTGCTCTAGCTCCCTAGAAATATATTAGACATGTTTTATTTTCTTAGTTCAAAACCATCACCCCACATTGCTATGATAAAGTTTCCTCCTCTGGTGGGATTGATTCTTTTATCACAGCTGTTAGACCTTAAAAAGCACCTCGGAGCATGATAGGCAAGAAGGAGCTGGTGCTGTGCATAGCAAGGGAATAAGCAGCATGTTAGGATAATGAAGAGGGACGTGTAGCTGTTAGAAAAAGAGGGTGGATCTGGATCAGTCCAGTTCCCCGCCACAGCGATGCCTCACCCACGGCGGGTGCGGAGGAGGATGGGCGGCTGCGTGCTCCCAGCCCCTCTGTGTGGGGCCAGCTGCTGGCTGAACATGCCTTGGGGTTCCTGATCCTCTCGTAACCTCCCCTGCTACCCTGGAGAACCAATCTGGGGTCACAGGTACCGCTTCTGCTCGAACCATTGCACAAAACCCAGTCCCCTGCTTTCACTAGGGACAGGCTACCTTCCGTCCAGCACTCCTTCCCTTCCCTCTCCCGCCTCTCTCCTGCTTGGCCCATTCCCGTTCCCATGTCAGTGGCATGTCTGTCGTGTGTCACTTGGCTGAACACCAGCAGAATACAATTTACATGAAATAGCTATAAGACACAGGGCCACTTTTCCTCTGTTGGAGAATCAACAGCCTTGGGGGGGAGGCTGTTTTATTTTCCTTCTCTGTTGGGCTGGGAGTGCCATCGGGGAAAGCGCTGACAAAATGGTATTTTGAAGATGTAGTCCTGCCTAATAAAAAATGAAATAATAACAATAAAAATGAGCAAAGAGGAAATTTTCTTCTTTCTACATTCTTTGTAATACTTCACTTGCAGCATCTGGTAATTGCGTTGCTGCTGGCATATTTTCCACGCAGGGCTGGGCCGGCGGGTGGCTTGTTCTTCTACAACATTGCCATGGCGGGACCAGGCAACGCGTCTGCCCTCATCCTGTAATCAGGGAGCTGAGAAACAGAGCCTCTGCACTTATGGCTGCTGCTGCTGGTGTGGTAAAAGCTACGTAAATGCGGATTTGATTGGGAACAAAAATACCAGAACCCCACATGCAAAGCACCGATCCAGTATAAACTCACTCTGACAATTCAGATTGTATGAAAAATCCCTGTTGGGTTCACTTCGACTGGGGCCCGCAGAGACTTATGCCTGACCCATTACCACGCCTGCCTGACCTCCCTGCAGACTTTGGCCAGCCAGGCCAGCATACAGAGGCAGCAGAAACGTGCTCTGGGCGATTACACAGACATGCGCTCACGCGCCACACCTGATCTGAATCAAACGTGCCCTTCCAGGAGATCCAGTCACACGTGGACACAGCGTTAACAGCCGTGGGTTTCCAGAGGGAAAACTACAGGGCCAGGAAATAGGCAGGGATTCATGGAAACTGAAGGCAAAAGAAACCATTATTGCAAATTGCTTCTTTGCATAACAAAGGCTGTAAAATCTTGTTCTTTGAGAGCTATCAATTAATTGATTTTTAATTCACTTAATGCAGTGGGATTGTACTGCTTTCCTGTCAGGCATTTTTTCAATCCATGTCATGGGGAGAAATGCTTTTCAGAAGTGTAAAGGGTAGCAGAAGGAGTATTGTCAGTCCAATTTCTAATTTGGAAGTGGTGGGAGAAATTGCTCTGAAATTGAAATCTAGCTACCATAAAACTACATGGCCGAGCATTAATAATGCAGCCACCCTTTTTGTCCACTATTTGCACGCCACAATGGCCCCTCTACGATTTTACCTGCGATCGAAGCAGTTTCCCTGTTCAGTTTGCTACAATTTTTAAGCACTAGCACAGGCAGACCTTCGCAGACCTCTGCAAGGCACCTCTGTGTGCTGAGCTGTAACGCCGGCGGTTCAGCAGCTCCTCACTCTGCCAACTTCGGTAATGCTCTGGGGAGCGACTTTAAAAATGTTTAACTTCAACAGTTACTGCTTCGTGTCCTTGTTGCTTGGCAGGAGCTTGCTTCTGCCCACAGCAGGCTGAGCCGGCGCAGCCGGGCGTGCGTGTGTGCCGCAGCCACCCAAGGGTGTTGCACATCCCTCCCTTCCCTCCACAGCAGCCCCACCAGCCCCGGGGCCAGATAACTCCAACTCCTCCCTGACCTTCTCCACAGGCAGTGGGCAAAAGGCAGCAAGCTCGGCCCTGGGGCATTGGGCTGTTGGTCTCCAGTCCCCACGGCAAGGCAGCACCGACAGAAAACACGCGTTATTGTGCAGCCTGATCTGCTAATCCTCTCTAGGCTGCTGGAAGCGCTCTCGTCTAAGTGCAACACCCTGGCTGTAGGCTTTGGGGAGCCTGCTTCCAGTAATGACAGTCTGTCATAACATGAGCTTATTACAATAGTCATGTTCATGTAATAGACACAAATGTTTGTTCCCTTATGAAACACGGAGATGCTGGAAGATTTATGTGGGTAATGCAAACAATAACGCCATCCCAGGTTACGAACCACAGTTGATCTGCACATACTTGTACTGAAGAAATAACGACAGTAGTTTGTAAAGTTATCTGACTAAAGCCAAGATTTCAGTAAATTACTTACCTTCAAGGAAGCGATACACCAGCTCTCAGTGATGCTTCTGTTTATTGACAATCACTAGTTATTTGCTGCCACTTAAAAATAAAATATGAACCAGTATGTTCAGGTAATGCTAGCACAAGCAGGTTTAATTCCTGAACTCTATTATTTTGGCTGCTGTGGCAGGGAGCCTCAAAGCACAGTGGTGGAGACCTGGTCTTCTGCAGAACAGGCAGCCGGACCCCCGCGCCACACCTTGCTCATGGCGATTACGGCAGCTGAAGGTTCTTACCACTAAAACAGCACTTCCAGACCCTTTTTGATCAAAGAACCACCAAATTTCAGGGTGAAAAAAAATCCTTGAATCATCTTCAACAGTACAGCCACAAGAACTGTATACAGCTACCAAAAATGACATTAAGCCGGGCCTGAGAAAGCTTCTGTGGCATGGGTGGAAGTTTAATTTGCGTAAAACTGATACTTCTCTAGTGAAGGTTACATTTGTATGACCAGGTTTGTTGCTCCACCCTCCTGCTTTCATTAGAGAAAACTTGCAAAGATGGTTATCTGCATTCAGTATAATGGTTCATCTGTTTGTACAAGGCACAGTCACATCTTTTACTTGAAGCCAGCTCCCTGCACACCAAGATGTTGGGAGGACATGCAAAGATGTCGAGCGTAGCAGTGACACGACTGCTCCTTCAGATCTGCTGTTGACCCTGCCTAAGGTATTGTTACTCAAGCTATTTTCCTCCTGAAAAGCGGCTAGGTACACCACAGTCAGGCACAAGTGGGGAGACTAATCGATATTGGTTATCATTCAGAAAGCACCACAAAGTACTTGTCACACATCACAGAATATAAATTCAGTAGTGTTGAACAGACATGCAGGATAGTCCCTGCTCAATTTAAAAACATGAGGTGATACAATTAACGATAAAAAAAGAGAAAACAAAACAAACATGCTATTGAAAATCATGTTAAAATGTTCTCTACTGAATAAATTTAATTGCTTAACTGTTGATTTGGCTTACTGCATCCTTCCAGAGCTCTCAACGTGGTTGATGCTTGACTTCCTACTTGAATTACTTTTTGAAACCACAGAAGACCCTAGTATCCACAATACCCAGTGCCAATGAATTCCGTTTTAACAACACTTTGCATTAAGTATCCTCTCCTTTTATTTGTTTGAACTTCCCACCTGATGATTCCATTTGACGACCCTTAATCCTGTACCACAAGAAATGGTAAGCAGTTCATCCTCCACACAGCTTCTCTGTTCTGCTCCACTCAACAATCATCAGTTAATCCTCCCCCAGTTATCTCTCCTTGGGCTCAGGGATCTTGGTCTGTCTAAGGATTCCTGATATGAAAGCTATTCCATATCTTCTGTGATATTTGTTGACCTTCTCTACACCTTCTATAATGTTACTGTACCCTTTCTGGGGACAGTGCACAGTATTCAGAGTGAGGGTGTATCATGGATTTATACAGTGGGGTAGTTTTACTGGTATAAGCAATTTTTAGCGTTCAGCTGCTAATTCAGTTACATTTTGGAAAGATGCAAAATGGTGACAAATGTAAATGTAAATCTGTTTGTAACTTCAGTGACCTCCCACTGATTCTGGGACTTGATATTCAAGCTGAACTTTCTCAAGTCTAATTACTGATTTGGGGAGTCTAATTGCCTTACTGGGGCAATAATTCTAAGTATTTTTGAGGCTGTTAGCAGATACTTAGGCGCCTACATTCTGTTTGATAACTCATCTCTGGTTGGAAAAAAAAAGTCATCTTTTTCTTTTCGTCTCCAGGTTGCTATGTGAGAATAGGGCAGGAGTGAAAACTCCTCATCTTGTAAGTTAACACACTGCAAATCACAAATCTCCTCCTCATCTTGTTTTTCCTACTGGTATTTCTCTGTTTGCTCCTAGAAGCTAAAGATACAACCTGTTCTGTTATTGGCCAGAAACGGAATCTTAAAAAACTCTATTAAGCAAACATATATATGTATATATAATTTTAATGGTCACACAGTAAGGAAAGCTTTTCACTTTATGAAACTGTTTATAATACATATAGCCTATATATGAGGGCATATGGCATAGCTACATCACTTAGAGCATTCAGGTACTTCAAACTAGACCTAAATCAGCATAGGTTCTCTGCATCTAATGGAGACATGCTGGTTTAAGTTAGCTGAAACAGAATGAGGCAATTCTCTGACCATGGCAGAACTGTAACTCTCCTGTCCCTTTCCACAGGACTTCCAAGGGCTGGAACAGCACGATTTACCTTGCTGTACGAGGTCCAGGCAATCCTTCTACCACATTCACAAAGCTTTTTGGTCACAGCCACACTGCTGACAAAGGCATTATTTACACTGACTGGTCCGATAAGAGAGTGTAAACACCTTAAAAGTGCCATTCCTCTTGCACAACGAGCTCCTGGGTGCTGACTCAGCGCTCCGGGGACAGCGGTTCCCGCCAGCCGTGGCGGGTGCTGCTCAGCCCATGCCTATCTGCGCTGCCATCGCACCACCTCTCCTCTTCAGGGCTCCACTGGGGCCTCCGACACCCTAGCAAAGCCTTCTGCCAGCCAGCACCAAGCTGGCGCGCTCCTTTTCTAATCCCAGTATTTCATGAACTAACAAACCAGCAGAGCGGCCGGCTGTGACACTGCTCATTTTCACCAGGGCAGGAATAACCGGTGAGAATTGTTACCACGTACACATTTTCTTCCAAGTCAGGTGTTCTTGAAGTGCCAAACGAAACCCCCTAGATTAAAAATGTGAAGAATCCCAGTAATAACTACTGGCTGTTTTAAAATATTGTTTGCTTAAGTTGGTAGGTTTTTGCAAAAGCACAATGACTCCAAATAGTAAACCGCTGTACTATCTGGATCAGGGCAGACATACTGCGTTTGCAAAACACACAGCACCACCTGAAATCCTTCATCCGTACTGGGTAAAAATCAATGGATTTGAACCACCGATAAAGGTTTATCTTTGATTATCTTGCAAGGGATAACAGCAGAGCTGATGATATAATCCAACAAGTGTTTGCGATCATATTACTGTATTGCCACTCCACACCTGTCAGCACATCCCTGAACCATAGCTCCTGTGCAGGCTGCGAGGCAGTAACATACAGTCTGGGTGCTGTTAGCCAGTTGGCATGCCCAGTAAAACCAGATGCACTTCAACCACCCAGTGAGTGCTCACTGCAGCTGTGTCATGGGAGGGTGCAGAGAGGACAGAGCCAGGCTTCCCTTGGAGGTACACACGGACAGGACGAGAGACACACGTTGGAACGTGGGAAATTACAATTAGATCTAAGGAAAATATGAGAGGGACCTAGCCCTGGCACAGGTTTCCCAAAGAGGCTGTGATTTAACACCCGACAGGAGATGGCCTGAGCAACCAGCTCCAGCTGACCGGCCCTGAGCAGGGGGGTTGGACTAGACCAGCTCCAGAGGTCCAACCTCAATTATTCTGGGATGCTGTGTGTTCGTGGCCACTTACCATACTTGAGTGAAGGGAGTGGTAGTTAACAGGTTATGAAGATTTTTCACATCACTGTAGCTATCAAGGGCAAGTAGTAATAAAGAATTAAAGAAAATTAAAGAAATTCTCAGCTGGCAGAACAGCTCCTCAGGAAACGGAATTCATTTAGACCAGGGGAATTCCAGCACGCCAGAGTCTGTTTTCAACTAGATTTGAGATGAAAAATATAATTACATATTTTGCAGAAAAAACCCAAATTATTTCAATTAATAAAAAATGTGAATACTGTTAAAATATCACATATTACACACACACACATACATGCACGCACATAAATTAAAAAAAAAACAAAAACAAAACAAAAACAAAAACAAAAACCAAACAACAAGAATTCCAGCACTGAAAATTCAGGAAAAGTAATACAGGAGAATCAAAATAAATCAAGAAGAGAATACCAAAATGGGATCTTCCATTTCAATTTTGAATTTCTTTGAAATTTTCCCTTTCAAAAAGTCAGTTGTTTTCCACATTCCACTTCATGAATTACATTTTTCACCTGGTGGAGCAAAGGTGCAAAAAATTTTCCAAAGGAAAATTTGCATTTCAAAACTCTGCATCAGTTCAGCTGTTCATCCAAGAGCCAGTGTCTTTGAGGAATACAGGCTTTCTTCATCGATATATCTTCATTTTTCCTGAGCCAGGATTTTCCTTTTCTTACAATAAAGCAGTAAATTCTTCATGTTTGTCACACATTCCTCTGGTGTTTTATAAAAATGGTCTACAAATTTTACTGCCCTGTTTCTTTCCGGACCACCCTAATAAACAACTTCTGCTTTATTTTTAGAATTAGCCTTTCTTGCTGGCTTTTATTTTCCTGTGCAGCCCGAACAGGACTTACTGTAGTTCAAATTTAACTCTTAGTTTGCTGTGCCAGATGCCTGATGTTATGGCACAAATAACACCCACCTGCTTCTCTCTCTGCCCAGCTACTTCACGTCCCTCATCACTTAGGCTATTTGAGTACCCCAAACACTGACAAACAGAAAGAACAGAAATAATATAAATAATATAACTTTCTTACTTCAAAATGCAGAGGAGAAGCAGTAAGATTAGCTTCCCAGTGACCCTAGCAACTGTATTAAAAGCTGTGACACCGTGCACATGTTCCTGGGTGCAAGCCTGTAACGTTGATGGAGGTAAGTTGCGGCCAAGAAAGGAGGCTTGTACTTCTAGTGGTACAATGCCACTAAAGGTCATGTTAGAAGAACTGAAGAACCCTGTATTACAAAGTTATAAAGAATCTTGACATTTCAGACTGATAGCAGTGAAAAACGAGGCCGCTCTGGGCTGCCACACAGTGCGTGAGGCAGCTGCTGCTCCACACACGGTCAGGAAAAGGTTAAGATTTTCTGGAAGTGGCGTCTCCACAGATGGCAAATTCCTCTTTCTGTTCAAATGAGACTGTCAAAAACAAAACAACCTCTTTCCCAGAGAAAGAAAATTCATTTTCCACGAATTCAACCCTTCCTTCTTCCACCATTTCCTCAGCTGTTGGTTCACCGCCAGCTCCCTGCATCCTCAGCCCTCAGCTCCCTGTGGTTCTCAGAAAAGACCGTGTTTGCTTCTTGCTGTTGTTTCCCGGCCTCGGTTACCCTACTCTTGCCATGGACGTTACATCCCCCTTTCCCCTGCTCTCATTGCTGCTTTTGCCTGTTGCCTTCATGCTTCCGTGCCCAGTTTGCAATACCACGCGCTGTTCAAGCAAAAGACACTACCTATCCCTATAAAACCTGACTCATTCACACCTCGGAACTCACAAAGTTAATTGCCTCCGGGGCTTTTTTCATCCCGACAGCATCAAGCTAAGCCCATTCTCCTGATGATTCAGTTTCAGATCTACATATTACCAGCTACTTTTTCAGATCTTCTCTTTTTTTCCGTGTACAATCCTCATTTGCTTCACTGGGATCTTCTTTAACCTCAACAGATTTCAGGAACTGCAGTTGGTAGGCTTTTTTTTTCTTCAGCCATCTTCCAAGGCTTGAAAGGCTTCTCTTACATCCTTTTTTCTTAAGATGTAAGAATAATTAACTGTACATCATAACTAGTAGAGCTCAGCCATCAGAGTTAAATGCCTTAAGTAACCCTTGTATCCTTCTCTGAATGCTTGAATATTCAGCCATGAGAATGTAGATGTACAAATTTGTCATTTATATGTGCATGAAACTTTCTCAGTAGCAGGCCCATTTCTCCAGCAGGTATTCTAATTCTGTGCATATTCTCTGGCTCCAAGAACTTACCAGTTACTGCACTTCCAGGCAAAGTTTCATACTTTCACACAATTATAGGAATAGAATTTTTTGTATTTTAATGAATTATATAAAAATCTGCCCAAGAACACAAATAGCCTTTATTAGGTGAACAAGCCAGCAGGAAAACAAAATTTTGCTTATCATTAACTTGATGTGGAGTAACACATCCATATGAGAAGGCCAAATTTTCTAGGAATTTCCAGGAAATTCCTGAATCTCTGAATTTTCTGTAGGTCTTGGCTGCATATGCATGCAGATGGACATTTAGTTTGTATCTACATACACGAATGAGATGGCAAAACTACAGCTGTATGCTGATGTGGCAAGGAGGGACTGCTAGTGGCCTGGCTGGCTGTATTTTCAACATTTTCAAGCAATACAACCTCATATAATTGCTTTGTTTTGGACACACACAAAAACTGCAGCAGAGCTGAGGAAGAAAATCTCCGGCCTCTGAAAAGCCAAACTATTTGTGCAGCTGGATCCCTCCAGCTCCCGCAAAGGAGACACAGCAGACAGCCACCTACGCAGCCTTTCAACCCACCTAATCTCAGTGCTGTGCTAACCCACTGGATATGCCACTTTCAAGCATTTATTCTGCCCGTAATTCCCATGTACACCACTCACAGAGGCTCCTTTTCTAGCCTCTCACTCTCTCCAGTTTAGTACAGCCAAATAACAGAGTTGAGGCAGCTATACTATATGCACTATGCAATGGGTATGCACACAAACCTTATTACTTGGTTTAGCTCTACATTGCACTTGCAGTAATTCAGCCGATGAGTAACCTGGGAAAGGACATTCAGAGAGGCTACGTGTGCTTCAGTGGCAAACTGAACAGAAGAGCCCCTCCAAAAAGTTGTGCTTACAGTACTGCAGGGACCAGGGCCAGCTTTGGTCTTAGAGCACATAAGGCACTTGCAACAGCAGGCCCCACTTCTGTGAGAAGATCCTGCACAAGACATCTACATCCAGGAAAAGATAAATATCTTCCATAGGAAAACTGCGAAATCCTTTTGTGATGAAATGTTAACACATATTCTCTAAGTACATGGCAGACGAAAACTATTACTTCGTCATCTTTTCCTACTGCCTCTCTATGCTTTTAACTCCGCTTTCACACCCCCCCCCAATTCCAGCCCTCCCTCATCAGCACCTCTCCCAAAATCAGTGATCTCCGCCAGTGCCTGACCACCCAACATGCCCTGTGTACTGTGCCTTAGCTGGCTGATTCACTGATGACTCTGCCAACTATTCCTGACGAGAGAGGGCTTCAGGGGCAAAAGGAATGGAAAGTGATCTCGTTTTGCTAATTGTAATTCCAATTATGCAAATGGGATCCACCATCATTTCTCTTACACCTGTTTTCATGGCAGTAGCCCTGAATTTTCACATAGGCTTTGAGTAAGCTGTGTTGGCCGGCTAAGTTCTTTCATTATAAATACTGTCTAGAGCTGTCGATACCTGGGCTTCCCCAACTCAATCAAGGGTGAAATCCAGCTCGCTCAGTCTCAGCTAAGGAGCAACCTGTTTCTCCAGCGCTCAAATGAAGCCAAGACAGTCAGTTTTTACACCATGAAATCCTTACAAAATATTCCTCTAGTAATTCCAGTGAGTTTCTTCGCTGTTAAATCAAACTATGCCATGACTAACTGGTACTTTTAAACAAAATGCAGTCTCATAATTCTCGCATTTCTGTAGATAAATGTTAAATGAGAATTATGTGGCAAAATTCCAGGTAGCTTTCTGGAAAGCAGAAATGTTAATTAATCCTCAGTGTAGTTTCAATCATGAACAAACAAAAATGTTCAAAGAGCTCCAGGGTTTAGGTTTCAGCAGAGGCTGCTATGCATCCAGCAAGGCTACAACGTTCTTCATCAGTGTCTGGCGCTCCCCAGAGATTTTTCTGTATAAGTCCCAAAACTTAGGATTTTGAGTTTTATTCACAGAATGGGGCTTAGGCTGAATGGCTGAGCCAAGCTTACCAGGATGTCATCCTTCAAAATTCAGCTCCTCATTTCTCCCCTTTCCCGTCTCTCCAGCATCTGATCTTTTTTCTCTTCTCTTCAGAGATCGCTGCTGTCAGTCCCATGCCAGAGCCAGGCCATCACCCCCAGCCTGGCACTTCTTCCCACCGCACAGCCAAGGGTGTGCTCCATGGTAGGAGTTTGCCTGTATGAACATGGTGTCTGAAGAGATTTGTGACATGAAAAAGCCTTACTCACTCTTCTGCCATGGTTTCCCTTTCTAGATGCCATGTTTTCCTAAAAGTCCGACTTGTTCATTTATAGAAAAAATAATAGAGCACTTTGCTCCTTATTATAATTGGATAAACATTTAGTGAGAGAGCACCATTTTAAGGAGACCCCCGTATTTACTGTTAGGGTCTGACTCTGATCCTACATACATCCGAAGAGCTTTTTCTCGTGACTTTGGTGGGAATCAAATCAGCGTTTTGCTCCTTATTATAATCGGATAAACATTTAGTGAGAGAGCATTGTTTTAAGGAGACCCCCCATATTTACTGTTAGGGTCTGATTCTGATCCTACATATATCAGAAGAGATTTTTCTCATGACTTTGGTGGGAATCAAATGAGACCCAAAACCACTTGAAAGATGCATACAGGCAAGTCTGTATTTATTGCTGGCTGTTCGTGAGTGTGCCATACGAAAAATCAGACCTGCAGCTCCAGTACCGGGGAGCTCAACACTGAGTACGTGCTCCAACGGCTCGTGCAGTGAGTGCGACAAGCACGATGACTTACAGAACAAGGCGACACACCCAGTATCAATGTTTAAGGAGCTGAAACCTGATCTGATGCCCTTACAGAAGGACAGAGAAGTAAATGATCATTAATACACATTAGGAAGGGGATGCAAATTCAAGCTGTGAAACATTCCTTACGGAATAAAACTCTGAGATAGGCCACAGCGAAAACTATAGATGTGAGTTTCCTCTTTCTCTGCTATGGGAAACTAGAACATCAGACACAACTGCACCGAAATCCAGGATTAGGACTTTGGACCTGGATCTAAAATTTCTGTCTTTGTCGGTTTTTCAACATGATGTTCAGATTTGATTTAGCATAAACTCAGACCCAGACCCAAAATCTCGATTCAGTCTCAGCTCCACTGAAAATGATTTATCCAATTTATGCCGTTCAAATCCAAATTTGTCCAGATTCCTGGGAAGCCCAAACTCAGCTAAGCTGATTATGAAGCTCTACAGCGAAGTTCAGATTGAGATACCTGAAAAGCCTGGAGAAATTAGGATACCTAGGGTAAGACGAAAACGCAAGAATGGAACTCAGAAGCAAAATAGTGAGAGGACCAGCTGATTGTTGAGAGAGGAAAGAAACACTGAGAACGGGGAAAGGAGGAGACACTGTTGCACAGCTCTGTTCACGTTCCTATTAGGTAGGACGTAAAAAGCCAGTTCTGGTGTGGAAGCCATGGAGATATGTCAGCATGCAATGTGTCTATTCCAATAAATCTTGCTTTTAAGGTACACTTGCTGGAATGGGAACACCCCCACCCTAACTAGCAATGCAGCTCTGGAACGGGAGCTGACTTGCACTTCTCTTGGAAGCGATGGGGCCTGACTGCTTCCACCTGTGAGCAGGTATCTAGTACTTTAGATAGCTGACACACCGACAGGATGGTGTAGACATGACACGTGTCTGGGGTAACAGGCCCAAGCAGAAGCGACGTAAATCAGTACCAGTGACATCTCTTCAGCTTTTAAAGACCCTCATATCAAACCCAAAAGCTTGGTTTAAATGTGGCAATTCTTCTAAACTGAAATGGTAAAAATCTTACTCCAGATCTGAGAAGGTCATTGCCATAAATGGAGCCGCATGTGGAATATTACCTTTCCAGCTTTGCTATTCCTGATAAAGAAGGAAACCACAAATCCTTGCTTGCTCTGTACTACAAAAGACTGAAGGAAAAACAAGCGGCAATGCTAAGTGACCACTTGCTGTGCAAACACAACTGGGGATGAATGTAAAAGCTGTTAAGGAATAAACCTGAAACAACCCTGTTTCATTCTTAGCAAGACCAAAGGTATAAACTGCCTCACACGTGGTGTCTCCCTGATCAGCAAGATCCACATGGGCTGTTGAACTCACCAGAAACTACTCTGCGTTACTGCTCTCTCTCATCCCTTGTGCTTACCATTGAAAGTAACTCCCCCAGGTGCCGCACAGAACCTTAAAGGTCATTCTTCAAACGAGAGGCACACTCAGAGACACGTGCAAAAAGCACCTTGCCACTACCTTTACAAAGGCAGTGACCTTGCAGAAATTCTGCAAAATTATAGTGCCCAACACAATGTGATTCTGTATTTTTGTCCTTTTCTATTATCCACTTTTTTATCTACCTACTTAACACGTGCACGTGTCAAACCTGCCCACACAGCTGCAGGTGCGGGTGTTGCTGTACTGTTTCGCACACAGCTCTGTGCAAAGCTGCAACACACGTGGGCCAAGGACAGATTGCAGCGAGACCCACAGAGAGCAGGGATGGCTGTGCTGCAGAAACACTCAGGTGTAAGAGCAGGGCCATGCGAGGAAAGGGAGCCCAGACTATGTGCCAGAGATGCCTGATAGGGTGAAGAGGCTGGAAGTTGCAGTCTGGATTTGAAATTCAGCTAAGACTTGAATGGGGCAGTAGCAAACAGAAAACTGGACTGCTCGGAGTCTCTCACAACAGAGAGGAAATCCCAGCAGTGTTTAAAAACTTCATGAAAAGGAGAAGAAAGCAGGAGTAGTAGCTACAGAAGCAACTGAGATCAAAGGTGGAGACTTTTTTAAGGTGGGAGAGACTAAAGCTTGCTGGTGCTATGGGGCAAAAAAATGGCAGAGCAAAAAGCGGAAAGCAGAGGAAAGCAGGGATGGGAGGGTTTGGGCAGAGATCAGCCCCCAGCAGGGGTATATTCCCTGCCTTTCACCCCATGCACCCCTATGACCAGCCATAGGGTTCCTGCAGCTTGTACAGCATGACCATATTCCCTCAACAGCAGCTTGACTGCTGCCTGGTCATAACCTTCATTAACCATTCTGGGATGTGCTTTTAGGACCTTTTGGCCAGCCAGAGCTACCTACATGACATCCTGCAACGTGCCAGGGAGCTACAATGACAAACCTGAGCTGGGCGCTTGCATCTGTGAGTACGGACAGACAGACTTTGGGAACCACAGCAGGCCCAGGCCTGTGCTGAAAATACACTACATTTTTTGAAGCATTTTCTCCAAAATTGATGGCATAGCCCAGGAAATGAAAAATGGTCTCCAGGGCATTACGCTGGCACCTACAATGTATTTTTTCTTCCATACCCCAGACATGGCGATTTGTGGATCTATGCATGACCGCCCACATAGTGAATCGTATGGCAACTTGACATTACCCACACAGCAAATGCTGCGAAGTATCTTCTGAGTTAAAACATTAAACAAATCCTTTGACAGGTCTGAAGAAGTTAAGTTAAGGTGAAGCTTTCTTTTTGTGAAACATTCAGCACTTGGCTCAGACCCAACATGATTTTAAATGTACTTGGTTCTCACCTGGGTATACAAGAGTTTGAGGATGTTGAGCATCCCGGAGGACTGGGGACACAAGTCCAAGGACAGAGTTTTCTTATGAAATCATCTCAGGTTACCTTTAAAATTATAGGGCAAACGGCAACAATAAAACAGGTAATAAATTACTGTCACAACCACATCCCCCTATCTCCTCGTAAGCAAACACCTGAACGAGACCAAACTACCGGCAGCGCAATAAAACACAAAGGGTGGGGAGTTTGTGTAACACGAAGACGTAATTTCTGCTTCATGAATCTACTTATAGAAAGAGGAATGAATTTCTGGGAAGTAAGCAAGTTTGTTTAAACAGAAAATAAACTTCAAAGTAAATCATAAAAAGGGGAGGGTAAATGCAGAGATTACTTTGTTTTGAACTCTGTACAATTGCTCAACAAAACTGTCTGCTATTCAAATTTCATTTTTTGTTTCACCATTACAGTTTCTTTCGCTACTCTTGGTAAATCCTGTCCTTATCCTGGAGACACTTCCATCGTTATGCTTTTCCTTAGGCCCTGACCTTGAGGCTCCACAGGGACACCAGAGTTTGTCCCCACAGATTAGCTTCCAGGACTGGGGGTTGCTTAAAGCTTATCAGAGGGTGCGCAGTGATGTGTCTCAGATACAGACACCAAAGCTTTCCCGCAAAAACAGTACAGGATAGCTCAAAGTTGAAGAAACTGGATGTGTCACTACAGTAAAAAAAAAAACTAAAATCACATTCTTCATTACTTCTTTCTGAACTGCAGTATAAATTTCAACTGTAAGGAACCTACTTCTGATTTTTAACTTAAAACTGCACATTTTTAGGGCAGCAGGGGTTAGCTGGCAAGTCAGCCCCTGTTTTTCTCTGCCTCTGATCCTTAAAAGACTCTTTGTGATTGTCTTCAGCATGGCATATCAGACACTCACCAACCAAAAAAAGAGACTCAAAGGCGAAAGATACAGTTTCTGTTTACTCACATGTTGTCTTTGAGCAGGAGAAAGTGAGGTTTTCTGGAAGGAGATATGCTTTAGCAATACATACTCATAAGTTCTTCTTTTTTAAATTGATAGGATTTAAATTTTTATCAAATGACATAGCCATATTTTACCCACAATTTCCTTATTCTCCTGTGAGCTGAACCAGCTGGCATTTATGATTTTAACTGTTAGCATGCTATATGTGAAATATCTAAATACACATATGCACTCTGTACACAGTGGCAAGGATTGCCAGTTTAAAAAGCAATTTTTACCAGTTAAATTTCCTATGGCTTTCAATGGACTCAGCTCCCCTCAGGGACCCACCTCCTTTCCCCGCCTTTGAAAATCCAAACAAACACTAATATTTAACAGTTTTTATAGCAACCCTTATACCAGGATTTTAATGTTCTTTAAAGAAATTAATGAATTAAATCTTCTAAAACCCAAGAGAGACAAGTGGTATCTGCATACAACAGATCCCAAAGACCCCAAGAACATAAAAATAAAACCCAAAGCCCATTGGAGCCAGAGGAGAGACATGGGCTGACAGCAGGGACATCACGATCACGGCTTCAGCCAGCCGCTGTGCTGAGAACTGGGAAAAAAAAAAAGAAAGTTCCTTATTTACCCACAGGTCTGTCCTTCCCTTGTGAACATCAAACTCACTCGGAGCGTGAAATGTTTCTGGAGACTATGGCATTGACCTGCCACCTTTTATTTTTAAGGAAGTATGACTGGTCAGATTCCTAGGAATAACTATTAAAGCAGAGGGTATGTGGTAGCCAAACATCCTCTACACATCCAAGCACTTCCATAAAACATTGCTTCAAGCAGAGAAAAATGTAGCCGATAAGGCACCGCTGGATGACAGTTACATTTTCCTCACAGCAAGGAAAGCATCGTAGTTCCCAAAGGTCCCATCTATGTAGGTCTGAAATAGAGAAAAAAAAAATGAAAGAAAAAAAAATGTAAGCGCTATTTTCCATTTCTCAGGAACTGCCAATAACAAAAAGACAATGGATAAGCCTTTCTTGCACTGTATATAATATTTTTACTTTCTCATGAATGTTATGTATACAAAGTACACACGCACAAAAATACACAGAGACATCAAGAAAAGGAGTGCCATTAATGCAACAACAGGGGTGAAAAATCAAGCATTTCAAAGGCAGGAAAATGCAGTCTTAAAATAAAATGTTCTCCCTGAACTTTCACCACCTGTATTTATTCTGAGATATGGGATTTGTTATAGAATGAACCAGAGCAATATTGGTGATTCCAACAGCACAAACAACATTAACTACTTTTTGTACAACTCAGCATAATATCCTCTACCAAAAGTAATGTTTGGCCCTTCCAGATCTATAGGCTGGAGAACTTCAGCTCAGCTAGTTTTCTGCAACCTTGTTGTACTTGAACTGCAAAGGTCTGTTAATTAAACCAATTTTGGTTAAACTGTCTTATTGCTCAGCTATCACTGCACAAAAAAATGTGTGGGTTTATCTGAGGAAAATACATATTTAATGTATTTGGAATGAAAAATGCAGTAAATACATTCTCCCTGCTGCAATGAGGCAAACTATGAAATCCCATTAAATTTGGTAAAATTGTGCACAGTTGGGACAAGGATTTAGAAATCTAAACTAATGATCTCCCTTTAGTATTATTAATCTCCAAAAGTATTATTAATAACTTTTTTAACCCACCCAAATGCTAATGCTTTCGTAAATTAGGCAACACACACTCTGAGTACATCCAATTTTTCTTTGGTTTATGTGAAATAAAAATAATTCATTAATTAAACCTTTGCATTGATATCAAACACCAACATTTCATTAAATACTTTACAAATTCACCATTGAGCAAAGTGTTACTCTAGGTTAAAATTAACAGAAATGTAATATTAATTCCCGCATTGAGGGATTACAAACACGAATTTCTGCAGCGTGGTGGAGGTTATCAGCTGAAAACAAAGAAAAGAAGACTGCGGATACCAGGATCACAGGATGCCTATTACACCAAACTGTAATTATAAATTAAGTAATGTGGTCCTGGAATATTTCAGACAAAATGTTGCCACTACAAATGGACTACATATTTATGGCAACGTGCAAAGCACTGCTGCACCTTCATCTGAAATATTTTGTATAGAATTCTGACCACCCATTGTCAGGAGGGATGAATTCAGGATGCAAACACACTGCAGATGACTGGCATGAGCCAAAGAACGGATAGGCTACCATACATAAGAATACAATGGCCTCATTTGTTTAACCTAGTGAAATGAAGGTCAAATAAGGATACAGCGTAACGACCAGAAAGCTAAAATAAGGTTTTCAGCTCCTGGATAACACTGACGCTTAATGGAAATTGGAATTCTGATTTTTTCAACATAGATTAGTTTTTTTAGCAGCAAAGAAATATGGTTATGAAACAGACAACACAAAAAGTGGAAACAGAAACCTAACTGGTTTTACAGAAAAACTCGACTGACTTGTGAAAGGGACTGTATGACACAATTGTCTGCAACAGGAGAGACACAGACTTGACAATCCAAAAGGTCCTTTTGAACTGTATCTTTCTACCTGATAGGTATTAACCCCATAGGGATGGTATACCCCACAGGCTGTCTGGGGCTCTGATACCCACAGAAGACCGAGTATCATCAATGTTTCAATGACTGCAACAGATGACAAGAACTACCACCTGTAAATCACTTTTTAATTTAAATCTAGAGCTCTCAGGAAATGCCTACTCTTGTTTACTTTTTTTCCTGAAAACACTGGGTTGCTGCAGATGCCCAGCCAGAGGCAGTCACTGCCAAAAGCGCCTTCAGCTTCATCGGTTATCCAAGCCTGTGCAGTGTGGGGCCTCACCCTCATCCCTGCCCGGGCTCCTCTGCCGAGCACTGCCTGGTGACGCAGCCCTGCTGCAAACTGCCACGCATCGAGCACAAGTACTCAGAGAGCTGGAAACTCAGCATGAAACCTGTACTAAAGCCAGGGACAGCGCGAGGGACCAGCAGTGTTCAAGCAGTCAGTATTTGGAAATTTTGGATCTCAGCAGGAGGACAGTTTGTTAGCATGAGCTGTGGATCCTGGAGCTTTCCCAGGCTGTCTCTTTGACTTCAGCTTGCTTTCATCAGACCATCTTTTCGGATGGCTGTGGTGGTCCCACCCAGGGGCTGCTTTCTTGTGACTGCACATGATCTGGAAAAACATAGCTATTGCCTATTGAAAATAAGCCTTGCCCACCTACAGCCGTTGCCTGCCGTTCCTCCTGCAATGTCATTAAGCCCTGTTTTGCTTTGCTGACACCAATGCTGCCAAAGAGAACAGCTGGCAAACGAGACTGTATGAGTAATGTGGCTGGCATTTTGCCTCTTGCAGTTGAGATGACTTCTGAGCACTCTCTACAAGTCCACTCGGATGGACGGTCTAAAGCTCCCTCCCTTTGTTCAGCTTCCCAATGATACAGTGTGCTTGCCATTGGCCTATTGCACCGGCCTTGCTCCATAGCAAGGATAGTATCTATAATGACTGTTTTTCTTGCCTTGTATCTGCTCTTCCCTAGGCAGCCACCTGAGTCATTGTAATACTTGGTGAGCCCATGTCCTCATTACGTTCCTACAGCTCCAAGCAGCCCTGTAGCCCATGCATCTTAACTCATGCCAAGGACTCCATTTCTCTGGAAAATTTTCCTTAAACTATTTCTAAGTTGGGTTTGAATCTTTCTTTTCCAGACATTCTCTTGTGAAACACTCATCCCTCTCATTCATGCAGATCTTTCCATTTCAGAGATCAGAGATGTGAAGCGCAAACTCTGTCCTGTCTTCTTCGCACAGCGTACAAAGAACCCTAAATGTAGTGACCAGGATGGGGTTCATTTCACTTCACCTTAGCCATCTAAACGTCAGCCTCACTCAATCATCTAGATTCCCTCTAAAATGACTGGAAAGGGGAAATTTCTTTCAGAAGGAAAACTTCTCTCACACTGACACACAGGGAGGTCTCACCCTCTGCAGAGGGATCTCTCCACCAAATGCAGAGCCTGTCTAGGACACCTCATACTCAGAAAACTAAAGATAGATGAGACTGATGATTGATGTTTTATGTCTTGACAGTATTTTGTAAACAAAAACTAATTATTTCTGGCTCTTAAAAGCTAAGTAAAACTTTCTAGTCCATTTCAGAGAAGGTAAATAGAAGCACATCAAGAATATATGACCTGTCAAAAGACAGACTGGCAATCACTGTCAAAGTCACAGGAAGAACACAGGAGACCCTCAATCACTGTCCTCTTCTAAGACCATTAAACTATGCCTCCTTCAACAAACATCTTTCTACTTGTTGCCAGCAAACATCTCAATAGCAGTTTCACACGGGTTGTTAATTGCTTGTAGTGCCTTGCCTTTGAACAGCAACAAAGAGTGGTCACACACAAAGGATTCTCTGGAACTGGGTGGCTGGTTCATGTCCCCTAACCCCTTTGAGCCGGTTTGAAGAAAGGAGCCAAGTGTGGCATCCTGAGCTGTTCCAAGTGATGCTCCGCTGCTTTGGATTCAGAATTCCAGTGGAGACACAGTTGTACCAGAAAAGGGTTTTTTTTCCCAGGAAAGAAGGGATATGAGCAAAAGCAATCTTTCCTCCAGTCACAACTGTGGAAGGCCTGCCAGCTCCAAACATATTTTTCTAGTATAGTGCAGACCTCCAGCCTTTACAGGTACTATATCATCTCCTATCCGTAAAAGTCAGATCAACGAACCTTCAAGTTCACTGGTTATCCAAGCCACTATAAATATATATCTATATGTGTATCTGTATTAATATATGTACATATGCATATTTGGGTATACCCAGGAGTGCACAATTTTATAATTTTTAGGAACTAATTCTTGATATTTAAATATTTGGTCTTACTAATAATATATACAGCTCACCAGAAATTTGGATGCACCTATAGGGGAGCCCTAGAGGGATTTTTTTTGCTTTATCAAGCTGGATACAGTCTTCAGAGCACTGAAGAGACTCGCAAGACCAGGATGGGAGAGTTCCGGCCATAAAACCAGGGTAAATAATTAGTGGTACAAGGCAGTTGTAAAATCACCGGGCAAATACCTGCTGTGTCTCTAGTCCGCTGAGCTTCTGAACTCCCCATGGGCTGGGGAGAGCATGTTGTGGAGCAGCTCAGCTATGTTGTACAAGAGGCTGCATGCAAGTCCTGAATTCTTACTGCCAGCTTATCAGCAACAGTCGTAAGACAAAGAGAAGGATTTGCTCTTTTTCAAACAGTTCAGTAACTGAGAGCTGAAAATAGTGGGTTTGTTTGTGGTAAAAGTAGCAGTATATCCTGCACTCACTTAGCTGCTGTGCAGAAAGAGAAAGGTAAGAATGCAAAGCAATAGCACTTTAATTTCAGGTTGTAAACACTATACCCTGCTCTTCACACCCCGTGCTTCATGCCAAGGAAAAGCTGCAGCACGCCAGAAAGGAGCTCTTTTCAACGAGCAGAAACAAAACTGAGGAAACCGAAAATTGACATTATTTACTGCATCTAAACCTCTTTCTTATGGTAAGCAACAGCCCCGGCCAGCAAGCCGCAAACCAAAAGATACCTTAGTGGTCCAGGAAGTTCAGAGATCTTTGAGTTAAATATTGAGCAATGCAGGTGCAGGCTGCAGATGGAAGGTTTGGGTGTGAAAGCATGCCAAGTGCATAACAAAACTCGATTGAAGGAAGCCAATTTTAAGATCTCGGTCTGAATTCATTGCACATAGATGGCAGGAATTCCACAGATACCCTGTCTGAGAAACCAGAGTTTTCAAGGTTCCTCAATATGCGAATCACTGACATAAAAAGGGACCTGCTTTGCTTTGCTTTCTCACAAGTACAGTTATCACCAGGCACACCCAAGTATATCTTCTGTTAACTATGCAGGGGCAAATAACTTCTTGGTGCAACTCAGCTGAAGTTAGCAGGGAATGCAGTCTGTATGCACTGAACCAATGTATTTTTCAAGATTTGTTTCTAATTATTTTAGAATTAAGAACTGAAGATTTTGCTGAAAGCAAGGAGGCAGACCATCCACATTTGAATTGTTTCCACCTTACTTCTGCCACTCACCTTCTCTGCACTTTGTGTTCCCCCATCCGCTGGGATATGCGAACCATTTTTATGATTGAAAGAAGTCCTGGCTTGGTGTGTTCTTCTTATCTATCTATCTATACAGAAACAGGAGCTTTAGTCTGTAAAAGTGACAGAAGCTCAAGCAATAAATGAAGTTGTGGGGGGAAAAAAAAAACAAAACACCAAAGAAAGTTGAGTGGGGGTATTTGGAAAGAAATCAGCCTAGCCTGAAAAGACTGGGTGCTGATGGGCAGACAGATTTTACCATGCTTTCAAACCTTGAAATCTCCTCATTTCTACAAAAGAGCCCAATTAATAGCCCACCATTTAAGGGGAAGAAGATGTCACAAAGTAAATACGAAGCTGATGCAGCATCTTCTTAAAGCAAATGATCGCTGCTTGGCTACACAGCAATGTTCAAGCAATGCCTACCACAAGTCTTCAACCAGTGGCAAACACCAAAGAGAAACCAACCTTACACAACACATTCCACTGAAGGCTCAATAGCCTTTTGGTGAACCTACTGGCTTTGAGTTTCCTTGCATGGGATCTTTAAAGAAAAATATAAAATCTGGACATTTTCTTCTTCGTTAGGCTTCCCAACTGTCTGGTGTGTATCTCTTTTTAACAGGAATTTTAAAGTGAGAAAGCTGTTAACACCAGCTTGCCTTACTAATGCCTGGCTAAATAGCTACACAACAATGACTTCTTTGGTTCCTTAAGGTGTTTTCTCTTAGCTTTGTTGAGATGTTTACTAATATTAAAAAGAAGCAATAACCGGTTCTTACCCTATCATGCTATTTCACGTATAAGTTACAGGTGATAATAACATAGGACACCCTGTTGCATGTCAAGCTTAGTAACAGGCTGTATTCTGCAGCCCTACCAAAGCGGCCCCTTCCACTTCCTTGGAATTATCAAAACGAATATTGGCATTCTAGATCAGGACCATTGTTCATACAGTGCTTCCAACATATAAAGTCCTGTGCGTATGCTAACTACTCCGTCACTGTTGACACATACTTAAAAGATAGCTCTTATGATTTACTCCTCATGTCCCACATTTCTTTGTTTAGGTCCCAATTCTACCTAACCTTTACAGCCAGCATTTTAAGTTTACACATTATTAGTTATTATATCAGAAATATTTGCAGTGTATTAGGTTAGGCATATATGTAAGTCTTTACAGAATCCAGGATATTTCTTAATTCACAAAGACTGAATTCTCTCTTCTCAAGGATGCCTTTGAAATTACTCCTAAACATTTACTCCAACTTCAGGATGCAAATGGGATTTATGCAGGGAATGGGCTGTTGCTGGCCGTTTACACATGGGTGAATTTTGTCCAGTGGGTGTGTATGTTGATTTTCCACTCTAGAATTTCTTCATTACTACCTGCCAAAATCACTGTTAGTTCAGACGAATTCAGATTTATGACCTCTGTGGTCAAAATATTCCACATCTGATACTTTTTCCATTCACCTCTAACTCTCTTCCCCAGCCCTGGTCATCACTGCTTAAAAAAGTTTAAATGGATCAGTGGCCTTTTTGTTAATTACTCATGTAATTAAAAGCTAGTTTGTTAACAGAGTAAGTCTTGGTTTCTGGAGTACTGTGGAAAAAGTGTGTCACTGAGGACTTAGAGAAGTCGATGGTGCCTGTATAAGAAGGTCTGACTTTCTCTTGTGCTTGTTTCTGAGAACTTCCAGCCCCAAAGGACTGATGTTTATCTTTGCAACAATTTTCTTTGGAAAGATTTGAGAGTTTAAAGACTTCAGACTTAGAGGCAAATTTTGCAGGAAGTACATAGCCCTTTCTGAGAGAAACATTCTTCTGCATTTTTAATTATACAATACTATTCCCCAAAGCAATGAAATTCAACTACTTTGGAATATGAATGTTATTTTACCTGTTATAATTTTTAAAATATTTCCTTAAAGCTTGACCCTTTAAGTTTAAGCATCTTCTCTATTTTCACTTTACATCTTAAACAACTGACACATTTCTGCGTGATTCTATGTGATTCTATGTGATTTTACTATCATCTCTGAAACCCAGTAAGTAAAAAATCTGATTCTGTATTCTGAATTTATACTTCTGACCTCCTGTAAGTACTCTCCAAAAAGAGATGTAATTTTGTGCCAGAATATAATCCTACAATTATACCAAATTTCCCTTCCAGAAGTCAAGCATTCAAACATGGCAGAGAAAAAAAAAAACAGTAACAGTTGTAAATTGCTTTAGAAGCAAGAGCCATTAGGGTTATCCAAGAAAAATACATATTTTCTGTAAAAACCTGGATGCTCCACAAGCCCAAAACTCTAAATTTCCAACTATTCACAGTATACGTGGCTGACCAGTAGCAGTTTGTCCAGGCCTTTTATTAGAAGTGTGCACGATACATTGTCCTTTCCTGATGTTCTCAGCAAAGGCTTCATAAAGAGGAGAGATGGCAACAGGCACAAAGGGAACACGCCAAAGGAAGATTTTGGACATCGTATGCCCCAAAGAGATGACAGAGCAGATTGGATACGATGGTATCTCTAAATCACTGTTCACCAAAGGTAGATCCATTGATGATCCATTGATCCAAAGGTGGTCCACTGATGTGAACCTGCTTTGGCCATGCCTCACCAGATGGTTTTGCTGAGGGAGTTCTTTTGAGAAATGATCACCATAGGAGTAGCTTTGCTGTTCATAAGGGATCCCAAGAAGCCTGAAGAGAGCATGCCTTCAGTGGAGACAGAGTAGAGTAAAGCTGACTGAAAAGCCATCTTCCTGTTTTCTGATCTTGGTCTCAGTCCCACGTAATTCGGACATCCCAGACAGGCTCTTCAGCTAGCATGTGAGCAGCAGTGCTCTCCCAGCACCAATACACTTTAAGGTACAGCCATTATTAATGTCCCCATGGCTCTTCCCACACCCATCCCCAGTAAAATACTCTCACCAAGTTTCTGAAAGCATCTTTGGAAAGTGGCCACACGGCTGTCGTCCCCCATTCCCATTCCAGGTCAATTGTCTCCTCTCTGAAGACCTCTTCCTCTCTTCCATCTCTCTTGCATACTGTGAAAGCAGACAATAGGGGTAAGGATCTCATCTACGGTTTATATAGATCCAGCAACCCATGTTTTGCTGCCTGTGTGACCCAGGAGAGGCAAGATCTCATTTCTGGATAGTTTTCAGTAACTTTTTTCCTGTTTTGGGAACTGTTTTATTTCTGTTTAAATGTTACTATAGATACTGGAATTCAGCCTTGCACAGTTACACAACCAGCCCCTGCAGAGGCGAGGGCAAGGACATCAGGAGGGACGCAGCATCCTCCAGTGCAAACCCCATGCAGAGGAGAGCGTTCGGTGCGAGAGCGCTGGGAGGGGAAGGTACCCTTCGCACCTCTCCCCAGGTCTGGGAGGCTGTGCGCCTGCCCTCAGAGCCATACAGGGCTGAACGCGGCTGCAGCATCTGGGAATGATTGGGTGAAACTAGTCACAGGAGAGTCATTAAAAATGCTGACAGGGAAACAGCAGATTTTATTCAGAAGTCAAGAGATGGCAATATGTACAAGCAGGCATACCACAGCTTGGAAACAGGAATGCAGGTACATTGCATTTGTCTGGACTATTCAGGACAGGGATGTGCACAGAACCAACCCACCCTGGGAGAAGGTAACCTCAGGCCCAGAGTGCCGGTGTGGCCACACACCCCAGCTAACTAGCCCAAAAAACAGAGCTAGTCAGTGGTCATGTCAGTGTGGTCTCCATGCCCGAGGCCTGCAGTGGTGGCTGGCCAAGTACAGCTCAGAAGTCACCAGTTTGCTCAGATCAAAATTACCGAAGCACAGTGGTATGCTCACAGCCTCAGGCATTTTTCTATTGCTCATGAATATTTCTTTATCATATGGTAGGGAAAAAGAAGTTTCTAAACCAACTTGTAAATGTTTAAAGGCATTTGGCTTTTTCACCATCATGTTCATAATTTTGGAAATTACTTAGAAGAAGTCCACTGTCCCCAAAGCCTATCAATTCTCCATTGCTCCACCAAATACAACTGAAACCCAAGAGGACACCTGCACGTGAGAAGGGGAAAGATGGTTCACCGGTTTCCCAATGTACCCCAGTTTCAAGAAAGCCTGGTTCAGCTCTTAACCACTTCAAACACCAAAATCTAAGTCCATACCTAGGTCCGGTTGGACGGGGCTCCGAGCAATGTCATCTAATTGAAGATGTCCCTGCTCATTGCAGGGGGGGTGGACTAGATGATCTTTAAAGGTCCCTTCCAACCCAAACTCCTCTATGATTCTGTGATATTTCCAAATCAAAATAAACACTTGAACGTTTCACAGAAAACCTACTGATTCAGACACAGTGATTTTCACCCTTCTCTGCTAATGCTGCCTCTGTTTTCCATGAGTGAAATGGTGATCATGCTTCCCTGTTTCCCAAAAGTGCAGCAAAGAGAAATTCCCTTAGCAAATACGTGACGCTTATCATCAAAATTTGAAGGAAAAAAGACATTTGAAATGAAGACTCCTTGCATCACAGGCATGTAAAATGCCCAGCTGTTTTTTATTTAAACTAGTGTCAGTTGTAATCTCGCCTGTCTTGACAACTGCTACCAATGCTCCTTTTACAACCAGGACAGATGCTGCTACTGCTGCTGCTTCTTCAGTGAAACAAGGAGAGAGCTCAAAAAGACAGAGAAGACAGAGACATGGGGCACAGTTGTTTAGGACCAGAAGTGAATAAGAATTAATTGACATCACGTGGCAATATAGGTAGGCAGATTTTGTGAACAGAAGCCCTGTTTCACCTTCCCCGTTTTTTTGCATATACCCACCACCCCAGCTTTATGTTTCACAGCTCCTCAAATGCTCCTCAGTTATACTGATACTGGAGCTTTTAACCCATATGCACTTTTGAAATAAACAAAGGCCATTTAGATACTCTTCAATGATCCAAATATTTGCAAGCTACGTGTGCAGTACTGCACTTGAAATAGCCTCCGACACCATTCTGAATAAGCGTAGTTAGTCCACTTAAGTTAGCAGAGTCTTCCCAAATCATGTAAATCGGGTCAGACACAGGTCCATCGCACATGTAAAAGACAGGGCTTATGCAAATATAAAGACGGCTATTAAATGATCCAGCACTGAGAAGGCAAGTAGCTAGTCATGACTCCAGTGCCCGCAGTGCATAGATATATATATACAGACATTTCAATTTTATTTCCTCCTTCAGTCACCAGCAACAACAACAACAAAAAAAACCACAAAGTCCAGTTTGCCTTGAGAAATGCCAACCATTTCTAGGACATACTGACTCCCCCACTTTTTGACAATTTGATTCCTTCAAACGTGTCCCAAGATGCACACTGAAAAGCTGAGGACTTAAAAAGGACCTGGTCATTTTTGAAAATCTAATACTAACATGAAGCATTGTAGATTAAGGAACAGAAATGGTGAGTCTTCCCTTAAAGCTTAGACAGGAAAATGTTTTTCTGATGCTAGTTTCATCTGATTCATGAAAAATTATGAAGGTGTTTGGCGAAACACACTGTACAAATGCTTTTCCTATTGTATTGAAAAAACTATGAGCACAACTGGAAGACTTGCACATATTGTGAAATAATTTCTTTGCTTTCACGTCATTTTAATGTCACTCAGTATTTCTTCATGAAATCCTGAACAATAAACTGCACTGTAGGCAGGATACCTCTGTAGTACCCCACCATGCCTTTGGACCTGCTGAATGCCACATCCCCTTCTATCCCAGTACCTTTTATTTTACAATCATATAGACTTTGCTTGAATTCTAACTGCTATCATAGCATTTCAAACAAATTCAGGCCACTTGAATCGATCAGTTCAGTGTGGTTCTTTGCTCAGAAATGCCAGTGTGACCTTACCATTTGCTGAATCTGTAAATAAGTAATTATTTGGCTTACTTATTAAGGTAACACACCCTAGCTAGGATGAAAAACCAGACCTACAAGATAATCCTCATCTCAGGTTTCTGCTGGCTGTACTGTCTCCAAGTGTTTGCCCACGTTGTATTAGTGAAATTTCATTTACACTTCATATTGTAGTTGGAAGTCTGAGGCACAGCTAGTCAAAGCAATAGTCATCCAGCAGGTGTTTTCTCTCATTAATTTATGAGCTTAGAATCCTGTTCTGCAGATAGAAAGATATCTCTTCCTTACTACAGAAACTGTATTGCTAAGTACATAATTAAAATTTTCTGTCAAATCAGTTTTCATTAAAATGGGTGGATCAATAATGGTTATTACTAGGTGTCTGCACAGAAGGCAAAGAATTACATTTCAAATAAGGGGACTATACTTAACATCATAGCTGACATCACCCAAAATACTAATCTTTTTGTTTATACATTGAAATTCTAAGTAACATTGCTTTACAAAAGTAATTTGGAAGTATCATGAAAACAGGAGTTATGTTAAGAAAATTAAGATAAGTTGATATAAGAAAAAAAAAAATTTTGAAAGGATGTATTTTCCCAAACGCTTTTTTGCTTTTAATACTTAGAAATGCAGTGAAGGAAAAAAAAGAATAAAAATGTATGGTACTGCTGGTAAAAACAGAGAACAGCACTTATTCTCTGTTTTTAACCAACAGACACCATTCTTCCTGGAGTATATAGTACTACATACAGGTATGGAAGATGGTGGCCACTGGCTATTCCTTTACTTCATTGTTCATGTCTGAATTATGGCAATTCTAACTTCCAGTTTGTTTTCATTCAAGATTTCCATTTAACAAGTACAACATTTTATAGGTAGTGGATGGTATGAATAGCCTGATTTTACAGCACGTAATGATCCTTATCTTCCCCTAAAAGTGGTACTTCATGCAGAATCACAGAACCTCAGCACTGGTCAGGTTGGAAGGGAGCTCAGGAGGTCATTTAGTCCAATCTCCTGTTCAGAGTAGGTTCAGCTCTGAATTTAGAACAGATTTGTCCAGGCTTTGCCCAGTCAGACCCCGAAAACCTTTGAAAACATTTAAGAGCCTCTCTGGGCAACCTGTTCCAAAACTTCACGGCAAAAGAACGTTTTTTCTTGTTTTGGCTGGACCCCTTGCCCCATTCCCTCATTTTTTTGACCACTGTCTCCCATTCCCACACTGTGCTCCTCAGCTTCAGCTTTACCTTCTCGGTAACCTCCACATGGGTTCGGGTGGGGCTGCTGTTAGGTCCCCCAAAGCCATTTCTTTTCCAAGCTGTCACAGCCTTTACTGAAATACTTTTTTTTAATACAGTGACATTTCTAATATACTGATACATATTTTTAATGTACAAAAAATTAGCTAAAGATGGCAGCTAGTCCAAACTGGTCAGATTCTGCAGAGTTTTTTCAAACAGCAAGGGAAGGAACCAATATCATGCCAAATTCAGTACATCTCTTCAGACAAAGGAATTAAATTCTACATTTTGTCTGACAAGTCATTTCAGGACCTCACAAGTCAGTGAACAAATGTGTTAGCTTTTCAGTAAGTATGTAATGATATTAGAGTAAAAGAGATACGACATTGTTCAGTCCTACATTACCTTTTCAAATTCTGCTAATATACATTGTTCATGCAATACCAGCTTTGCAAGGAAAAAAAAAAAAAACAACCAAAAAACATTGTTTCCCCAAACTGCATGCTTTTGGAGGCTGTTTTTCAATATTGAGAACTGTGAGTCATTTGTGACTGTGGAAATTCCAGTAAGTCAATGGAGTTATGTCAGACCTCAAGACTCTCTAATTTCTGACAGTACATCTTAAACTACACAAGCAAACAAACTCCCCAAATGTGAAAGGAGGAAAAAAAAGGCAAAAGTGGGTGTTAGCATCTTCCATATTTTAGGACACCTCTCAGTCACCCAAATTAGACCCAAAGTTGTTCCTCCATTCCAGGAGGACATCTAAAAACCCATGATGTCTGGATATATGAGACCTCCAAAGGTTAATTTGTGTCCTACTCAAGCTATATAAAGCTGTAAGCCATACATAACAAAACATGACAAAATAGGGAAAGAAATGCTTCAATTAAAAAAAAACCTAAGATACTATCTTAAAATTTATCTATTTTCCCATCAATCAATCAAACAAATAATCAATGGAGGTATAGTAGCCTTAACTATAGGCAACTATAGTTAGACAGCCTTAACCACCTCCCGGAATGTCCATTTTTCTGCTGGGAGGAATCTGGCACTGTATTCATTCAGCTGCCTGACTGAGCAAAGTCAAAGTGACTTTTACATGATATGGGCTCTCAACAGACATAAATTAAGACATTCACATTACTTTTTGCACAGCAAAGCCAACTTTCACCTGTTAATGATTCAACTTTCTGTCTAACTGGAGCATAATAAGATTTTCTGAGAATAGTAAAGAGCAGAACTACTTCTCTGGACTTCCCACTGATTCAAGTCTTTCACAGCCTGTTTTGGAACGTGAAGCAAATCTTTGTACAGTGAAAGTCAACAGCTACATAAGCAAACTGGTTTACATTTTATATCCAGTGAACTGAGCTGAGCAGAGTAACTGACTTCTTATCCACGTGTTTCCCATTGCCTTCTGTTGGGAAGGAACAGTGGACAGAGACTAAAAGCAACAGAACTTTCATAACCGAACCACTGAATGCATATATTTTTCTTATTAATAAATCACATCATCTTTCTGTTTCCTGTTCTACTTTGAGGAGAAATTTTAGACCCAGTATTCAGGAAAATGTCATTATCGTAATAAAGCCCAAGATCGGTATGAAGTAAGAGACAGAGCATCTAAACAGGTGGAAAGACTGTAATCTCAATTATGTCAACATCTACACCTCCTCTGAGTTCACGTCAGCATTTCATGAGAATTTGGTCTCCAGATCCAACAATATTTACACATACATATCTGCTATTATTTCCAAAATTGCTGCTGTTCTTTCTGTTATGCAAATCTCAAGCATCCCTCAACTCAATCTTGGACATCAATACATAATACAACCACCTTTCTACACTTCAAATAATGGAATCCAAGCCCAGCAGCCTTCAGTAGCAGTTACACCTGCAACAAAAACATGCCTGTTCTCAAAAATGTCGACGTAACAAGAAATTCAGCACACACAGCCCCATCCCCAGATGTTGTCTGTGTAACTTTGCTGCAGTGGACTTGAGGGCTGACCCTCAGAGGGCTGCTTTTTTATTAAAAGCAGTCACGTGCGACTCGGTGGTTTTAACTAGAAAGAGCAGCCGTCCATCCCTTCCTTGCATGAGGTGGTGAACACAAAAGAGCCCTGTGTTGTGGTGTCTGAAAATTTGTTTCTGCACCAAACGATAATTCGTTTCAGGGGTGAGCAACTGCCTGGGTCCTCGGGCCACGGGCAGGGGCAGGTGGGGAGGAGGAACCCGGGCCAGGCCAGGCAGCAGGGCTCATCACCCAGCACGCGGGCAGGAGGAGGGAGCCAGGGAGGGGTTCACACGTTTGCCTCTGCCCTAGGCCCCGTGCATCTCAACACCGGCTCTGCCCAAGCTCTGACGGTGGTTTCCTCTCACCAGCACCCGCGCGGCAGAGCCAAGGGAGCCTGGCTGCTCGCCGCCACCTTGCCCTTCCTCCGAGCAGTGAGGTCCCAATTATGCAAACAAGGTCCCAATTATGCAAACACACACGCAGGTTGACTCATGGGTTGCTCACGTGTCCGAGTGGCTACCAGATGAGGGCCCACCATTTCAATATGGGAAGTTTCAACACCATAAAAGCGCATTTTATGTTGTCCTGTGAGGTATTTTAATACCTGCAAAAGCCTTTCCTGGGGACCAGGGAGTTGACGCTACCCACACAGCTCCCAGAACAGCACGGGAATTGCCTGCCAAAGGACAGGGCTGAGTCACACAATTCAGAGTACGTCTACACCACAGTCACAACTGATGTGACTGCAATATAGAGTCAACATAGCCGGGCAAGCTTTAAATCAGCTAGCTTGGGCACCGGTAGTAGCCTAGGTGTTGAGTTCAGGCCAGTCTAACCACTGAAGTATCCACCCAGCTTTCTGGGCATGTTTTCCAGCTGTGTCTGCTGCCACAGCTGGATTGCTACCAGCTCCCCAGTTGGCTAGTTGAAAACCAGCTCAGGTATGTCTGTGACTGCAGCGTAGACATACCTAGGCCTCCGAATCATTTAAACTCCCATTTAAACTCCTACTGTCTCAACTTCCACACTTCTAAAAACTTGGAATTACAACACTGGCCTGTATCGTCACTGTACTGCTGAAATTAAACATTTGGGGTGCAATAAATAAATACCTTTTTAAGCATGAAATTTAAGGTTCTTCCAAGATGTGAACTGTGTTTAACAAAAATAATGACAATTCCTGGATACGTGATGATCTCTCTCATTCATTCTAGAAGCAGTTCAGTGAGTACCACATGCACAAGGTGACTTCTCTGACCTGAAACTCAGCAGAGTACAGGAAGTTTATACACAGATATCCAAACACCTCAAACACGTCTTGGCCTTACCCTGTACCTGTGGTCTAAGGGAAAAGTCCACCGATTCCAGTGGACATCTTCCCTGCATAAATACCGCTCACTGACTGCATAGTTCATTTTGTAACACAGAGCAACTCAGAAGAAACGGCAGCTTAACACTTGCATTGCTTGAGACCAGCAAACCACTCCAACTTCACCCCATAACCTTAAGTTAAATTAAGGACTGAAAATGTACACAAAATTCTTTACTGCTTTTAACTGATTTTTGGGAAGAAGAATATGGCTTTTACCTTTAAAAGCTGTAAGTTAGTGTACAATTTCAGTCACACTCGTCATGGTGGTAATTCAGCTGATTGTAGCAAGGGTTCATTTAACCATGGCTGGATTTGGTCCTCGAACAGACATATATCCTGAATATATTACACCTTTTCATTTAACATTTTAATACTGACTTGTTCACGCCAAAGATCCATACATTCCCCTCCACCCACTCTATGTACCATCTTCTGTCTGCTTATACAGAAATCTGTACGTGTGTATTCTCTCTCCCTAATGCTTGGGAGTATGGATCCTCGGCGTATCAAATCCTCCATCTCACGGCAAGGGCTCATGCCGTGTGCTACAAACCAAAGGACACCCAAGCAATATTCTTTATTCTCTCAATACCAAGGACTTGCATACCACTTCTTTTCCTTCCGTTTTGGGAGAGAAGTCATCCAGCATGTCAACATTTGAAATGCTGCGGGGATGATGGGCAGAGCAGGGATGGAGGAGGTGTTGGGCTGGAAGATGTTAAGGGCTGCCACCGGCCAGTCCTTTGATCTAGAAACACTTCCAGACCTGGTTAAAACTGCTGGGTCTGCGGACCATATGGCAAGGACTCTCTGTGTTCCCAGCTCCTCCATCCTGGTTTTCCAATTCCCATTAAAATCAATGAGATCCTGCTCCTTCAGAATTTGAACATCCTTTCAAAGTTTTGAATTGTTTTAAGTACAAAAACCAAACACAGGAGGGAAATGAATTCTGACAGCTGCACAGTCTTGCTTGGCACCGTAAAAGCATCATTCACAGTCCTCCCTCTCCCCTCGTTTGCCAGCATAAACCCAAAGTGACTTCACAAAAAGACGGTAAAATTACATCGCATTAAAACAGGTTCATCTGAGGCCAGAACTAGGTAACAGCTAGCAGGAAAACCCGGTGACTTTACCCGGAGCGGCATGCTAGCTACTACTAAATATTTTGGCACTTCTCATGATTTGACATCAAAACAGCTCTGCCTCTGACCTCAGAGTTCTACTCGGCTGTGTAACCTCTGCTAGTTCCCAGAACAAAAGAATGCAAAACTGGGACATAATTACTTTATCTTGAGCATGTCCCTGCAAGAAAACAACAGCAAATCCTTTTCACAGCCCGCATGAAATGTTTCGCATCTGCGTGTATGTTCTAAAACAGCAGTTCTGATTATTTTATAGGCTTATAATAAAAAAATGACACTTTATGAGCTACACAACAGTACTTCAGTACTACCTTGTTGTGACATAATACAGTGTAATTGCTTAGCAGGAGATACTGCAGCCCATTCTTACGTCAGGGCTTCAGGCCACTCTCGCGGTTCACTTTTCGCAGCCACGCAGACCAGCAAGCCAAGCCAAGGGATGCGTTAAAACGTCCTGGGAATAAAGACACAGACCGAACACGCACCTACGCACAGCAGCATGTTTGAAAACCCTTCCCCGACCCCTTCCCCTCCTTCGCTTCGCTTTTACAGCGCTGTGGACAGCGTTAATAAAAATCAAGGGGCACAGAAGCAAGAACCCAAAGGTGGAAAATCGGGGTGCTCTCCAGGCAGCGCAGCGCGCAGGCTGCTCCCGGGGAGCCGGAGATGCTCCGCACCGACCGCCGGCTTCACCCCGAGCCCCGCAGGGCCCCCTCGCCACCCCCGGGCAGCACCGCGGCCTTTGCACCCGCCCACGCGGGTCGCGCTGCACGACGGGGCCCTGCCGAGGGCAGCGCCTGCGGGGAGCGCGGCCAGGGGGAGGCCCGGGACACACACAGGCACCCCCGCCCCGGG
>Ga0065711_1002950_pt1 | contig 50416 bp, 45 predicted proteins | sample Hoacrofraction12_FD_59098 | JGI IMG/M metagenome (GOLD analysis project Ga0065711, IMG submission 59098) | Hoatzin crop microbial communities from Cojedes, Venezuela - Epithelial fraction 12 v2 (version 2) | ecosystem: Host-associated > Birds > Digestive system > Esophagus > Crop | place... | reverse complement strand
GGCTGCCTGTTCCTGCCACGTCTGTGCCGGAGCGGTCTGCGCCTGTTGTGCTGCCGCTCTTGCCGGAGCGGGTGCCTGCGTCTGGGTCTGGGTCTGAACCTGACCGCCTGCCTGATTGGCTGGCTCTACGAACTCGGCATTGTCTACCAGAACCTCGGTCACATAGTGACGTACTCCGTTATTGTCGTCGTAAGTCCTTGTCTGAATAGAACCTTCGAGTCCAATTCTCTGACCCTTCCGGAAATACTTCCCGATGAAGTCAGCCGTCTGACGCCACGCGACACAGTTGATGAAATCCGCCTGTTTTTGTCCGTTTGCGTCCTTGTACTTACGATCAACGGCTACTGTGAAGTTCACAACCGCTATGTTGTTGCCTGTAAGTTTCAGTTCCGGGTCTGCTGTGAGTCTGCCTACTAAAAGCACTTTGTTCATGTGTATCTCCTCTCTTGCTTACATGTTTGCTATCTCTTCGCCGAAGAGCATCTCGATGATGTTCTGAATCTTCTGTTCTTCCTCCGGAGTAAGTTCCATGGACATAATGTCCTGCGCCATCCACATCTTGTCTCCAACTCTTACCGGAACCATTCCCGAGTCAACCGCCTTTCTCTTGGATTGAACCATCGGGATGCGCTCCAGAATCTCGGAGGGCGACGGGAAGAACTTCTCCTTGCTGATGTGGTCGTGGAGCGCATCGGACACATCTTCTCTCGAGTAGTCCTTGAACTCCACCGCCCACAGCTGGACAAGGTCCTCGATGCTCTTAGGCTTGGTGTACGGATACGCTGCCATTGCGATCTGTACCATGTCGATAGCATCCTGAATTGTCATTGTGTGTCTCCTCCTCCTTCTGAGTACTTCCTTCGAAGCCTGTCGAACTCATCCTCAATCGGCGTTGGTGCCGCTCTGGCTACTATGTTGGTCGGAGGGGATTGGCTCCGGGGTTCCTTGCTTTCCCAGGTAAGCAACTTTTGCTTCCAGGATTTAACAGGATTGCCCCTGGAGTCTATCCACTGTCTCTCCGGGTCTGCCGTGAAGTAATCGTAGAACTTGTCCGGATTAACTCGCAGTCCCTTCTCAACACAGTACTGTCTGACTTCTTCTCTTGTTGGCGGAACAAACTTCTTGCTTGAAGACTTACGTGCTGGTTCTTCTGTTTCCTGCTGAATCAAAGAAGGAAGGTCGGAAATGTCAGGACCAATCTCCTCGCGCGTGTGTTCTTCTTTATACGCGCGCGCATCACGTTCTTCTTCTGGTATTTCTTGGATAGTATTTGTTACATTGGTACTTCTATGTGTCTTCATTTTGCTGTCTGCAGTTTTGCTGTCTGCAGTTTTGCTGTCTGCAGTTTTCGCTATAGCGAAAATCGAGACAGGGGACTCATAGACTATCCATTCAGCCTTTGAGAATCTCTCTTCACTGGACGGCAGGACAAGATAACCTGTCTCCTGCAACTCCTGCAATAACTTGGTTATCTTGCCTGTTCCACATCCTGCCTGCTTGGCCAATCCTCTTACAGAGAATGACCAATCGTCTGTATTGGAGAGCATAATGAAGAGCAGCCCTTTGGCATCAATCGACAGACGTGTATCACGTGCTATGTCGTTCGATATGCAATAGTAGCCTTCCCGATGTTCCGTTCTTACAATCATGTCTTAACCCTTCCGGATAAGTGTTTCTGCGTATTCCTTGGCTTCTTTGAGAGCCCTCGTCTCCTTGACATCGATACCGTGCTCGATAACGAAGTATGACGTGTATCTCCAAGAACCTCTGCCATTGGCATGCGGGATAGCCTTATTCCTTGACTCAACCGCCACATCAATGCTCTTGTGCATCGTGCACGGAACGTAACGGATGATGGTCTCGTCTTCGTCCGGGAAGTATGCCTTGAAGTCTTTAGTCCACTCTCTACTCATGACTGACCTCCGAACAAGATGGCTGACACATCGTCAGAGTTCTGTTCCGCTGCCTGATCGGATACAACCGGAGCCTCTTGCTTGGGTTCCTCAATCTGCGCAACAGGCTCTGCGTAATCCTCTGTCTCAACGTAGTTGACGCTTCTGTCTTCACCGATAACCGCCATGTCGGACACGAGAGCGGTCTGCATGTCAATGCTCATGACGCCCCACTTGCTGATAAGCTGACGGAGCATAGTCTTCATAGCCATTGCATCGAAATCCTTCTCCCAGAACGTGTAACCCTTTTTGGCAGCATATCCCTTGGAGTACCGGAGAGCGTGCGCCTCCATCTTCTCTCTGCTCCAGTAGATGGCCTTACGGAACCCGTTGACGTACTCGAACATTGCGTAATATCCGATTGTCGGGGCTTTCTCTCTGGCAACCTCATCGTCGATAAGTTTGACCTCAATCTCCTCCGAAAGAGGGTCATAAGAGATAAGTTCTCCTTCCTTGATAGGCACAACATTGAGTTTCCTGTATTGCCCGGAGCGGATTGCGAGTTGGATGTAACCCTTGTATCCAATCTGGAACTGTGCCTCTTTCCCTCCGATTTTGCTGTTATTGAACGGTACCATGTAGTAGTGACCCAACTGCGGAGAGGGGGAGAGTTTCAGCGACTCACCTAGAAGCGCGGCAGAGAGTATGCTCTGTGGTGTGCATTCCTGGATGGCGGGTGTCGCCTGAACTGCGGAGATGATGGATGAGATGAACCTCGGACCATTGGCACCTCCGACTACCTTGTTGATGTTGTCTCTGACCGCTTCGTTAGAAAGATAAGCAGTGAGACCGCCCTTGTTTTTCTTGGTTGTAAGTGAATTGTTGACTGCCATGTTTAGTCCTCCTAAACTTTTCTTAAATTTCTGTGTAAGTGAGTTGTGTAAGTTTGATTCCGGCACGGTTACAGAACTCAACCAACTGTCTCGCCTGGGTCGGTGTGATGGTTGTCTCAAATCTGACTGTGGTTGCTTTCTCTTTCTCCGGAAGAGGCTCGTCGAGGTCAAACGGAAGGTCATCAAATGCGCCCATCTCTTCCTCGAGTTCCTTTTCGAACTGTGCCTTGGCCTCGTCTGCTTTAGCCTGTTCTTCCTTCCGTCTCTGGATGTCAGCAAGCCTCTGTCCCTCTGCTATGGCCGCATTGAGGTCGAGAGTTCTCTTGTAGCAATCTGTGGCCTCGAACGAATACTCCGGCAAGGATGCTATTGTCTTGAGGTCTGCGTCGATTCTGCCGAACTTCTCGGTCATTTCCTGCTGAATCTTGGACATCGTCGTGCTCTTGTTGAGCCACTTCTCATCCATGATCTGATCAAGAGCAGGCCACTGCGCATCGAAGGGAGTAATCTCCAGGCGGAGCGTCTCAATCTCTTCCAGTTTCTCGGCCCTACGCTTCTCTTCAAAGACATCCAACTGCTCGCCTATCTTGGCAGAGCCTTCGTCGAGGATGGTACAGAGATCTTTTACCTGAGCCTTAAACTCGTTGAAAGGAACCATGTATTCCTTCTCTCTACGGATGCGCTCATCGTTGAGAGCCTTCCTGAGTCTGTTGAAGTCGGCACGGACAGCCTTGGCTTCAGGGATTGTGTCCTCTGTAACCACGATGGAAGACTGCGTTGATGTCTTCTCCAGAACGGCTGCCTTAAGTTCTTCATAGTTCCACTTGATCGGTTCCTGCTGTGCAGGTGTTGTAATTCTGAGTTCTAATGTGTCCATGTGTTTCTCCTTATAACTTGATAATCATTGGCGGTTCTCTGTCAGCCCTTATGTCTGACCAGAACTCTTCTGCCTTTTCCATGAGATACGAAATGTCATGCTCCACGCTCTCGTCCCGATCTATCCGGTAATACTTGGTAACCTTGAGCGGTTCTCTGTCCGGGTGCTCGTACTTAAGTTGAGCGGTAAGCATGGCGAAGCTTGCGTCCGTCACGGCCATGTAGAAGAGAATCTGACAGTAGTAGTTATCCGGGATGTGCTCGTCTTCCCATTTGGCTTTCTGCGCCGCTCCGGAGATGGTCGCTGTCTTAATCTCCAAGATGCCGAGTCGGCTGTCCTTATCACGCATCCAACCATCCAAGGATGCGGCCGCAAAGGGATACTTATCGTTAGTCCAGGAGTTGAGTTCTTTGTATTCAACTGAATACTGCGGATAGTCAAGTTTGAACAACTCTCGGAGATGTTCCTCTGCATTGGTGCCGTACCTGACAAGTTCGTTCTCGCTGATGTCCTCTGCGTCCACACGACCTGTCTTCTCTCTCCACAGTTGCAGGTTGCTCTTCCAGGGATTGAGTCCGACTATGGCAGCCACGTCACTCCCTCCGATGAAACCTTTCCTGTACTCGAGCCACTGATCGCGCGATGCAAGGGTTACCTGGTGAATCACTGTTGGCCTCCGTTTTGGTTCTGGGCTCGCTGTGCAATGATAATGTCGATAAGTTCGTCCTGACTCATGTTGCGATACTTATTGCGTATGTCATCCTGGTGGTTTTCTACGTATTCAAGAACAGCTTCTGCCAGAATCTTGTTCCTTGGAAGGTTTAGTTCCTTGCAGTAGGCTGTCAATGCCGCTGCCGCTACAGGGTCGAGTCTGCCCGAATAACAACCATCCTTTGATGTGGAACCCTTATAACCTGCGGGTTTCTTATCTTCCGGAGCCACGGAAGAGGTCACTGCTCTGGGCGTTTCTGTGATCTCTTCTACAGTCTCTTCTGTGGGCTCTTCTTCCGTATTGAATGCCTCAAACGGAACGAATTCACATATGTTTAGCATGATTAAAATCCTCCAAATTTGATGTCGTTTCCTGCGTAGTTGCCGATACACAGGAGCTTGTCGAGTTCCTCTTCTGTCCAGATGTCGGCGTTCCTTGCCTTTTCTCTGTCCTTGAGAACCCTGATGTCCTTCTTGAGTTCCGCAATCCTTGCTTCCTTGCTCTCAACTACCTTGTTGTCCATCAACATGGCAGCCAAGAACCCGAGTGAGAAACACATCAATACGAGGGTTGCGGTTAAGAGTGTGTGGTAGAGCATGTATAACCTCCTTTCTTTAGTCTTCTAATCCAAAATCTGCGCCGTACTCTGACAGGTCGACGTCAGTTCTCAGTAGTGTGTTGTTGCGGTCTTCCATCTGGTCTATGAGTTCCAGAAGGTCGTCTCTGAATGTGTAACTTGTACCGGGGACATCCTCATCCTCGAAGTCAATCTGAATCTGTGTCTCTGTTCCGCAGAGCGTGATTACGACTGATGTATCTGTTGTTCCAACGATGCAGATGCGCTCCGGATCTACTGTTATGTCTGCTTCCGTTCCTACGAACGTGATTCCTCTGTTAATCAATGATTGTTACCTCCACGGTTCTCTTGCCCCAATTGAGGGCTTCCTGATGCGATGACATAAACATGTCGATACGGTTTCCCTTGATTGCCCCGCCACGGTCTTCCACAACGTACTCGTGGCCCTCGATAAGGACGTGAGTTCCCATGGGTAAGACAGACGTGTCAGCGGCGATTGTACGGCCTGCCGTGGGTGTTGTCCCTGATGCTGTTGTATGACCTCCCCCGACACCGCAGCACTTTTCGCATGGGCAATAAGCAGTGACTGTAAATGTTGAGGTGACGTTCCCTGTTTCAAGATTGGATGTCTCGGGTATGGAATAATTGTTTGGAGAAGTCACTGCCGCTGTCGGTGCCGGAGTGGAGGTCGCTTCACAAGGGGGTACGCTGGTGGGCGTACAGGTAGGGGTCGGGGATACCGTGGGCGTGGGTGTCGCCGTAGGTGTGGGCGTATAGATTTCTCTGACGTATATCTTGCTCTTGCTCTGGCTTCCCACGTCTCTCATGGGGCAAGTGGATACCGCCATGCTTACTACTGTCAAAAAAACTACTGCCCTTTCGATTCTTAACATTCATACATCCTCCGCCGTTCACGCTACGTCCTGATTCTTGAGCCATTCGAGATACGCAGGCTTCCAATCCTCGAAAACCTTCTGCCTGTTCTCCTCCGTGTCCCGATAGCCAAGCCATTGCAGGAGCAGTCTCTTCTCGTTCTCGGTGAACGGCTTCTCAATTGGGTGGTTAAGTTTCTTGAAGATGTACTGCGATTCACGGTTCAGGACATCCGCCAGTTCATCCACTCCGCCTCTGACGTGTCTGCGGATGATTGGATATGTCGCATAGCCCATACACTTCATCTTCTTGACGGTGAACTCTGTGCCTTCACCGTTCAGCATGTCGTTCAGGATACCCAGTGCGGTGGATGCGAGTACGTCCTGTACCTCGGGTGCGCTCACAGCACGTCTGAGAGCCTCCTGATACGCCTCTGTGTTGATTTTGGTCATGTGTGGTCTCCTTTCTTCCCCCCCTACGCAGTTGCCGCTGCGCTGTTATCTTCTGGGATTGGGTACGCAATAATGTCATCACTGCTCACTTCCAAGCCTCTGCATATAATCGCGAACGTATCTGCGTACAGAGGACTGCGGCCCGTAAGATAAGCAGATAATTTCGGCTGTGGAATTCCAGTTCTCTCAGACAGCCACACTTGTTTGATGCCGTGGTCTGCCATGTACTGTTTGATTCTGATACGAAGCATTTCGACCTCCTTTCTCCCAAATTTCTTGGGATATTTGAAGTCTATTCTTTTTTTTTTTTTGGAATTGCAATAGGAATTTTCGAATTTCTTGGATTTTTTATTGCAATTTTCAAAATATTCCTTTATATTCAATCTACAAGGCTGGAGGTTGATATGGCTAATAATGAAATCTCGTTAATAATCGGTAAAAGAATCGCAAACGCACGCAAGAAAAAAGGTCTTCGGCAAAATGAACTTGCTGAAGCCCTTGGAATTAAGCAGAACCGCTTGAGTAACTGGGAGGTCGGCGTTACGCCTCCGAGAGCCGACCAAATTGTTAGCCTTACCCAGATTTTAGGAGTGTCTTCAGATTATTTGCTTGGTATTGCCGAAGACGGAAACGACGTTGAACTTTCTTATTCGAAACAACAACTTATAGAGCACATCAAATCTGCCAGCACTTCTGAGGTTGAAAAAATCAATCAGATTCTTAATATCGTCCAGTCTGACGAAACCGATAAGACGGCCAAGAAAAAAGACGCTGCCTCGTGACCCCTCTGTAATACTGAACCAAACTGAACCAAGCTGAACCAAACCCATATTAAACCACAAGAAACTTGACAAGATTTGACCTCTTTTGACCTACGTTTGACCTTTTAGATCAAAAATGAGAATGGAATGAGAATGGAATGAGAATATTTTGGGAATGAAAGCCGCTTAGGTCAAAGCACTGGGGAAACACTGGGGAAACACTGGGAAAAAGTGGGCATCCAACATTTACCAACATTTGCCAACGCATCCGCAACACGTTGGACAGCGTTGGACAGAACATTGAAAACCCAATAAAACAAAGGCTTTGCTGGAAATTTTTTTCTGAAAATCTTTCAAAAAAACCTTGACATAGTCGTACGACTATATTATAATATATATATCAAAAGCAAGGAGGTAAGAAAGATGCAGAAAAGACCGAAGCATTTAAAAAGCGATGACAAGCTGAGCACCGTTCAAAAAGTCCAACTTATCACCGCAATCATCAATCTGATAGTCGCTCTCATCAAGTTACTTGAAGATTGAGTCGGAGGGGACGAAAGTCCCCCTCCATTTCAAATATACCACGAAGAAATTAACTTTATCAAGGAGGAAATAACATGAACATAACATTCGATAACATTCTCGACATCATACAACTCGTAACCAGCATCGTTTTACTGGTAACGATAATATGGGACATCAGAAGTAGGAGGAGCGACAATGGCAAGCGATAAGTATGCGGCTCAAAAAAGGTATGCCGCAAAGTACAAGAAACAAATCAAGTTCGATTGCTTTACCAGCACCGAACAGGACATCATAGACAAACTCGAATCCGTCCCGAACAAGTCAGGATACATCAAGCAACTGATTCGGGATGACATTGCCAAAAGCGAACGAGGAAGTAAGTAAGTTTACTTACTTCATGAGGAACAACAAAAAATCCCCCGATGCGGCAACACCGGGGAAAGAAAGGAATGAGGTGTAATACACGCCCACACACGTGTATTATGCCACAAAATCAAAGGTCGGACAAACCGACAGAAAGGTGGCATCACATGGCAGCAACCCCTATTTGGATTGAAAAGGAACACAGATGGAAGATTCGTGCCCGGAGGAATGGCAAGGAGAAGGTCTTCTCTTCCAGCAAACCGGGCAAGACGGGTAAATCAGAGGTACTCCGGAAGTACCGTCTCTTCCTGGAAGGCGAGAACCCCGACAGATACTCCATAACGGTCGGAAAGGCGTTTGAGGAGTACAAGGAATATCTGTCTCTGAAGAACGGCACCGCCTCGACTCCGTACAGACAGGCGGAAATATTAGGCCGTCTTTACATCCTCCCTTCACTTGAGAAAAAGAAACTGCGCATCGTCACTCTCCGAGACTGGCAGAACTGTATCAATACGGCAACCCGACAGGACGGAAGCGGTGAGCCTCTTACCAAGAAATACCTATCCAACATCAGAGGTGTTATCACAGGGTTCATGAAGTGGGCGTATCAGAACGACCTAACAGACCCGCTCCGGGGCGATCTGTACATCCCTGTAGGACATCCGACCAAAGGCAAGGACATACTGCAACCCTCCGAGATAAGAGCCGTGTTCTCCAATCCCTCCGATGACTTCTACTACCCTGCGTGGTGCTTTATGCTCTGTACTGGGATACGACCGGGCGAATGCTACGGTCTCAAGGTCTCAGACATCAAGAAGGACACAATCGTCATTCGGCGGTCTATCAACGACAGGCACATTATCACGGAAGGCAAAAACGCCAATGCCCAAAGAACCATTCCCCTTTTCGACACGATTGAGAAAATCATAAACGACACCATTGCCAGGAACGAGAGATACGGACTGCACACGGAATGGATATTCTGTAGTCCGACAGGAGCACCCGCCGACCAACAGATATCACGGAACCACTGGAAGAAATATGCCGCATCTCTCGGGATTAAGAACACGTCCCCCTACTGCTTCAGACACACGTTCGTTTCCATGGTTAAGAACTCTGTCCCGGAGCAGATGGTAAAGGCCATAGTAGGTCACTCTGTTCGTATGGATACATTCGGAGTTTATGGTCACGCTATGGAGGGCGAAGTCCAAAAGGCAGCCGAGATTCTGGATCTGACAATTGCCAAGACAATTTCATCGTAATTTCTTGGTACACTTTCGGAGGGTTTTGGTACACTCTCAAGGTACATCAAAAGGGTTTTTAGATAAGTTCCTAAAAACGAAAAATCAATGAATTAAGGCATCTGCAGACCTCTAAAACCTTGTATTTTATGTTCGATTCCCACCATTGGCTCCAAAAAAACCGTCGTGCCTTCAGGGTCACGACGGTTTTTGTTTTGCTGTTATCTTAATTTATCTCAGAATTTTTTGCGCCCAGGAATCGGCTTGCTTTTCATCTCTTTCTGTCAGATTGCAAGGATTATTCAAATGCCCCAAAATTATGTGCCCAAGTTCATGGAATAAAACAAACCGGAAGACATCTATATCTTTTTTGTCGGAAGTTATTCCGATAACGATTTTGTTTCCGTCAACAAATGTGGCGCCATGAATAGCCAAGCCCTTAAGGCCCCGGAGGAAAACCATAGCTATACCGAATCCGGCAAGTAACGAAACAAGTTCTTCCGACATCTCCACAAATGGTTTTGTTGTCAGGCACGCAATTTTCCCGACATTCTTTTCGAGACCTGGTATATCGATACTCTTGGTACTGATTTCCCTCGCCTCTATTCTTGCCTGCTGCGTCCACGCCATCAGCGCAGCATCGGATTTATCCGTCACCGTCAGATGTTTGCACGCAATTTTTGTTATCTCACGCTTTTCGAGCAATGTCAGTTTCGCCACCCCGAAAAATTTTCTCAGGGCAATAACTTTCTCTTTGGCTTTTCGCGTTTTGGGTACCCACCCCAAATCATCCATTTCCGCATATGGAAAACTCCTGAGCAATTCAATATCCTCTTCCATTGAATTCTCGTCTTCCACCTTTGCAAGCATCTCCCTATACCTAGATTCCAGCATGTTCCAAAATTCCGCAGGCACACCGAGCACCGACTCCAACCTGTTTGCGACATCAGGTGTGAGCCGGACCGAACCGTTTATAAGGTGACTCACATGTTTCTCGGACAAATCCATACGCGCGGCAAACTCCTTCTGTGTCATACCGCGGTACTCGAGTTGTTCCTTCATCGTTGATCCCGGCGGAACAGCGATATAATTTTCACTGCTTTTCATGTTGTTCTCCTCAATGATAGTCAACCATCTCGATAATCACAGTTTCCTCATCTCCGACAAATCTTTCGGTAAAAATCAATCTGTATGGTTGTACCAAATCCACAGCACAATGCCCCGCTCTGTCACCCGTCAGGCGGTGACATCTTCCGATTTTGTACCGCACCATCTCATCCGCCGATGATGCCGCTTCAATTTCTCCGACACGCTGATGAATCTTCACGGCCATCTTCTGCCCATGTATTTTCTTCGCGTGTTTGTAGTTCGTGCAAATCTACTCGATTTGCTTATTTTTATAGTAGATTTTCATATTATAATTTACCTATGAGGTTAATTCAACTTGTTCGCAATCACGGTTTAATCTTGCAAACATCCTCCCAAAAAGAATTGTTCACAAACTGAACGTTTATACATAATTGGTTGAAACGGATTTATATCCTTGCATTATCCGGCGTGGATAAAATACTTGTTTGGGCTGAATTTACATTAAATATACATCGTTTTAAATGGCAGTGCCACCGGATAAACTATAAAAATCAAATTGCATTTTCTATAACTTTCAGCCACCTCAAAAGTCGTAGGTTAGCTTCGATGTCATACAACTTTACCTACGACTTTTTGCCATCCATCCCAGAAGTCGTAGGTTAACTTCGATGTCATACAACTTTACCTACGACTTTTTGCCATCCATCCCAGAAGTCGTAGGTTAACTTCGATGTCATACGACTTTACCTACGACATTCACTGACAATCATGACAGATTGGCACTTGCAAAAAAATGTCAATTTCAGTCCCATTAATATCCCTTAAGTCAATTATTTGCCTCCATTCGGAAATTTTGTATTTTTTTGTACTTTTTTGTAACTGTATTTCAAGACCAAATGCATTTAATCTGACTTCATGGAGGCAACAATATGTTTGGAATAAAATACACAGCAATGCAAATAGCAAAATTGGAGCAAGAACTGAAAACTTTACCCAATGGCTACTTGGGCAAAAGCGGACAATGTAAAGTGGTACGGCTTTATGCAGACGGTAACAACCGTGAAGAACACCGGCTGACATCGAAGATAGGACGGCAACTCGGAAATGCCATAAATCGCCGCATTGAAATTGAAAAAGAAATCGAGGCGCTCAGCAAACAATACGACCGCGAGGAACTGTCAAAATATATCGATGCCGCAAAGCGGTTACAACAACCGTTTGACTCAGGAAGTGTTTTTAATAATAAATTTTTTAACATGACAAAGGCTAATCAGAACACGTTGGAATACAAAAACAATTACGTTAACAACGGCATCAGATACCGTTCAAAAAATGAAGTCATAGTGGCACAGGTTATTGAGGAGCTTGGGTTGCCGTTCAAAGTCGAGCCGATTGTTTCCTACAATAACGGAGATCGGTACTTTCCGGATTTCATCATCTGTTTTCCTGCTGCGGACAGATGCGTTTATTTGGAGATATTCGGAAAATTCGATGACTTCGAGTATGCGGAGAAAAATTACAGGAAAATCCGGGATTACTTAAGACACGGGTTGGAACAAAACAAAGACATCATATTTTTGTTTTGTTCCGGCAATTCCATGGTCGATGCAAAAGTAATCAGAGAAACCATAATTGCGGTAGCTGAAACAATATGCCCCGACATACTCTGAAGCCATGTTTTACGGATATTATCGATACTTGTTTTTAGCGTGCTAAAGTATAGTGAAATGTGGGGTTTTCGGGAGTTTACGACTTAAATCGTAAACTATTTGTAAATGGTTTTCGACAAATGACGGAAACAAGGGCGAAAGCCTTTATTTTTGGGCATTTGCGGTTGTTTTTGTCGCCTTGTTTTGGGTCGAATTTAGGAATACAATTTTACTGTTATAAACAAGTTTTTGTTTAGGTGACTTTATTTTCAAGGAGGACAATCTATGGCTGACACATCCATTAACACCTTCAAGGGTACGAAAGCCCAAGAAGAAGCACTTATGACTGTCATAGAGAAACACAAGGAGATGCAGGGTGCATTGCTCCCTGTTCTTCACGAAGCCCAGGAAATTTACGGCTATCTTCCCATCGAAGTACAGCAGATGGTAGCCGACGGCCTGGGTATTTCTTTGAGCGAGGTTTTCGGCGTCGCGACATTCTATTCGAGATTCTCTCTCAACCCGAAGGGCAAGTACCAGATCAGCGTTTGTCTCGGAACTGCCTGCTATGTTAAGGGTTCCGACAAGGTTCTCGAGGCTGTCGAGAAGAAACTCGGTATCAAGAGCGGCGAATGCACCGAAGACGGTCTCTTCTCAATCGACTCATGCCGTTGCGTAGGCGCCTGCGGCTTAGCTCCGGTTATGATGATCGGCGAAGATGTTTACGGCAAGCTCGACCCCAAGGACGTTGACGGAATCATCGAGAAGTATCTTAAGATGGAACAGGAAGGGGGCGCTGAAGCATGACAATTGAAGAACTGAGAAAGATTAAAGAAGAAAATCGCGAAGTCGTTCTTGTCAGAAAACTCGTTAAAGAGAAAGCCGAGGAGATGGCTCAGCACACAAAATACCGTAAGCAGGTTTTGGTCTGCGGCGGTACGGGTTGTACTTCTTCCGGCAGTAAGAACATTCTGAAGACTTTGGACGAAGAGCTTAAGGCCAACGGTATCGAGGACGAGATTCTCGTAGTAAGAACAGGCTGCTTCGGTCTGTGCTCCCTGGGACCTATCATGATCGTGTATCCGGAAGGTTCCTTCTATTCCCAGGCAACACCCGAAGGCGTTAAGAGAATCGTTAAGGAGCATTTGGCTGAGGGCAACGTCGTTAAGGATTTGCTCTATCAGGAGACCGTTCACGAGGACGGCACCATCCTCTCCCTTTCCGAGACAAACTTCTACAGAAAGCAGCTCCGTATCGCTCTGCGTAACTGCGGTGTTATCGATCCTGAAGATATTAATGAATATATCGCAACCGACGGATACGAGGCTCTCTATAAGGCCCTGACATCCATGACACAGGATGAGGTCATCCAGGAAGTTCTCGATTCCGGTTTGCGCGGACGCGGCGGCGCCGGCTTCCCCACAGGTAGAAAGTGGATGTTCGCCAAAGGCGCAGCGGGTGACGTTAAGTACGTTGCATGTAACGCCGACGAGGGCGACCCGGGTGCGTTCATGGATCGTTCCATCCTCGAGGGTGACCCTCAGTGTATTATCGAGGCTATGGCTATCGCAGCATACGCAATCGGCGCTCACCAGGGCTTCGTTTATGTACGTGCAGAGTATCCTATCGCCGTACACAGACTCCAGATTGCTATCGATCAGGCAAAAGAGCACGGTTTGCTCGGTAAGAATATTTTCGGTACGGGCTTTGACTTCGATCTCGAAATCAGACTCGGTGCCGGCGCATTCGTCTGCGGTGAGGAAACAGCTCTCATGACCTCCATCGAGGGTAACCGCGGTGAACCTCACCCGAGGCCTCCGTTCCCTGCCGTTAAGGGACTTTTCGGAAAGCCTACTCTTCTCAATAACGTTGAGACATACGCCAACATCGCTCAGATTATCCGCAAGGGTTCCGGCTGGTACTCCTCCATGGGTACAGAGACATCCAAGGGTACCAAGGTTTTCGCGTTGGGCGGTAAGATTAACAACGTCGGTCTCGTTGAAGTTCCCATGGGTATCACTCTCCGTGAGATCATCGAGGAAATCGGCGGCGGCATCCCGAACGGTAAGAAGTTCAAGGCTGCTCAGACAGGCGGACCTTCCGGCGGATGTATCCCGGTTGAGAACATCGACACCCCTATCGACTACGACAGCCTTATCGCTATCGGCTCCATGATGGGTTCCGGCGGTATGATTATTCTGGACGAAGATACCTGTATGGTTGACATCGCCAAGTTCTACCTCGAATTCACCGTTGACGAGTCCTGCGGTAAGTGCACACCCTGCCGTGTAGGTACAAGGCGTTTGCTCCAGTATCTCGAAAAGATCACAGAGGGCAACGGCGAAGAAGAAGATTTCGACAGAGTCGAAGAGCTCGCTCAGCACATGCAGAAGTCTTCCCTCTGCGCTTTGGGCCAGACGGCTCCGAACCCTATCCTCTCCACAATGAAGTTCTTCAAGGATGAGTACATTGCTCACATCCACGACAAGACCTGTCCTGCAGGTGTTTGTAAGAAACTCATCAGGTACGAGATTATCGCCGACAAGTGTAAGGGTTGTACGCTCTGCGCGAGAAACTGCCCTGTCAACGCAATCAGCGGTACCGTCAAAGAACCTCACGTTATCGATCCGAACAAGTGTATCAAGTGCGGCGTCTGCATGAGCAACTGTAAGTTCGGAGCTATCGAGATTAAGTAAGGAGGGAAATTACATGGAAACCATTCATCTTAAAATTAACGATATTCCTGTAGAGGTACCTGCCGGTTCTACGATTCTTGAAGCTGCCAAGGCTGCAAACATCGAGATTCCCACACTGTGCTACCTCAAGGACATCAACTGCATCGGTGCATGCCGTGTTTGTATGGTAGAAGCGAAGAACCGCAGAGGTTTGCTCGCAGCCTGCGTCTACCCCGCAGAGGAAGGACTCGAGGTTTACACCAACACTCCCGCATGTATCAAATCGCGCAAAAAGACTGTTGAGCTTTTGCTCTCCACACACAAGAAGAAGTGCCTCTCCTGCGTTCGCAACAACAACTGCGAACTGCAGAAGCTCGCTCTCGAACTCGGAGTCGACGAGGACGCTTTCAACACAGACGACCACAGATATTCAATCGACGATGCTTCCCCTTACATCGTACGTGACAACGACAAGTGCGTTAACTGCATGCGTTGTGTTGCAGCTTGTAAGAACCAGAGCATTTCCGTAATCGGCGCAATCCAGCGCGGTTACAACGCTCACGTCGGAAGCCCGTTCGATATGTCCCTCAACGACGCTCCCTGCGTCGGCTGCGGCCAGTGCGTAGTTGCCTGCCCCTGCGGCGCTCTTATCGAGAAGAGTGACGAGGACAAAGTCTGGGATGCAATCAACGATCCCGAGAAGGAAGTTGTATTCTTCACCGCTCCTTCCATCAAGGCTACAATCGGCGAGTCCTTCGGCCTCCCCATCGGAACCAACGTTGAGACAAAGCTTACATCCGCAATCAGAAGACTCGGTGCCGGTGTTAAGATTTTCAACATGGACTTCACAGCCGATCTTACAATCCTCGAGGAAGCGAACGAATTGATCGACCGTGTATCCAACGGCGGAACACTCCCGATGTTCACATCCTGCTGCCCCGGTTGGGTTAAGTTCATGGAGCACTACTATCCCGAGATGCTCCCTCACCTTTCTTCCTGCAAGTCACCGCAAGCTATGTTCGGCGCGGTTCTCAAGAGCTACTACTGCGAGAAGAACAACATCGACCCGAAGAAACTCTTTGTTGTATCGGTTATCCCCTGCACCGCAAAGAAGTTTGAGGTTACAAGACCTCAGCTCCGTTCCAACGGCAACGACTACGACGATGTTGACGTAGCACTCACAACAAGAGAGCTTGCAAGAATGATTAAGCGTTCCGGCATGAGCATCGCTGACATGCCCGAGGAAGACTACGACCTGCCTTTCAACAAGGCATCCGGCGGCGGTGTTATTTTCGGCGCAACGGGCGGCGTTATGGAAGCTGCTTTGAGAACTGCGGCACGTACACTCGACGGCGACTTCAAGGTTGTTGACTTCACAGAAGTCCGCGGACCCGAGGTTGTCCGTGAGGCTACATACGAGGTTGCAGGCATCACAATCAAGGTTGCCGTAACATCCGGTCTCGGAAACGCAAGAAAACTCGTTGAGAAGATCAAGGCCGGCGAAGCCGACTACCACTTCGTTGAGATTATGGCCTGCCCCGGCGGTTGTATCAACGGCGGCGGTCAGCCTCTCCTCACAGACGCTGAGCGCAACTGGGTTGACTATAAGGCTCTCCGCTCCAAGGCTCTCTACGATGAGGATGCAGCCTGCGAGTTCAGATGCTCCGACGAATCTCCTGTAATCAAGATGATTTACGACGAGTATTTCGAGAAACCGAACAGCCACAAGGCTCACACATATCTGCACACAACATACGTTGAGCGCGGACACCTTATGAAGACAGAATAACGTCTTGATAAACCATAAAAAGAGGGCTGCGGGCAATCGCAGTCCTTTTTTCTTGCCAATATGTCCCCTAACCCATCACATCAAAAGTTTTATATTTGCTTCTATGTTCATAAAACTTTACATAAGACTTTTGCTGTCTCAGCCCAAAGTCTTATGTTTGCTTCCATGTTCATAGAACTTTACATAAGACTCTTGCTGTTTCAGTCCAAAGTCTTATGTCTGCTTCCATGTTCATAGAACTTTACATAAGACTTTTGCTGAAAATCAAGAATTTAAAGTAAACTTCAGGTATGGTTTAAACTAAGGTTTAGGTATCTCCCCTACAATTGCATCATCAAAGAAAAAACACATGGGGAGGACCTGAAAATGAAAAAGTTTAAAAATGCATTTGCGGCTCTTATGGTAGCCACAGCCATGACGGCATCTATTTTGGCAGTACCTGTACTTGCGGCATCCGATGACACATCAAGCGACACGGCAACATCAGATGAAATGCCCGGCGATCCGCCCGACGGAAACGGCGGCGGAGAGATGGGAGATCCCCCGGACGGTAACGGTGGATCCGAGATGGGCGACCCGCCCGACGGAAACGGTGGCGAAGGCGGCGGTTTCGGCGGCGGAGCCAACACTTCCACTTACGACTACTCCGGCGATTTAAACGGTGCTGTATCCACAACAGACACATTGGAAGTTGACGGAGAGACAGTAAGCGCCACAGAATCCGACGAAAATGCTGCACTCGTGTCCGACGGCGGCACGCTAACAATTACAAATTCCACATTGGAAAAATCCGGTGACGACGATGACGGAGACAACTGCAACTTCTATGGTTTGAACTCCATTCTCCTGGCGGTAAACGAAGGCTCCACGGCTTATATTTCCGACAGCAGCCTTTCGGCGACAAGCACAGGCTCAAACGGTATCTTTTCGACGGATAACGCGACGGTTTACGCAAGCAACGTGACAATCGCCACAACATCGGACAACTCCAGAGGCCTGGATGCTACATATGGCGGAACAATCGTTGCGGATAACGTCACTATTTCCACTCAGGGCGACCACTGTGCGGCGGTAGCGACAGACAGAGGCGGCGGATATATTTCCGTTACAAACAGCACATTCTCGACGGCAGGATCCGGCTCTCCTCTTCTTTACTCAACAGGAGACATCGAGGTTGACGGTGTTACCGGAACGTCCACAGGCAGCCAGATTGCAGGTATGGAAGGTCTTAACACAATCCTTATCTACAACTCCGACCTCACATCGACAATCACGGAGAAAACGGCATCTGACCCTGTCGCAAATGGCGTAATCATATACCAGTCCACATCGGGCGACGCCGAGACCTCCACGGGCGACACGGCAACGTTTGAGGTATATAACTCATCCCTCACTTCTTCGATTGCATCCGGCGCAATGTTCTACGTAACAAACACATCCGTTAACATGGTGATTGAGTCCAGCGATATCAATTACGACAGCGATGCGGCTGACTTGCTCCTCATCACAGGAAACGACGACAACGGCTGGGGTACGGCAGGCAGTAACGGCGGTACGGTTACATTCACGGCAATCGACCAGACACTTGAAGGCAACATCGAAGTCGACACAATCAGCAGCCTCGACTTCTATCTGACAGACGGCTCGACATACACCGGCGCGATGTACATCACCGAGAATGAGAACGGCTCCACATCAGAGTCACCCATCAACGTTTACATCGACTCCACCTCCACCTGGGTTGTAACCGAAAGCTGCACAATCTCTTCCCTCACCGCTGAGGATGGCGCGCAGATTGTAGACTCCGAAGGCAACACAGTAACAATCGTCGCTGACGGGCAGACTGTTGTGGAAGGCACATCCGACATCACCGTAACCGTTGATTCCTACTCAACAGATGCTGTTGAAGGCGCGACGCTCTCCACAGATTACATCGACCGCACAGACTTCGACTCTTACTTCGGCACATCCACTACTTTCGCAAATCTGTCCTCTGACTCGAAAACAGAAACCGTAGACAGCACAGAAGAATCCACGGCAGATGAAACCGAAGAAGCAACGGAAGCTGCAACTGAGGAAACGGTAGCCGAGGAAACGGACGAAACTACCACAGCATCCGAAACAACAGACGACAGCGAAAGCTCAGGCACAAATACCGGCTTGGTTGCAGGCGGTGTTGCGGTGGTCGCAGCGGCAGCAATCGCAGGTATTGCGGTAGGCAAAAAGAAGAAGTCTAACTGACGGTACTTCTTTTCGAACATACAAAAGAAAGGGCCTTGATGGCCCTTTTTATGATGAATTTATGTTTTGCTTCTATCATTCATTATCCAACTCTTCAAACAGTTCCGCCGCAGAGTTATAAGACTTTGTTTGAATTTTTCCGTCCGCAATATCTCTTGCTTCCTGTATAGCCGCTTCCGTCTCACTGTTATATTTCGGTTCTTCAAATTTAATTGACCATAGTACACACCCTTTCGAGCGCTGTCCTTTTTGCCTCCAGGATTTATTTTGTTTTTTCGTCTCCTCAGGTATAAAAAAGCACCCCGATTTGGGGTGCATCAGTGGTTCGATTTAAATTTCTGTCAGATGTAGTTGACTTGGATTTTGTCCTCAGCCTGACGGGGCTCGTAGGTGTCCGTTGTTTTGCCGACGGCAAGGGATGCGACAGGGGTGAAGCCGTCCGGAATTGCGAGTTTGGCTATGAGAACTTTGTTCTGCGCAAGCGCTGCCGTGGCGCCGTAGATTAAGACCTGACCCAACCCTGCGTCGACTGCCGCCAAAGACATTGTGTGAACGGCGATGGCGCAGTTGGCCGATGAGACGTTGCCCTCTACATTTGAAGATACAACAAAGAGGGCCGGGACGCCGTAAAGCGGATGCATATCGGGATTGCCGAAGAAGTCCGCTCCCGCCTTGTCGATAGCATCGAGCATTGCCTTGTCCGTTACGACGGTGATGTGCAAGGTATCGTATTTTGCCATGCCCACCGGCGAGAGATTTGCCGCGGTTAAGATTTTCGAGATTTGGTCCTCTGTCAGGGACTCGCCCGTGTAGGATCTGACTGATTTCCTTTTTGCGATTACCTCCTGAAGGTCCATGTGTGCCTCCTTTTAGCGCAGTTTGTTGAAGAAGTTGGAAAGCGGCTCGATGACATTCTTGAGGTCGGCGATTGCGTCGTTCAGGGTGTCGATGTCGAAGCGGCTGATGTTGTCGATGGTCTCCGTGACGGATTCTGTGTTCTCTACTACAACATCGTTGACGTTGCTGACCATCTCATCGATACCGACAAGAGAATTCTGCGCGTCCTCAATTGCCTCCCGGGCGTCGGCGATGCCGCCTTCTACAATGCTGATTCCGTTTTCGACCTGGGTGATGCCTTCTTCCACCTGAGTTATTGCCTCATTGATTTGGGCGATGGTAGAAAGAATTTTGGGCACCAAAAGCGCCATGCAAACGACAACCACGACAACGGCCAGGGCGGCTACCACGATGGAAATCATGGAGCGGGTGGCGTTGACCTTTTCGAGTTTGACAAGTTCTACCAAAAGGTCGTGGTCGCTCATGGAATCGTATTTGGATTTAAGGATTTTTTTCTTCTCGCTGCTGTCGGACATCTGTTTACTCCTTTATCAGTGGTGGAAAAGCCTCATACCGGTGAAGGCCATCGCAATACCGTATTTGTTGCAGGTCTCGATGACATGATCGTCGCGGATGGAACCGCCCGGCTCTGCTACATACTTAACGCCGCTCTTATGCGCTCGCTCGATGTTGTCGCCGAACGGGAAGAAAGCGTCGGACCCCAAAGAGACGTTGTCGTTTTTGGCAAGCCATGCCTTCTTCTCTTCGCGTGTCAGAGGCTCGGGTTTCTCTGTAAAGAACTGCTCCCAGGTGCCGTCGGCCAAAACATCCTCGTAGTCGTCTGAGATGTAAACGTCGATTGTGTTGTCGCGGTCCGGGCGTCTTATGTCTTCTTTGAAGGGAAGGTTCATGACCTTCGGATTCTGTCTCAACCACCAGTTGTCGGCCTTATTTCCGGCGATTCTGGTGCAGTGAATTCTCGACTGCTGACCCGCGCCGATTCCGATTGCCTGACCGTCCTTGACATAGCAGACAGAATTGGACTGCGTATATTTCAAAGTTATGAGGGAGATCATAAGATCAACCTGCTTATCCTCAGGGATGTCCTTGTTCTCTGTGACGATTTCCTTCAAAACGTCGGTGTTGATCTCGTAGTTGTTTCTTCCCTGCTCGAACGATACGCCGAAAACCTGCTTGGTCTCCAAAGGAGCAGGAACGTAAGACTCATCTATCTGAATGACGTTGTATGTACCCTTGCGCTTGGACTTCAGGATTTCCAACGCCTCGTCGGTGTACCCGGGGGCGATTATGCCGTCGGAAACTTCACGCTTGAGCATCGTTGCGGTACAGGCGTCGCACGTATCGGAGAGGGCCACAAAGTCGCCGTAGGAAGACATTCTGTCCGCGCCGCGGGCTCTTGCATACGCGCACGCGATGGGGCTCAAATCACCCAAATCGTCAACAAAATAAATCTTTGCCTCGGTCTCGCTCAAAGGCTTGCCCACTGCGGCTCCCGCCGGAGAGACGTGCTTGAAAGATGTGGCACAAGGCAGGCCCGTTGCTTTCTTAAGCTCGAATACCAACTGCCAGCCGTTAAAGGCATCCAGTAAATTGATGTATCCGGGCTTGCCGTTTAAGACCGTGATGGGAAGTTCAGACCCGTCCGCCATGTAAACCCTGGAAGGCTTCTGGTTCGGGTTGCATCCGTATTTCAACTGCATTTCGTTAGCCATTTTAAATCTCCTTTATTTCTGATTCTTGTTTACTATTCTTGTGTCGGCTTCGCCTGTCTCAATGTCTATAAATCTTACGAACAGAGATACTTTGTTGTCTTCGTTCAGGCAGTCCCAGAGCATGTTTGTGAAAGCATCGATATCACCTGAGATTGCGACCTTCTCAGGCTCGCCTTCAAAGCTCGGCAAGGGTGAACCGTCGCCCATATATGTGTGGATAAACCTGCCAGTGCCTGCCTTGGGATTGGAATACGTGAATGTGTGGCGCTCGCAGGAAGACGGGTCTCCGTCGGCGCTCTTTAATATTGACATCGCATAGTTAAACGAATTGTTTTCGATGTGCATGATGCCCGAGATTCGGGGAGTGTAGTTGGGGGCATCGTCCTCGAACTCGCGGGTCCTCAAAGCCTGCTCGAAGGTCTGCTGCTTGTCCATGAGTTCGTAAATCGTGTCAGTCTGGTCGCCGTTGGTAACAATGGTCTTGTTGCCCAGAACTCTTACGGGAGAATAGATAATGAGGTGCGGGTCGGAGAGTTTATCGGGGTCGAAAGCCTCGGTCTTGATGCCGTCCTCGGTCTCCGTGAAAACGCGGTTTCTCGAGTTAACGCTCCTTCCCATAATAAAGTACGCGCAAACGGCGGATTTGCCGTCGTCGCTTCGGCCCAATACGATACCTCTGCCGGGGTAAGCGTTTTCCTTCAAAAGCTGAGATAAATTCAAAGTTTCCATGTTATGCCTCCTTTACATAAGCAATATTGTTTTCGATTGTAACTTTACCGTCCGCAATCAGGCGTATCGCCTGCGGGAGAATTTTCTGCTCGCATTCTTTCATGATGCGCTGCTGCAAAACCTCGGGCGTATCGCCGGGCAATACATCCACACATTTTTGCAACAGAATCGGCCCGTCATCGTAGTTCTCGTTTACGAAGTGCACCGTGGCGCCTGACACCTTAACGCCGCGGGCCAGCGCCGCTTTGTGTGGCCTTATGCCGTACATGCCCGCTCCGCAAAAGGAAGGAATCAGGGCCGGATGGATATTGATAATCCTGTTCGAAAAAGCGGAAACCGTGCGGGGCCCCAGCAAAGACAGATAGCCTGCCAAAACCACAAGCTCACATCCGGTCCGCGCAAGTTCTTCGCAGACAGCGTTGTCCCAGAGGTCTTTGTTTTCGAAATCGGCGCTCCTTAAAACCTTCGATGGTATACCGTTGTCCGAAGCGCGCGTAAGAGCGTAGGCGTCGGGCGACGAGGATATAACCTCGGCTATCTCGATACCTTCAAGATACCCGCTTTTGATGTTGTCGATTATCGCCTGGAGGTTAGTCCCGCCCCCCGATACAAAAACCGCTATCTTCATAAGAACTCCTTTATGTGTAAGATACCTTGTGAACCGAATCGTCCTCTTCCTCGGGGCGCCCGGCTATAAAGTTGCCGTCGAAGCACGCCGAGCATACGCCGCAGTCGATTGTGTTAAGCGAAGCCTTCAAGGACTCGAGACTTATGTACCCCAGGGAGTCCGCGCCGATCATCTCGCAGATGTCGTCCACGGTCATTGTGCTGGCGGGAAGTTCCTCTCCGCGCGAAGCGTTAACTCCATAACAGCACGGGAATCTTACCGGCGGAGATGCGAGCCTCAGGTGCACTTCCTTCGCGCCGTTTTCGCGCAGGAAGGAAATAATGTGCTTGGTGGTGGTGCCGCGAACGAGAGAGTCGTCGACGATGCAGATTCTCTTCCCCGCCACCGCGGATTTCAGAACAGAGAACTTCATGCGGACCGCAAGCTCCCTCTGCGTCTGGGTGCTTTTGATAAACGTTCTCCCGACGTAGCGGTTCTTCAAAAGCCCGGCACCGTACGGCACGCCCAAGCCCTCCGCATAACCTATCGCAGCGGCATTGCCTGAATCGGGAGCGCCTATAACAAGGTCGCACTCGCAGGGCTGCTCTTCGGCGAGTTTCCTGCCCACACGAACACGGCTCTCATACACGCCCATGCCGTCTATAACAGAGTCGGGGCGCGCCACGTATACGTACTCGAAAACACAAACCCGGCCGTCCTTTTTCTCCGGAGCAAAAGTCGAAAATTTCAGGGATTTAAGACCTTCCTCACTCACAGACACAATCTCGCCGGGCTCCAAATCACGGATATATTCTGCGTCGAGAGCGTCAAGCGCGCAGGTCTCTGAAGCAAATATATACTTATCTCCCTTTTTGCCCAGAACCAGAGGCCTCATGCCATACGGGTCTCTTACGGCAATCATCTTGTTCTCCGTCATGAAAACCATCGAATACACACCCGATATCTCCATGCACGTTTCCTTAATCGCCTCCTCGCAGTCGTCCGTCTTCACGCGGTTTCTCGAGAAAAGCGAGAGAATTATCTCCGAATCCGTATTGGTCTGGAATATGGCACCTATGTTCTTGAGTTCATCCCTTATCTTCCCCGCATTCAGAATAACCGAGTCGACGACCAGCGCAATGTTTCCGACACGCGACTTAATCGATATCGGCTGAATAGCATCTGCCCCGACGGCCGTGTCCGACCCGCCTCTGCAGTGTCCTATCGCGCAGGACCCCTCGAGTGCCGACAGCGTCACCTCATCAAAAACATCCGTCACAAGCCCGTTTTGCTTGTGCACAATAAACGACCCGTTGTTGTTAATCGCGATTCCCGCGGATTCCTGTCCTCTGTGCTGCAGCGAGAAAATTCCGTAGTACACGGTTCTTGCCACATCAGCCGGGGTCTTACTTAAATCAAAACATCCGAATACACCGCTCATAAACCACCTCGTAAATAAATTTATTCAATGCCCGCAATCTTATCCTGCAGGCGTGTGTTTCTCTCTTCAACAGACTTTGCCAGCGACTCCTTATATTCGGAAAGAGCATTTGACAAATCCGAATCAGACAAAGCCAGGATCTGGCACGCAAGAATCGCGGCATTCGACCCGCCGTCTATGGCAACCGTGGCAACGGGAATTCCCGTTGGCATCTGAACCGTTGCATACAAAGCGTCGACTCCCGCCAGCGCCCCGCCCTTGCAAGGGACACCTATAACCGGAAGCGTTGTGTTTGCGGCCAGAACACCTGCCAGGTGAGCCGCCAGACCCGCCGCGGCAATAATAACGCCGTAGCCGTTGTCCTTGGCCGAACGCGCCAGTTCAATAGCCAAATCCGGTGTCCTGTGTGCCGACGCAACGCGGGCATCAAACCCAACCCCGAACTTCTTAAGCATCTTAAAACATCCTTCCATAACCGGAAAATCCGAGTCGGATCCCATAACCACCAAAACCTTCAAATCAGACATAAAAAACCTCTTTTCTTTATTCGTCCTCGGAAGACCATTCAAGCCTTCTTAAACACCTGTAGTAGTCGCTGCTCCCCCAGTCATAGGCCACGGGACAGTAGTCGTTGCCGGGCCTCGTCGACGTTTGCGAGTACGGCAAAACCGTCAACCTATAGTCTACACAATAAGACCCCGACTTATCCATTACAAATTCACACTGAATGATCGCAGAATCCGGATCTGACAGCGTGGTGTTCCCTCCGAAGCAGAAGTTCGACAGCGAGTAAATAATGTAGTGTCCGTTGTATTTCTCAATCGGCTGCAATCTGTGCGGATGCGTTCCCACCACAATATCCACACCGTAGTCAATCAAAGCATGCCCGCAGTACACCTGATCGTTCGTGGGCTCATATGTGGCCTCGTTCCCCCAGTGGCACGACGCGATAATTATATCCGCGCCCTCAGCCTTAAGTTCGTCCACCAGCGTGCACGCCTCATCCACAAGCCCGGTATTGGAAAGCCCCAGCATCCCGATAACCACACCGTCAACCTCATAAGTCGCCGTAAAATACTGGTCGCTCCAGACAATCCCATACGATTCCAGATTCGCACGCGTCTCCTCCAGGCCTTCCTGAAGATAGTCGCGGGTATGGTTGTTCGCCAAATTTACCGCGTCTATACCGGCACGTGTAAGCATTTCCAAATTTTCGGGCTTCATCGCGAAAACAAATTCTTTCTCGGCATGCTCCTCAAGGGTAGTCACCGCATTCTCAAGGTTTGCCAGTGTCATGTCATCGGACAAAAATATATCCTTGCAGTTCTGAAAACAATAATCCATGTCATCTCCGACAACACTGTCGAAAGAAAGCGTGGAATTTGCGTTTACATCCTGTGTGAGCGTCAAATCCCCAATAAAACTCACCAAAACGGATTGGCCCTCTGATTCTTCATTTTCATCCGAACTTTCGGCGGTCTCATCCAAATCGGATGCCACGGCCGACAATTCGGATGTGTCGACCTCATCCACGGGGCTTATATCAATCGTAGTCTGAGTGGTTATCAATTGGGCTTCCTGCCCGCATCCGCACCCGGTGAGCATTACCGCACATACGGCAACAAAAGCAACACTTTTACGAAAAAAAGAACTCACCTGAGGGGCACCTCCGAAACATACCCACTTATTATACCAATAAGAGACCTGTTTCTTGCCGTACGATGCAGATTCGGGTGCAGATTTTTGCAAAATTCTGCACCGTCAACTGCACCCAAAGCCATTTTGTGCAGATTTGGGTGCAGAATTTCATCAAAATCTGCATCGGCAAATGCACCGTGCTCTCACAAAGTGTTTTTGGTGACCGTGCCGACGCCGCTGATGATGAGGCTGATGCCGATGACGGTGATTATTGTGACCGTACCGCCGTAAGGATTCACTATAAGGGATATGCCGATTGCAGTGGTCAATACTGCCAGAACGAAAAGGATAAACCTTGTTTTGCTGGTTGAGAACATCGCCTGACGGAATTTAACGATGCCGTCGAAGATGAAGATTATGCCCATGACGATCGCAAGAGCGTTGGTGACGTAGTTGGGACGCGAAAGAAAGAAGATTCCCATTAGCGTTATGCCGATTGAGTAGATGAGGACGAGTTCCGCGCCCACGGCTTTACCGTAGTTTTCCTCGCGGAATTTACGGATAGTGGCAAAGAAATCCGCCGTACCCACTATTCCCGCAACTATTAGGAAGATGCCCGTGACGATGCCGATTATGCCCGACAGATACTCCGGGAACAACACAAAAACAATGCCGGCGATTATGGTAATTACACCTCGGGTGTACCCCGGGATCTGAATTTTTCTAAACATCGTTTGTAACTCTCCCGTCCCCTGTTATGTCTATTGGGTCTCCTAAGTATGTGGGCTCAGGCTTTGCGATGCAGTAAAAGAAATCTTTGACGCGCGCCAGAAATTCTCTTACATAGTTTTTTGCAAGCACGACGTATCCTGAATTTTGTGCCTTTACACCTTTGGCATTTATTCCGAGGGCTTTAGCATCGTAAACAGCGCGGTGTATATGAAAGCCCTGGGTTACGATTACAGCATTTTCAATTCCGAAAATTTCACTTGCGCGGTACATCGTCTCGTAGGTCGAAAAGCCCGCGTGGTCCATGTAGATATCTTCTTCGGGCACACCCAACTCCATTGCCGTGTCGCGCATTACGGCGACCTCGTTGTAGTCGTCCTGCCCGTGGTCGCCGGACATCAGGATTTTGGGGGCAACTCCCTGTTTATAAAGGTTGACGGCGGTGGTTACGCGATCCTTAAGGAACGGACTCGGGGTGCCGTCGATATAAACAGAACAACCGAGTACGATTATGCAATCGGCCGAAAGATTTTGGGCGGTGTCTTCGGTATAAACCTTGCTGTTTGTTGTCGCGAAAACAATAAGGTTAAACACACTTAAGACAATTGCCGCGACAATTACGGCAATAAGAATTACGGAGAAGAAAATTTTAAGAAATCGCTTCACTCTTTATCTTCCTCTTCGTTTTCTTCGATTGCCTTGATTCGGCCCTCGTCCGCGGCCTTTTTTATCTCATCGACGGTTATTACCGTTTTTCTTAAGACAAAGAATGTGACGATGAAAACGAACGCAACGGTAAGTTCCGAAATCAGTGCAAAGGCTGTCGGGACTTCGCGGAGTTTTAAAATTATGAGACCTATAAAGACCGTGCCTGTGAACCATACAACGGCCGATGCCACAAAGAACGGCTTGTATTTTTTGTTCGTGATGAGTTTTTGGTCGAACAACAGGAATGTCAGCGCGGCCAAAGATACGAGAATAAAGATTGCTGCGATTATCTGCGATGCGTTCATATACGGATACCGCGCTCAACAAGCTGTTCCTGAATTAAAGTTTCCATCTGCTCCTTGAGGCTGTCTATGGAGCCCGAGTTATCGAGTGTGAAGTCGCCTAAGCTTTGGTACTCCTCGTCGGACATCTGCATGCCGATACGACGGATTGCGTCGCTTTCCTCGAGCCCCCTTTCCTTAAGCCTTCTGATTCTCACGTTTGTCTCACATGTCACGACCCAAATCTGGTTGCACATGTCGATGAATTTATTTACGGGAATCGGGACATCTAAGACAACACACTTTGTTCCCTTTTGATTTAGAATGTCCAGTTCGTCCGAAATTTCCTCGAAAACGTATTTGTGAACTATGCCCGAGAGTTTGTCGAGTTTCATACGGTCATTGAAAACTATATCCGAGACGACCTTGCGGTTCATGGCACCTGACGAATCGACCGCTTTTTCGCCGAATTCTTCTCTTATGGCATCAACTGCCCTGCCGCCTTCCGCGGTAACTTTTCGCGATATCTCATCGGCATCTATCACGGGCAGGCCGCGCTCTTCCAAAATGCCGCTGACCGTGCTCTTGCCGCTTCCTATTCCGCCTGTGATTCCCAAAATAAACATGTGATTTTCCTTCTACTTTGCGCTCAGCCAGTCTTTCCCGATGTTGCAGTCCGCAATCAGGGGGATGTTGAAATTGACCGCCGTTTCCATTTGTTCCTTTAAAAGTTTTGCCACACCTTCGGCCTGTGCCTCCGGAGCCTCGACTATGAGTTCGTCGTGGACCTGCATTACGAGTTTTGCCTCCGGGAAATTGTCCTCGAGGGCCTTTTGGACCTTGTTCATGGCAATCTTGATAATGTCCGCCGCAGTGCCCTGGATAGGTGTGTTCATGGCAGCACGCAGGCCAAAATTCCTGACGTTTTTGTTCTGGCTCTTAAGTTCGTTCAGGTAACGTCTTCTGTGGAACATCGTCTCGACGTAGCCGTTTTTTTCGCCGTCGGATTTAAGTTTGTTGAGATACTCGGTGACCCCGGGGAACTGTTTGTTGTACTTCTTAATTATGTCCGCGGCCTCGTAAATTCCGATCTGAAGGTCAGTCGAAAGCCCGTATTCGGAGATGCCGTAGATAATGCTGAAGTTAACGGTCTTAGCCGTCGAACGCATTTTATGAGTTACCTCTTCCGGGGTGTCAACTCCGAACACTCTCATCGCCGTCATGGTGTGAATATCCACGCCTTCGCGGAAGGCCTTGCACATAAATTCGTCACCGGAAAGACCTGCCAGGAGTCTAAGTTCAATCTGCGAATAGTCCGCATCGACCAGGACTTTTCCTTCCGGAGCCGTGAAGGTCTGCCTTATCTTCGCACCTTCATCGGACCTTACGGGAATGTTTTGCAGGTTAGGCTCGGTGGACGAAAGTCTGCCCGTATTTGTCAGAGCCTGCGTGAATGTCGTGTGGATTCTGTCGTCGTCCCTGATGGTTTTCTCAAGGCCCACCGCATACGTTGAATCGAGTTTGGAAAACTCGCGGTATTCGATAAGCAAAGGTATAACAGGGTGCGCGTCCTTCAGGCGGTTCAATTCGTCAATCCCTGTCGAATACGCGCCGGTCTTGCTCTTCTTGCCGTGGGGAAGATTCAAGCCCGTTTCACTGAACAAAACATCCGATAACTGCTTAGGGGAATTGATGTTAAATTCCCTGCCGCAGAACCTGAAAATATCAGATTCAAGCTGAGATATTTTCTTGGAATATTCGGTGTGCAAATCGTTCAGACGCTGCCGCGAAACATGCATGCCGCAGCGCTCGATTTTATCCAAAGTTTTAATCAGGGGGAACTCGACATCGTAAATCAGGAATTCCAGATCGCTTCCGGAAATTTTGTTTTCCTGCAGAAGACCGATTGCGATATTAAGCACCGTTTTTTGCAAAGCATTCCTGAAAAACTCATCGGAATCGTCGGGCTCTTCCGTGTCGAAAAAGGACAGCTGCTTTGCCTCGCGCTTATACTGAGACCAGGGGCAGACCTTGGCTGTAACGCTTTCAAAAAGCCTTACAAAATCCTCTTTTCCCTCAACCTGATTCAAAACACAGCCCGCGATTTTCGTGTCGAAAATCATTATGTCGTCAGGAAGCGGCTCCGAGAGAATTCTGGCCGTGTCCTTGTAGTCGTAGCCGGTGATTTTTGTTTTTATGTTTTCGAAAACAGAAGCCAACTCTTCGGCATCCAAAACAAAACCTTTGCCTTCGTTCCAAAGAACAATTGCCGCCTTTTTCTGTGTGTCGGTGTTAATGAACTCGACGCCGATCCTGCCGCACGATTCAATCTCTTTTGCAACGGCATCTTTTATACTTTCCGTTTCTTCCCGTTTGATTTCCGAAAAGAGTTTGTCGGCATGTGCCAGGATTTTATTTTTAAACTCATCGTCTCCTTCATCGTCCGTCAGGGTCTGCGTGGACGTTAAATCCGTCAGGTTCAGTTTCTTTATGAGACTTCTCAAAGCCAGAGTGTCTAACTTGTCGTAGAGCGCCTGACGGTCCGGAATGCCTTCGTACTTTGTCTTTTCGATTGTCATGTCCGTGGGGGCATCGCGGTCTATTGTGCAAAGCCTGAGGTTCAGATCCAGTCGGTCTCTTGCGGCCTCGATGTTCCTTTGCAGGGCCGGCGCAAGTTTGTCTGTATTTTCGAGGACTCCGTCGAGGTTTCCGTACTCGGCGATGAGTTTGAACGCTGTCTTCTCGCCCACCTTCTCTACACCCTTGATGTTATCCGATGAGTCGCCCATCAGGCACTTTACATAGACGAAAACATCCGGGGACACACCGTAGGTTTCCTCGAACTTCGCCTTATCGAAAAGGACCCTCGGGGGCTTGCCCTTGCCCGACTGCGGGAGCACAACTGAGGTCTTGCCCGAAATCAGCTGAAAATCGTCGTGGTCACCGCTTAGGATGAAGACCTCCATGCCTTCCTCTTCGCCCTTTTTCGAGAGCGTTCCGATAAGGTCGTCAGCCTCGTACCCGGCAAGTTCTGTCCTGGCAATTCCCATCAAATCCAGGATTTCTTTCACAACCGGCATCTGCTGCGCCAAATCGTCGGGCATACCTTTGCGGTTTGCTTTGTATTCGTCGCTCATCAGGTGGCGGAAAGTTTTCTCGCGCCTGTCGAAAAGAACACAGATATTGTCAGGTTTGTATTCGTCGCTGACGCTTAAGACAGAATTGAAGAATCCGTTAACGGCTCCCGTGGGTGTGCCGTCGGGGGCCGTCAGTTGAGTGCGTCCGATTACCGCGTAGTACGCTCGGTTGATTATGGAGTTGCCGTCGACAAGTAGGAGTCTGCTCATTTATTTGCTTCCTCTTCTTTTGCGATTTCCGCGTTTCTTACCGAATGCGCGGTGCTGATCATGAGCTTGATTCTGTTAAGCTGGTTGGCCTCGGACGCTCCGGGGTCGTAGTCTATCGGAATGATGTTGGAGTTGGGGTACTGACGGCGCAGTTCCTTAATCATGCCCTTGCCCGTTACGTGGTTTGGCAGACACGCGAAAGGCTGGGCGCAGATGATGTTCGGAACACCATCCTGAATGAGCTCGATCATCTCGGCCGTCAGGAACCAACCTTCACCGCAGAAGTTTCCGCACGACAGAACCGTCGAGGATTTCTCGGCCAGTTCCTGAATTCTTTCGGTCAGCATGAACTTGCCGTTTGTCTTCTTAAACTCCTTGTTTATCGGATGTCTTAAAAGCTCAAGGAAGTTGATAATCTGCTTGTTGATTGCCGCGCTCTTTTTGGACCTTCCAAGGTTGGATGCCGCCCAAACAGGGTTGTAGCAGCAGTAAAGGAAGAAGTCCAGAACTCCCGGCAGAACGCCTTCGCACCCTTCGGCCTCGATTACGTCGATTGCGTTGTTGTTCGCATCCGGCTGGAACTTAACCAAAATCTCACCGACCAGGCCGACACGCGGTTTTCTCGGAATGTCTTTTAACTGCAGCCTGTCGAATTTCTCGACAGCAAGTTTAACAAATGCCTTGTACTTCTTAACCGTCGGAGGGTTGTCCAAATCCACCCCGATTTCAAGCAGAGAATCCTTGATTGCTTTCTGCTGCTCCGGTGTCTTGGAGTAGAAACTGTTGGGCATTATTTTGTCGTATCTCTCACTGATGTCGTCCGCAAAGGCGTCGGGATTCAGCATCTTTCTTCCGATGACGTTGAAGTACGAATACAATGCGTTTGCCGCGCCTTCGACCGCCTCATATGGTCTTGTCCTCAAGAGCAATGTCGTGAGCATATCTCCCATCGCCAAAGCGCGCATGGCATTTAAGATAAACGGCAATGTAATCTCCCAGCCTTCGTTCTTTTCGAACTGCTGGGCGGAAATTGCGATTACCGGAATCTGCGGGTAGCCTGCTTCCTTCAGGGCTTTTCTAAGGAATGCGACATAGTTTGTCGCGCGGCACCCGCCACCGGTCTGGGTGATGGCAACGGTTGTGTTGTCAGGGTCAATGTCGCCCTTCAGGATTGCGTTTACCATCTGTCCGACAACGATGATTGTCGGGAAGCACGCGTCGTTGTTGACATACTTAAGACCGCACTCGATGTCCTCTCTTGTGGCCTTCTTCAGGACCTTGAGTTTGTATCCGGCACGGTGGAAGGCGGCCTCGACAAACTCAAACTGAATAGGCGCCATCTGGGGAGCCAAAATTGTGTGGTTCTGCTTGTTTTCTTTGGTGAACTCGGTTCGCTTGAGAGTGTACTTTGCAGGCTCGTCGGAATTATTTTTGACTGCTGCACCGACTCTGCCTTCTTCCCTCTCGTTCATGGCAACGACAAGAGATCTCATACGGATTCTCGCGGCACCCAGGTTTGAAACCTCGTCTATCTTAAGCAATGTATAGAGTTTGCCGGAAGATTCCAGAATCTCCTGAACCTGGTCGGATGTGACGGCATCGAGGCCGCATCCGAATGAGGTGAGCTGGACAAGTTCCAAATCGTCTCTGGTGATTACAAATGCCGCCGCCTCGTAAAGTCTTGTATGGTACATCCACTGGTCGACCACGCGGATAGGACGCTTGAGTCTTCCGGGCTTTGCGACGGAATCTTCGGTCAAGACCGCCAAACCCAAAGAGTTAATCATCTCCGGAATTCCGTGGTTAATCTCAGGGTCGACGTGGTAGGGGCGCCCTGCCAAAACAACGCCCTTGAGGCCGCGTTTTTCCATCTCATCGAGGACTTCGGCGCCCTTCTTTCTGATGTCTTCCTTGTAGTTGTGGTACTCGATTGCGCCTGCCTCAACCGCGGCCTGCGCCTCCTTCAAAGTGACACCCAGATAATCGAAACACTTAACCAGATTCTCCGCAACGCACTCCAGGTTATCCAGAGGCGTGAAAGGGTTCAAATACCTGATATTCTTTTCCTTCAAATCCTCGACATTGTTCCTGATGACCTCCGGGTAGGAGCAGACAATCGGGCAGTTGTAGTGGTTGTTCGCCGCGGAATTCTCAATGCCCTCGTACGGAACATCGGGGTAGAAAATCGTGGTTATGCCGCGCTCAATTAAGTTTTCGATATGTCCGTGCGAAAGCTTCGCCGGGTAGCAGACACTCTCGGAAGGAATCGTTTCCATTCCCTTCTCGAAAAGGCTGTGCGAGGACCTTGCGGAAATCAGCACACGGAAGCCCAACTTTGTGAGGACCGTAAACCAGAACGGGTAGTTCTCGTACTGGTTCAAAACCCTCGGGATTCCGATCTCGCCGCGCGGCGCGTCGGCCTTCTTCAGGGGCGTATACCCGAACGTCCTCTGATATTTGTACTTGAAAAGATTCGGCAACTGCTCTTCCTTCTCGGTAGCACTACGGTCAAGGGCTATATCCTCGCCCCTCTCGCACCTGTTGCCCGATACGAATTTCTTGCCGTTCGAAAACGTTGCTATCGTAAGTCTGCAGTGGTTTGTACACCCCGGGCACAGCGTGTTCTCGGTCTCCATCTCGAAAGACTCAAGGTCTGCCAAACCGAGAACGCCGGACTTGGAGTCTTTGGAAGGGCATCTCTTCTGTGCAATCAGAGCCGCGCCGAAAGCGCCCATAAGCCCTGCGACATTTGGTCTTATAACATCTCTGCCGGAAACCAACTCGAAACAACGAAGAATTGCGTCGTTTAAGAACGTTCCGCCCTGAACGACGATGTTCTTGCCGAGCTGTTCGGTGTCTCTTATCTTGATAACTTTGTACAAAGCATTACGCACAACGGAATACGACAACCCTGCGGAAATGTCTCCGACCGAGGCGCCTTCCTTCTGTGCCTGCTTGACCTTGGAGTTCATGAACACGGTGCAACGCGTGCCCAAATCAACAGGTTTTCTCGCCTTCAGGGCTTCCTTGGAAAACTCCTCGCTGTCCATACCCAAAGTCTTGGCAAATGTCTGAATAAACGACCCGCACCCTGAAGAGCAGGCTTCGTTTAACATAATCGAATCGATAACACCGTTTCTGATTCTCATGCACTTCATGTCCTGGCCGCCGATGTCGATGATGAAATCAACGTCGGGGCAGAAGAATTTCGCGGACTGGAAGTGTGCCATCGTCTCAATCTCACCGATGTCAACGCCAAGCGCGGCCTTGATGATATTCTCACCGTACCCTGTGACACAGGAATAAGCGATGTAGCATTCAGGCGGCATCTTCGAATAGATGTCCTTTAAAATGTTGACCGCGCTCATTACCGGATTGCCTTTGTTGCCGGCATAATATGTGTAAACCAACTCGCCGTCGGCATTGATAACAACGGCCTTGGTAGTCGTGGAACCCGCGTCAACGCCAAGATAGAGAGCTCCTCTTTGTCGGTCAAACGGAAGCACGGGAATAAAATCCTTGGCATGTCTCTCATCAAAGGCTTTGCGGTCCGCCTCATCCTTAAAAATCGGGTCTATTCTGATGATATCCGGAACAAATCCGTCCTTGTTTTTAAATCTCTCCAAAAGGTCTGAAAGGAGCACATACCCAGATTCCTCGTCGGCACTCAAAGCCGCGCCCAAAGCAACGTAAATCTGCGCGTCGTCAGGCATCCAAAACGAATCGACCTTGTCCTTCAGGGTTCTTTCAAAAGCGTTTCTAAGTTCGGAGTTAAAGTACAAAGGGCCGCCCAAAAAAGCTACGTTGCCCTTGATGGGTCTGCCGCACGCCAGACCCGCGATGGTCTGGTTTACAACGGACTGGTAGATTGATGCGGCCAAATCTTCTTTTGCCGCACCTTCGTTAATCAGGGGCTGCAAATCGCTCTTTGCGAAAACGCCGCACCTTGACGCAATCGTATACAAAGATCTGTAGTCTTTCGCAAAATTGTTGAGGCCGTCCGCGTCGGTCTGCAAAAGCGACGCCATCTGGTCGATAAACGCGCCCGTGCCGCCTGCGCAGGTACCGTTCATGCGTTGCTCGAGGACCGGGTGCATGTATGTGATTTTCGCGTCCTCTCCTCCGAGCTCGATAATTACATCGGTCTCGGGGTGGTATTTCTTAATGGCCACCGTCTCGGCCATAACTTCCTGCGTGAATTTAAGTCCCAGCCAGTTTGCGACCGAAAGGCCGCCGGAGCCCGTAATAACCACCGACACTTCAATGCCGGGATATTTCTCATTCAGTTCATCGAAAAGAGTGTTCAGGAGTCCGGATACGTCAGAATGGTGTCTCCTGTAGTCTCTGTGGATAATCGTGTCGCCGTCAAGCAAAACAACCTTGATAGTCGTAGACCCGATATCCAGGCCCATCCTATACCGATTGCTCATTTATTTGTTACCCCCTTTGTCGGAGCCGCCTGCCACCGGGCTCCCCTTCTGTTGTTTTTTGCTGTCGCCGTCGGACAAAATCTTATGCTTCGGGTATCTGCTTTGAGACGGCTTAGCGGTTTTAGAGGCCTTCCTTCTCATCGGAATCTGCCCGAAAACCTCAAGGCTCTTCTCCTTCAGGTCGTTGAGCCATGCGTTCTGCGCCTTCTGCACGTTCTCCCTGAAGTCGGAGTTCTTCTTCTCGAGCACGGCCCGGAACTCATCGTTCAGGGAAATGCGCAAAAGCTCATCGGGCACGCCTTGCTTTAAATCGAAAACCTTCCCGAACCTGTCGGCCGCCGTCATCTGCAGCGCGGATACCACACGCTCGACGTTCTCCTCGTACACATTCATCTCCGCGCGAATCCCGAGCTGTAGCGGGAGTCCTGTGAAATTGAGATTCACGTAAGGCAGATTGCGCGTAAAAATCAAATGCAGACAAATAAGCTTCATGTAAGACTCAAGATTTACGCACTCCTCGTCACAAATAAAGGGAATCTGCCCGGGCAATGCCATGCCCGAAATATCAGACTTATCGTTCTCAAAGCCGTTTGCCCAAAGCGCATACAACTCGCGGTAAACTTCCTTCTTGAACTTCTCAAAATCGGAAGCCAACGGCTTTGCGAGCACATCCGGCCCGAAATTAAAGAAATACTGCATATACGACACCTCCAGATACGAAGGCACCGAAAAATATTTAAAATAAGCCGCCACGTCCCTGGCGTTAAAAACATATCTGCGCATAAATTCTCCCCGTTCGCGGAAAAATACAGTCTAAATTATAACACTCATCCCTGATTCATCTTCTTATATTTTAAATAAAATGAGGCAAATTCGAATGAATCCGCCTCACCAAGCATTAATACAAAATCTTTAAAATCACTCGTATTGGTCGTCGGGATTGCACAATTTACACGGACTGTAGCCGTTCTCGTGCATCTCCTCTATCGTTGCCGTAACCTCCGACAAATTTTTCGGATTTGATTTATTGAGTCCGTTGCAGTTGTAGTTATAGTGATACTTGCCCGTACGGGTGTTAAGTATGAAGGTGTGTTCGTTCTCGTTTACGATTTCCACATCGCCCGTTACCTCATCGGCACCCGTATAATTCCCGATATACGTAATTTTTACGGTCGCAATCTCCAAATCGGTATCGATATCGTACTCGGCCGTGAAATCCTGTCCTTCCACCAAGTCTGTACCGTTGTCAATCACTATCTGCGTAGACTCCCCGTCCGTTGTTATCTGCGCATTGGTTACAACATACGGTTCAATCGTTAGCGTAACCTGCTTATCGTCGGTCGACCCATCGTTCCAGCAGGTCGTGGTTTTATCGACAAGCACTGCGGTCGCGATATATTCACCGGCGTTTGTGCCGCTATAGTCTCCTGAATACGTATAGTACTCCTCCGTATCCAAAGATTTTTCCTCACCGCTGTAAACATAACTGTGCGATTTCGGAACAGAATAACTTACCGGGGCAATTTCAAACGTCGCGCTTGCCTCGCCCTTGTAATTGCCGGTAAAGGACACAGTCACAAGAGCCGTTCCGACATTTACGTTATCCGAATATTGAATGGTGTAGTCCTTGTCCCGCTCAAGCGTAATGCCGCCCATACCGACCAAAACATTTGGCGTTATTTCTTCACCCGTGTATTCAATATTGATGTCATTAACAGCCACACTTGCTTCAGATGCATCAGCCTGTTCTATCGCCCACGAAAGGGTTTTGTCTTCGTTTGTTCCGTCTGACCAGAGATATCCCCCGGATGCATTGATTGAAAGAGTAATCTCATACTGCCCGGCATCGACGGCCGTGTTCGTTCCGTCAATGGAATACGCTTCACTTTCCGGCACACACGACTTTTCCGTTCCGTCGAAAACAAAAGTCTTCGATTCCGGAATTTCCACGGAAGCGGTATTGATTTTAAGGACTCCGTCCGTAACTTCAAATGTTGCGTTAAAGGCCTCATCGCTACAGGTAAACATATCTGCCGAAAGTCCCATCGGATATTCGCCGACTTCGGTTGCGATAATTTCATCCGTGCCGCTAAAAACAACGGAACTTACATCAAAGGTCTCATCATTACAGGAAATTTCATAACCCTTAACAGAGTGCTCAAGGCCGTCGTAGATATATTCCGCGCTGTTACCCGTGACCGTAACCGTAACATCAATCACAGCCTGAGTTGTCTCCGAGGTCTCGGTTTCCTCGGATGTTGTCTCTTCCGTGATTTCAACACTTTGCTCGGTTTCCGCGGGCTCTTCGGTATCCGCGCATGTCGCGGCACTTATTGCAAGCAGTCCCAAACTAAGAACTATTCCGACTATTTTCTTCATAGATGCCCTCCAACCCGAATATAATAACACGGAGCGGATATGAAATGGGCCGCCGGTTTACCCCGACAGCCCGTTTCACGATAATGTAGACTCATAAGAAGGATTATGTTTTGTTATTCGTCTTCTACCGTTCCGAAGAGATTCAGCCTGAAAAGCATGGCCTCGTCGTCCGGGTCCGAGCAGGAAATCTTTGCCTTGCATACGATTCCGCCCTCAATAAGCTTCATGATTCCTGTCATCTGACTCAGTTTGCTCTTAAGGTTGAAACGGTCTCCCTCATCCGTCAAAAGCATCACCGATCCCTTGCATTCATCGAGCGCCTGCATCAGCGCAGTAACATCAACGTTTTCCAGGTAAAATGCTTTCATTTCTTATACCTCCTTGTGGTATAACTTATGTCGAAAGGCATGTTGCCCTTTCGGCACACGTATAATATCGATAACGAAAATATTGCGCAATCGGTTGTTTTATACAGATTAAACAATCGAGGCACTCTTATTTTGTGTAAAATGCGCACACAGGAGGACATAAATATGCTCACGGATTTCGAAAAGAATTTTCTGAAAGAACTTATAGCGATACCAAGTGTAGGCGGCGACGCGGCACCGGGCGCGCCTTACGGACAGGTCCCGCGGGAAGCGCTGGACTTTTTCCTCAAAACCGCCGAAAACGAAGGCTTTTCGACGGGTGTTATAGACGACAAAGTCGGCTGGCTTGAATTTGGTGACGGTGAGAAATTGCTCGGCATAGTCTGTCACCTTGATGTCGTTCCCGTCGGCACCGGGTGGGACACGGACCCGTTCGTCCTGACAGAAAAGGACGGCCGTGTATACGGACGCGGCATTGTGGACGACAAGGGCCCCGCGGCTGCGGCCTTTTTCGCAATGAGAAGAATTAAAGAGACAAATCCCTCTCTCCCCTTCAGGGTGAGACTTATCCTGGGGACAGACGAAGAGCGCACCTGCGACTGTGTCGAAACTTATGCGGCAAAAGGTGAAATTCCAGATTTTGCAATCACGCCCGACGCTGAATTTCCGGTTATTTTCGCCGAGAAAGGCATACTGCAGATTAAGGTTTCAGGTAAAGGAAACGGCCGGATAAAGGCATCGGCAGGCTCTGCGGCAAACATGGTTCCGGCAACGGCCACTCTCGAATTTGCAGGCAAAACTTACGAGGCCTCAGGAGTCCCTGCCCATGCTTCAAAGCCGGATTTGGGTGTAAACGCAATTTTCAGGCTAATCGAAAGCCTTGATTTTGATTTGAAAGAATCACCGATGCTTTCATTCATCAGCGACAAATTCATCGGCAAAAACGCTGCGGAATACACAGGTTGCGACATCAATGATATCTCCGGGCAAATCACCGCAAACCCGGCTATTCTCACAGTTAACGAAGATACCGAAAGCCTTACAATCGACATAAGATATCCGGTTACCGCAGACTTTGAAAAAATCGTCGGGTATATCAACGATGAGGCCGGTAAATACGGACTTTGCGCTGAGGTCGCAAACCACATGCCGCCGATTTGCAAGGACAAAGACACTTCCGAGATCAAGACTCTCACCGCGATTTGGGAAAAGCACTTGGACAGGTACGACGGATTTTCCGAAGAATACCGTTCTATGTACGGACAGCCTTTGGCAATCGGCGGAGGCACATACGCAAGACACATGCCCAATACCGTAGCCTTCGGCCTGCAGGCGCCGTGGCAGACAGATCAGTGCCATCAGGCAAACGAATCGAGAAGCCTCAGCGACATTTCGGCGGACATAGATATCCTCGAAGAAACAATTTTGAAATTGGGCGAAAATCTTTAATCAGACAAATCTTCTGATTGTAACGACAGAAGTCATGTAGGAATAGGACGTGGCGATAACCGATGCCGCGGACTCGGATGCGTGCACGACGGTGTTGCCGCCGATGTAAATTCCCACATGGTCAACAACTCCGTCCGAATTGTAGTCGAAGCACAAAACATCACCGCAGGAAATATTGCTTGCGTCTACTTCCGTGCCCAACTTGGAAATTGAGTTGGCCGAGTGAGGAAGTGAAATTCCATACCAGTTTGCGAAAACATACTTAACAAAACCCGAGCAATCCAGGCCGGATCTCGAGTATCCCGAATAAACATAAGGAACACCGACAAAGCTCTTTGCGTACGAAGCGAAATCGCTGTAATCCGATACGTTTCCGCCGGTCTTTGTCGTTGTTGTTGTTGTCGTTGTTGTCGCCGCGGCCGTCGTGGGTGTCGCGGTGGGAATCGGTGTTGCGGTAGGTTTTGTGTCGGAGCAGAGCGACGCCTTGATGTAGTTGCCGTCGTCAAGTCTGTACCAACCGTTCGATGTCGATGCAACAACGGTCAGTGCGGTACCGGCAGATACCGTCTTCACTTTCGAATACGAAGTGGACGGGCCGGATCTAACATTGACGCTGTCCGTTGAATAAACAGTCTTGGAACATGCGGTTTCCGTAGTTGCCGGGGACACGGTTGCAGTTGCAATTGCATTTGCAATTTCTGTGTCAGCAGGTGTCGCGGTGGCTGTCGCTTTCGCTTCTTTGGTTGCGGTAGCAACAGGGGTTGCAGTTGCAACAGCAGCCCTATCCTCGGTCTCTGTCGGTGTTGCGGTAGGCGTGGCGCTTATTTCGGGCTCTTCTTCCGTCAACTCAGACAGGTCCACATAACCTTTTGTTCCGTCAGCCGTTCGTACATATGCCGTCTGTCCGTCACTGTAGATAACCGTAACCTCGGTTGCTGCAGACAGAGTCTCTTTTGTTGTGTCTATGGTGATTTGTGTGTCGTCTTCGATAACCCAATATGTGCCGCCGTCGTAGTGCTTATCCGAGTCGGCCTCAACAATCTCGTCGTCAGTTAAAACATAAGTGAAGTCGTCGATATCCAAACCGTTAACGTAAGTTTCTTCTTCACTTGCATCAGGGGCTTCGGCAACGGTTGTTGTTTCTTCGGTTGCGGGAATCTGCAAATCCACAGAATCCGCAACACCGCACTCGGCACATACAACCGAAGACAGCGAAAAGCCGCATCCCAGAAGGAACGCGACGCATTTGATGAATCTTGATGTAACCTTTCTTGCGTTAACCATAATTGGGGTGATTTTAGCACTTCATTTTCTTAATTATTTCAATGTCACAGGAACATCAAGGACTTGTAACCTACATGAAAACTAAAAAAAGCGGGCAACCTTCAAGGCTGCCCGCAAATTAACTGTTTATTTTTCATCAGACATCGTGACGAACTTTTCTGTCCACCTGATCCTGCAAGTGCCCGATAAGACCGTCAACCGACATAACGCCCAGGTCACCGTCGAACTTGGATCTTACGGAAACCGTGCCGTCCTCGACTTCCTTATCGCCGATTACAAGCTGGTAGATAACCTTCTCCATGTTTGCCTGACGGATTTTCTTACCCATCTTCTCGGAACGGTTATCAACCTCAACCCTGAAGCCGGCCTTGGAAAGAATGTCCTTAAGCTCGTATGCCCTGTCGAGGTGAGCATCGGATACGGGGATGATTCTCGCCTGCTCCGGTGCCATCCAAAGCGGCAGCCAACCGGCATACTTTTCGATTAGATAAGCAAGAGTCCTCTCGTAGCATCCGAGGCTTGTTCTGTGGATGATATACGGAGTCCGGCGCGAGCCGTCGGCATCGACATATTCCATGCCGTAGCTCTGGGCCAGGAGCATGTCAATCTGGATTGTGACAAGCGTGTCTTCCTTACCGTAAACGTTCTTGTACTGGATATCGAGCTTAGGCCCGTAGAATGCGGCCTCATCGATTCCGATTGTGTACTCGACGCCCAAATCGTTTAAGATTTGCTCCATCGCACCCTGTGCCTTCTCCCACTGCTCAGGTGTGCCCTCGTACTTATTCTTCGGGTTGGCCGGATCCCACTGCGAGAATCTGAAAGTGCAGTCGTCAAGAAGTCCGACGGTATCCAGACAATACTTAGCCAAATCGAGGCACTCCTTGAACTCTTCTTCAAGCTGGTCGGGGCGGATTATGTAGTGACCCTCCGAAATCGTGAACTGGCGCACACGGATAAGGCCGTGCATTTCGCCCGAATCCTCGTTACGGAACAACGTGGAAGTCTCGGTAAGTCTCATAGGAAGATCTCTGTAGGATCGCTGTCTGTTAAGAAATACCTGATACTGGAACGGACAGGTCATGGGGCGCAGCGCAAAGCATTCTGCCTCCTCATCGTTGGGGTCTCCGATTACGAACATACCGTCGCGGTAGTGGTCCCAGTGTCCGGAAATCTTGTACAGATCCTTCTTTGCAAAGTAAGGAGTCTTCGTGAGCTGACAGCCTCTGGACTGCTCAACGTCCTCAACCCAACGCTGCAGAACCTGGATGGTTCTCGCACCCTTCGGGCAGATAATGGGCAGGCCCTGACCGATGTAGTCCACGGTTGTGAAATACTCAAGCTCACGGCCCAGCTTGTTGTGGTCGCGCTTCTTGGCTTCCTCAAGTTTTGTCAGATAGTCCCTGAGCATTCCCTTGTCCGGGAAACTTGTGCCGTAGATTCTCGTGAGCATCTTCTTCGAAGAGTCGCCTCTCCAGTAAGCGCCGGCAACCGATGTTAATTTAAACGCCTTAATCTCGCCGGTGGAATCCAAGTGCGGACCTTTGCAAAGGTCTGTGAACTCGCCCTGTTTGTAGAAAGAAATAGTGGCGTCCTCCGGAAGGTCGTCGATGAGCTCGACTTTGTAGGGCTCATCCTTTTCGAGCATTAAAGCACGCGCCTCTTCCCTCGGCAGTTCGAAATATTCGAGAGGATAGTTCTCCTTCACGATTTTCTTCATTTCTTCTTCTATGAGTTTCAGATCTTCTGTGGTAAATCCGCCTTCCTTATCGAAATCGTAGTAGAAGCCGTCGTCAATCGCAGGTCCGATTGCAAGTTTTGTCTCGGGCCAAAGCCTCTTGACTGCCTGCGCCATAACATGTGTTGTGGTGTGGCGATACCTTCTTCTGTCTTCGTCCAGGTTAAAATCAACCATTTTGCATATACCTCCTTGCTTATAATTTTTGCAAACAAAAACAGCCTGCCCCCGTAACTTTGGGGTGCATGGCTGCACGGTTCCACCCAAATTGCGCCCATAAGACGCCACTCTTGAAAATCCTTAACGCAGATTTACGGCACAGGTTACGGAAAAGTCCGCGTACCCCGGCGGCTCGACGGTTGTATGCATTCGGTCTTTATCTGCCGCGGCTTTCAGCCGGTGACCGCGGTTCTCTGAAGAAAAGGTTCCGAAGCACGTGTCCGTTGTCATCGCTTTTCGTATCAAGAAGTCTACACTTTTTGGCCGATTCGTTCAAGCCCTTATTTTCCGCCTGAGAACTTTTTTCTTTACAATGCGAAAACATCCTTTTCCCAAAAGCAGCACAAAGAACAAAAGCACCGAACACAACGCGAAAAAGGCAACCGGTCCCATATCGAACAAAGACAAATCAAAACCCGAATTTTGCGCATAATCTCCCCGGTTGCTGTCATGTTTTTCAATCTTTGAAACAACAACGGCGGGAGTATTTTTCTCAGCGGGCCTGCAGGTTACAACCATCCTCCACTTATCCCCGTTCTCGCGCACGCATGTGGTCAGCGTAAGCGTTTCCGCAGTCTGCGCGCCGGCAGATAAAATTTCCGGCAATTCTTCGGGTGTCACGAAATCTTTTCGCACCACAACATATTTCTTTTGCGAGATCTCAAAACCTGTCTGTGTCAGCCAGACACTGTCGCCTGTTTCTATCTGCGGCAACCGGGTAAACGCCTCGTTTCCGTAAGCGTAACGATGCCCCATAACGGAAAAATTTCCGCGCGGGTCAAAAATTTCCGAACTCAGATCAAAGTGTCCCAACCCGTAGCGTAAGGTCAACTCTGATGCACCCTCCCAAATAGGCTCATATATATCCAAAGACGGAATTTCAAGCATGCCGATACATTTAAGTTCAGCATACTTTCCCGAATATTCACCGGCATCCGAGAGAACCGAAAGCAAATCTTTCGCCTGCCCCGTCTCTCCCGACACCGAATACAGGTCCGTATCCGGAAATTCGAAAACAACGCTTTCGGGTGTTTCTTCTATTTGCTCAACGGCGGATTCCTTTAAAGCGTATCTTTTGTACGCCGCAAACACATCCCAGAATGCCAATAAACAAGAACATAAAAAAACGGCCGATGCAACGGCCGTCAAAACAATTTTCCTTACCATAGTTCATCTCTCAAAATAAAAAACGGGAGGCGGGTCGCCCCGCCTCCCGATAAAACTTAATCCTCCTGCTTTTTTCTGCGGAATAAGAAACAGATACCGCAAAGAGCAACTATACCGACAAGAACACTTCCCACCGTTGAATATAGCGGTGTCAGGAACCCCGTGGCCAAAAGGCTTGTTACGGTTATGCTCTGATCCTCATCCGTTAAGTCGTTGTGGCATGCCACCAGGGTCTCGGTTGAAACGTGATATACGTTTTCGAAAACAACAATCACGTCGCCCGATTCCAATACAGACGTGTCAAAAGGTATTGTCACCGACACAAACCCGTCGACCGAATCCGGTGTGAATTCGACTGAGTAAATATCGGTAAGAACAGTTCCGTCAGACAGATAAAGCGATGCTTCCGTTCTGTATTTTTCTCCCGGCGTAAGCCCTGTGTAGCAGACCGTGTCGACAATGTTAATAACGGAACCCAAATCCACAGTCTTTTGACCGTCGGATGTCTCGGCGTAAGTCTTGGCCGTAGGAACATAAACCGTCTGATCTGAGTCATCCAAATCCTTGTGTTCGGAAACCTTGTAAAGTTCTGTTGAAATAATCTCACCGTTCTCATCGGTTTCCTCGTTAAGGACAATATAGAGTTCCTCGAATGCGACCATAACGGTACCTCCGAGTTCGGATGTGTCCACATCTGAGAAAACGACCTCAACGGTACCCGAAGGTTCATCCGGGACAAATCTGACAGAACCCGTAATCTGAGATCCGTCTTCCCTCGTAAGAGGCTGTCTCGTCGCCCTGTCTACCAGAACACCTTCCACTACATAGATGCGGTTCATTTCAAGGTTCTCGTAAGAAACATAATCGATCAGATCGACATCAAAACCGAATGCCGCTGTGTGTGTTTCAGTGTCACAATCCAGAAATTTCGTGCCAACCTTGGGCAGAGGAATTGTCTGATTGAGGTCTGTCAGGTCTGCGTGTACCCAGAGTTCGATGTCCTTATCGTTTTTCAGAGTTTCGAATGCAACAATGTCTTCGCCTGCGATTGCGGTTGTGTCAATCGTGAACGGTACTTCGATTACTCCGTCGGACTGCTCGGCTTTGAATGTGACCGTATTTGTTACAGTCTCACCGTTTTGTGTCAACGGCTCACCTGTGGATTTAACCATTACCGTACCTGTGACGGTGTAGGTCTTGCCGACAATCAGATTCTCGTAGTACACATAGTCTACCAACCCGACTTCCTCACCGTATGTTGCTATGCGCTCATCGGTTATAACATCGGCAAACTGTGTTTCGATAAAAGGCACATTGATTGTCTGCTCTGCGTCCTCAATATCCGTATGGTCGCCAACGAAGAGGTCGCCCAAATAAAGCGATTCGTATGCAACGATGGATTTGCCCGCAAAGTCCTCGACATCGACTGTGAATGTCACGCTTGTCGTGCCTTCTGTCTTCTCGGGTACAAAGGTTGTCTCCTTGTGCATCTTGTTGCCGTCGCTGTCAAGCAACAGATAACCTGTTTCCTTATCACGCAGTTCGGAGATAATTGTGTATTCTCTTCCCGGAATAAGGTTTTTGTAAGAGATGTAGTCTGTCAGATCCACCTTGTCTCCGTAAGAGGAGATGTGGTCTTCTGTTTTCGCATCGATAAAGGATGTTTCCAGAGAAGGATTGCCGGGATTTACCGTCTGATCGTTGTCTGTGATGCTGTGGTGTACGGCAATCTTCAACAGCTCTTTGTCTCTCTTGTGGAACAGATCCTCGAATGCAACCGCACTGTCGTACCACTCTTCTTCGTTTACAAGGAGCTTTACAGGGAACTCGAATGTTACGGTAACTTTTCCGTCTACCCACTTGAAACCCTGCTCGTCTTCGTAAACCTTGTCACCGTCCTGCTCACCTGCCACAAACGACACGGTATTTGTTATCTCGTTGCCTTCGTCATCGACGATTGCTTCGCCTGTGTCCTGGTTGTGCAGCACACCTGTTGTTACATACTCTTCTCCGTACTTAACATGGGTGTATTCAACGACATCGTTTACCGTTACCACATCGTCGATATAGAAGGTGTGGGTTTTGGTGTAGTTGTCCGTTGCCGTTGTGTGAAGTGTTACGGGTGTCAATGTCTCGTAGTAGTCGTTCAAATCCGTGTGAGATCCGACAAGTCTGCCGTCACGGTAGATTTTCGCTGTGGCTACGATGCTGTCACCGTCCGGAATGAGTGTTGTGTTGATTGTTCCGAAATCGACTTCCAAAGTGCCGTTTTCGCTTTCGGGTGTGAACTCGACTTCTGTTGTGTAGTTGCCGAGAACTGCCCCTGTGGACTTCAAGACGATGCTTCCCTTAACGGTGTAAGTCTCGCCTTCGTGCAAGCCGACATACTTGATGTAGTCGGAAACTGCCACTTCGGTATCGTAGGGCAGCATTCTGCTCCAGTAGTCTTTTCCGTCTTCGTAGTTGTCAACATCGGTTGCGAGGAAATATGTCTCCTGCAAGGGATTGATGTTTACGAACTTGCCTTCCACTCCGTAGACTTTCGCATTGTCGATTACATACTGAATCTGCTCGTCGGAGATGGTTGCTTTGTAAACATTGCCGTCTGTCTCGTGACCGCTGCCGGATTTTGTCTCACGGACATAGTATGTACCATAGTCCAGCTCATTGTAGTAGTAAATGCCGTTTTCGACATCTTCCGTAAGAACTCCAAGAACTTCGTCGAAGTCCTTGTCGGTTGCAATCTCGAACTCGCAGCCTGTTACAAAGTCACCGTTGTCGTCAATCTTGTAGATAACAACAGAGCCTGTCGTGTTGGCTACATCGGTTTCCACATAAGCAACCTTGTATTCGCCTTCGGTCTGTGTGCCGTCGAAATCCGAAGGCTCAACCACCTCAAATGCGTATACAGTCGGGTTGTCTATCTTCTTTCCGTCTTCACCGACGAAGAAGTATCTTGCCGGAGCCTGTGTCTCAACAACCACATACTTGCCTACGGGCAGATTGTAAGTTGTCTCATAGCAGGCGATGCCGTCGGCATCTTCTTTCTGCGAAATCGCTACCTGTTTGTTGTTCTTTGTTTTCGCTACGGTGTCTCCGTCGCTAAATGTGCCGTCACCGTCGTTGTCGCTGTAAATCTTAAAGGAAGCACCTACCAGAATATCGCCCGTGAGAGCGTCTTTCTTGTAGATTCTCAAAGGCTGGGCAAACGGTGAGTCTGCCTTATTTGCTTCAATCTCGGCTGCCTTGTCTACCGTTACAACAACAGGTGTTGTGTCAAGATAGTAACCTTCGGGGGCAACAGTCTCGACCACAAGATATGTGCCTGTCTCAATACCTTCGAAACGGACAATTCCATCTCCGTCCTCGTCCTCGATTGTGGCTACAAGCTCATTCTCGATTGTTCCGTCCTCACCTACGGTAAGTTCGGTGTCATCGGAAGAGATTGCCTTATAGAGCGCAAACACAGCGTTTCTGTCGGACTCCGCTTTTGTCGTTACGACTTCGCCCGTCCACTTATCCTGCTTGTCTACCCTGATTGTTGCGTCAATCTTGTTGTAAGCCGTGACCGCTACCGTGCCGCCATCCTTAACATTCCCGTCTGTCATGTCAAGAACGATTGCGTTGCCGGAAACCTCGTAAGGCACGGAAACATCGTCTGTTTCCCAGGACAAAGCGTAGTAGTCTTCAACGACTTCTTCCACCTTGTAATAGGCATACGGCAATCCCGAAATCGTGATCTGCCCTTTGTTGTTTGTTTTGCTCGTGTCAATCAGCGTCCATTCGGATTTGTCGGAAGAGCCGTAAATCTTAAATGTGATGCCTGAAACAATACCGTCCTCGGCTTCCTTTACGACCTTGAGGGAAATCTCTTCTCTGTCGTTCTTAAGTGTTACAACGGATGCGAAAAGATTGCTTGAATCTTCGTCTGCCAAATCAATGGTGGTTACGAAGTAGTTGTCAATCTGCGTCCATTCGTTCTCGTAAGAATCTCTTTCGTTGTTCTCGTAGGTTATCGTTGTGCTTCCCGTAGGAATCTTATACTCGTAACCCACTTTGAAATCGGACGAATAGGTTGTGTCCGGTACATATTCGATAAGTCTGAACTTGAACTTGCCTGCTTTTACGGCTTCGGCAAAGGCTTCCGTGTCCTCGCAGTTGAACGACAACATAATCGTTCCCGTAACATCGTACTCGGACTTAAACTCGTCTGTCATCTCCCAGATAACATTGCCGTCGGAATTTGTCTCGCCTGTCGCATAGACAGTCTCGCCTGCTGCGTCACGGAGTTCAAACTTAATTCCTTCAACTGTATCTGTCTCATCGGTGACTTCCTTGTGTACCTTCAAGCCTGTTGTCGTTCTTTCGTTGTAAACAGTCTCTCCGACTGTCTTATCGAATGCTGTCTTGTAGCTAAGGTCTGCCACAGTCCAGCAAGACAGGTAACTGTTGTCAATCTCAAGTTTTGCTGCGTTAACAAGAGATGCACCTGCCAAAATCAATGCCGATGTGTTAGTCTCAGTCCATCCGGACTCATTGTGCTGTCCTGAAGGCATTGCTTCGGCAATAACATAAGATCCGTATGCCATAGTCAGATTAGTGGATGCGGAAGTGCCGTCTTTGGTCTGCCATACCCACGAACTGCCGTTGTGGTAACGGATAGCAACAAGATTTTCGGCTGAAATGTCTTCTTCCGTGCTTCCTTTGAACACATAGAAGATAACTTCGTTAATCTCCGCATCTGTTGTTGTCTTCTTGGCAATCGTAAGAACAGGTGCATCGGAGAAGTCACCCTTTGTTGTGTTGACAACAGGAATCTTTGTCGTAACTTCGTATGCTTTGTTTGTTGTGCCTGCGATTTTACTCCAGGTCTTGCCACCGTCGGTACTCATGTACTTTGTGGATGTCAATGTACCCTTGTTGTTACCGCCACCGTCCAGAACGAAATCGATTTTGTAAAGATTTGTGTCAGTAAAGTTTTCGCTAAGAGTTACCCACACACCGTTTGTATATACGGATGTTGCACCGGATGTTTCCTTGAAGTAGTAGGTTGCTGTGTACTTTGTGTTGCTCTGTCTTGTCAGAGACAAAGTGTTCTGCGAATCGTTTACCTTGTAAGATCCGTTGGTAACGGTGAGTTTATCGTAGATACCCTTTGTCGAGCCTTCCGTCAGCGTTCCGACAACCGTCTTGCACGAACTGTCTGCGTATACCGTGAAGGTTGCACCCGACATTGCTTCGTCCTTAGCGTTGTTCTTATCCAAAGTAAGAGACACACCTGCCGGATTGTTTACAAGCGAGAAATCGAAGTACTGGTTAATCGTACCGACAGAGCCGATTGTCATAACCTTCATGTACTGCTTGTTCTGCCACTTAACATCCTTATAGAACGAATTAGAAGAAGACAGTTCGGAGAGTGCGTTAGTCCAGTATGTACCCACGGATTGCTTAACCCAGGATGTGTCTGCCGGAGATACCTCAACATACTGTCCTGAAATATTTGCCATGGGAATCCACTCTGTCACATAGTACTGCTGTCCTGCCGCAATAAGGAACGAAGTGAAATCCATTGCCTTGCCGTTCTTGATGTCGTCAAGCGACGCATACGGCATAAACTTATTGTCTTCTGTACTCCATGCAAAATATGCAATAACCGTGTCCGTGCCGGAAGTCCATCCACCGGACTTATCGGCATCGTGTACCAGCTGGAAAACAGTTCTCTTTACCGTATCGCTGTAATTTGTGTCTGTTGTGGACTTAGACTTCAAAGAGAAATTTACACCGTTTACGAAGTCACCGTCTGCGGTATTCGCAATAGTTCCCGGTGTGGATGTTTTCGGGTTGTAGTTCTTAACGGAACTTGTGTAGATAAGAGAAGATCCCTTATATGTCTTTACCGTAAGTGTGCCTGAGCCGGATGTGCCGGACATAGCAATATCGACCTTATACACGGACTGTTCGGCAAGGATTGCCGCCCTCTGCGTGGATGTCAGATTTGCCCATGTCGAGGAAGATGTCGCATACTGTGTCGGAGCTGTTGTCTCCTTGATATACACAGTCTTAGATCCTGTCTTTCCGTTCCAGTCCAGATTCAGTGTGCCGGTATATCCGTAGTTACTGTTGGTGATTGTCAACTTATCGTAGATACCGTAAGTCGAGCCTTCGGTAAGTGTTCCGATAACCGTCTTGCACGAACTGTCGGCATAGACCGTGAACACCGCACCCTTCAAAGCCTGGTCGTTTGTCTGATTCTTGTCAATCCTCAGACGCACGGATGTAAGTGTGTTCGCAGCATTCTGCTCGGCATACTTGCCGAAATCTGTGGACTCAAGGATTTTTCCCGTCCATCTGTAATGTGTTGTCGCATAAGTTACTTCGGAATGCAGTTTCTGCAAACTCTTATACACAGATGTACCTGTGCCGAAATTTTTCGCTTTCCACGAATCTCCGTAACTTCCGTTGATGTCAATTCCTACATTGTAGACATTGCCTGCGCTGTCCGTGTCAAGTGCATAGAACTCATCGATTATGTAATTCTTGCCTGCGACAATCGGGTATGTCTGCACTCCTGTCGAGTTGCCTGCAATAAGGTTTTCCCACGATGTATATGTCTGCCATATACCCGCATCAAAATCGTATGCAAAGAAACATACAACACCGTCACCTGTGTTATGCTCACCGTCTGCATTCGCATCGTACACAACTCTGAACACGGTGTACTTC
>Ga0065711_1027361_pt1 | contig 50419 bp, 24 predicted proteins | sample Hoacrofraction12_FD_59098 | JGI IMG/M metagenome (GOLD analysis project Ga0065711, IMG submission 59098) | Hoatzin crop microbial communities from Cojedes, Venezuela - Epithelial fraction 12 v2 (version 2) | ecosystem: Host-associated > Birds > Digestive system > Esophagus > Crop | place... | reverse complement strand
TTTGGCTGCGACCATCCAACCAATTCCTTATCCACCGAACAGTCCACCCATCAAATCCATGGCTCTCCAATTTAGAGAGAAGGATGTTGTGGGGGACCATGTCAAAGGCTTTACAAAAATCCAGATAGATAGTAATTTTGCCCCCAAGTTAAAAGCCTGTGTTTCTCACTTAGTTCACTTAATCATTTTTTGGTTATTGGCCTGAATTTTCATCAGTGCCATAGAGCTGTCAACATGCAAGAGAGTCTGCTAAATACATAACAGTTTACTTATTCCACATTAGTTTACATATGAGAAGTAGCATATATTTAAAACAGACTACTATCAGGAAATGAATGTGTATGTAGCAGGAGATTTTTCCATTGTTCTCTGCCTATCCTCTTGGGGAATGTGGGCTGGAGAGTGAGTTGTGCCGTGACTGTGTCAAGTGCGCGTGTGCACATGGTGGTACGTACACTTGCACAGTGTCGGCCTGTGCTCCCAGCTGGCTGCATTAGGAAAAAATGCTGGTTCAGAGGCTATGTAACTGCATTAGTGTGATTCTGTGCTTGATTAATAAAGACTTCATCTCAACCAAAGCTTGAAACCATAGCAGGAGAAATTCACTGGAGACCACAGAACTGTGAGAAAAAAGGCTTAAGTACTACTGGACTTTTTGCAGGATCAGGGCTAATTCTGAGAGGACGCTAATGAATAGGTGGCAGCACAACACATCTATTTTACATCCACGGGCAGATCTTTATTAGTATTGATATCACGTTTGGTATCACTGCTTCAAATTGTTCATGTTACATATTATGCCTACCTCATTTTTTCCTGTATTCAGAGATTAGAGTAATTAAGGAACATTGGGGGGGGGGGGGTGAAAATTTAAGTGTTTACATTGTTTCAATGTAAACACTTTGACAGAGAAAAAAAACTAATTCCCTCCATACATATTTGTATATACATATTTGATTATAACCAGTCTTCCAGTTTGTGAATAAGATTGTTGACTGTGCCAGACTGCTGTCAAGACCTTGCTTTAAATAAGATGTTTTTCTTTTATGTAGAAGACATTTGCTGTAGTGATGCCAGAAATTACATCAAACACTATAATTTGAGTGCTGAATTACTTCAGCATTTTGAAGTACTTAATCAAATATTGGAAAAAGATACACTTTTCAAAGTTCTGTAGCGTAAACCCATTAATGTACATCAATGAAATTTGCTTTAGAGAAATACCATCTGCCTAGCTGTTTAAATATATGTTGGTTTTAAATAGTAGTAGTACTTAAGAAGTAGTGTTTTATTTTTTCTTGTTAGAACGTTTTTGTAAGATGTCTGATAAGCTGTGGATGATGAAACTTAATTGTCACACATGAGAAAACAGAAAAGCTACAAAATGCTATCTGAGCAGACAAAACTAATAACTAATGTAAAAAACAACATTCAAGTGTTAGAATTCTACTGAGGCATTGACATTTTCTGCTTTGTTTTTATTTTCGGTATGGGAATCAAATGATTGAAGTATTTAGAAAACTCTCAAAATCTGGCAAGGATATCAATTTAAGTTTATGTTTTATTCATGTTTTATTATTAAGTAGGAGAAATATCAGTGGCACTTATAAGGTTTAAGTCCAGTCTTACATGGAAAGATGCTTTCCAAGTCAGAGACTTTAACAGAAATGTGCACCCTTGAGAACACCATGAAAACAACAAAATCCAAATTTTGGTAGTTTGGAAATTATGCAGCATAAATATGTTAAGTATGAACATTTTGCAGTATATACAGTATAGCTGCATTGTATCAAAGTATGCATCCTGAATATGTCACTTTTGCAAACCTTTATGTTTTCTTCCACTGTTTACATTTTTGTCTCATTTAACCTCCTAAAATAATACCCAGCACCCCTAATCAGTCTCTTCCCTGCTAACGTGAATGCTTGTTCCTTGTTTCTGTCTGTCTGCAAAAGAAAAGAAGACAAAAATATCGTTGTAAGCCAGCTTTGATTTTAGTAGTAATCTTAAGCGTGTGCTCAGAATCAACTGATGTTAGAAAATGAGCCATGTTTTAGACTGGGACTGCATGCCTGAAAGCTACCAAAGCTCAGAAAAGATTCACTAGAAACCTCCCCTGTTGCATATTAAAGTTTGCACTGTTTTACAATTCAGCAGGCTCTGCTGTTTCAAAGAAATGTTTTGAAGCTCTAGGAATTACTGCTAAAGTTTTATTATCTGAGTTGGCTAAATGAACTAGTAAGTTTGTTCTGGAACTGTTGCTTTTGTCACTGTGGCAAACTGAAAATCCAGTAATCAGTCCAACCCTGGAAGCTCATTCACGGTTAGTAAATATTGCCTGACTCTTACTGAACTTGTAAGCACGCAGTGGCGCTTTAGGAACTTAGGCAGGCCAGAGCTATAGTAACAGTAACTGAATTAGTAGTTAAACGTGCAAAGAAAACCACAAGTATAATGAGTCCTAGACAAAAACATACTGGAGAGTATCTCAAGCGTAACATTATTTCCTATTGTAATTTCTGGTATATTCGTATTTTATGCTACTTTATAGTAAATTAATGTGTTTATTTTCATATACATAGTATTTAATGCTGGAAGAAAATTTTTTCCTGGATTCTGGAAGAAGTATATTACCTGTCTCAGATCGTAATTATAGAAAGTGTCTTTACGTTCTCCATCTGTCTCTTCTTGTAGGAATCCCATTTTAATTCATGAAATATTAAGGCATATCCGAATTTCTTTTCTAGTTCAGAAGGGTTTTGTTTGTTTTGTAACAAAAATAGTTTTTGTTTTCAAGATGTGAATCTCATGAAGATTTTTAAAATCAGTACTGCATATCTCTAGTTCCAGAAGAATGCAGTATAAACTGAATATTGATGAATAGTTGAAAGTGGAATGTACTGCACAAATGCAGGAATATGTTTTAGGCCTCTTAATGCACAAAAATGTTGAGTCATAATGTCTTTCATTTCAAACAGGGAGTGGTTTTTCAGTTTTTTTTTTCCCCCTTTGGTATTTAGTCTAGCTATACCATGCATTTCTTGAAATTTCTCTCTAGTAGGTCTTTTATCATAAGAAATGTGTCATGTGAATTGGTAAAGAACACTTTTGAGATACTAACAAAAGTTAATGGGTCCACCACATTTAAAACGTATACAAAACCTGCTAAACAAACCAGGATGTCTTTTAATACAGATTTTTTTGTACACTCTCCTTGTTATCTTACCTCGGTTCTGCATGAAAACATGATTAAATATGCAAAGTGCATTACAAGAGTAAATGGGATTACTTTTGTGAAGTTCAGCATATCACGAATGTTTTGTAATGTAAGATACTTAAGTCTATTCGTGTAAAGATCTTTGTGCTAGCTGTACCTCATCAAAGAAAAAATATAAACCAAAATTATTTCATTGACCCTTATCAGCACTGTAGGTTTCTTCTTTTTGTGGTGACATTAAACCTTCAGAAACAGCATATATTTTTCTCTGTCACTATATGTGTTGTTTCTACTCTTCTAAAGATTAGTGTACTTCTAGTAATACTTTTTCAGCAAACCAGACTGCTTCTTTTTCCAATAAATGTTTTCTGCGCAGCTTCATTATCTCTTTCTTAAAAAGGAGGAAAAATCTCTAGATTTTATACAGATTCTACTTCCTTTATTACAAGGGCAGTAATTATTATGAGGTTTGTCAAGACTGATACAAATAATAAAATGATAAAATAAAATTTGTACTGTGGAAAAATGTATGCATGCTGCCAGAAATACGTTTGTCTCAAATTGTACCTTGTCTGTGCCACAATTGGTGTACATGGTAAGCCAAAGTTACCCCACCTGTAATGCTAGAAATTAAGCCAGCCCAGTCATTAAGGCCAATATGAATGTCAGCATAGGCAGTGATCGTACTTTTCTGATCCACCACAGTCAGCAGGCCTAGAACTCATTCTTCTTGGTTTTCATAAAGTGAAATATAAAATTCAGTTGTAGTTTCGAAAATGTAACGTGTCTGATGCAACTTTTGTTTGAATGTTTATTATGCTATTAAATTTACCAGGTGCTTAAGGAATTGAGCTTAAAACTACTTTACCAAGCTTTCTCTTCTGCTCCACTTCCTGTTTAGGGATTGATCCAAAACCATTCAGACAGCCATTCAGTTCAGTTCAACACCCTTGGATCAAGTTCTTATGTCTTTGTTATATTTCTGCAATTTTGTAGTTCAAAACTGACATCATTTGAACTGTTCCTAATTTAAGTGTGAGCAAAATAAACCCTTCTGTATTTTTTTTAAATCAATCTCTTCCTTTCTGGTTTAAAGACTTCTGAATCTCCTCCTTATTTTCAGTCTACCATTGGAAACCGTGTCCCAAAAACAAAGTTTTAGGTTAGATTACACCATCAGGTTGGCATCTGTTACTCCTTAAAGGAATATTTCAGGATAGAAGAATCTATCTGAAGGAAAACAAATTACTTAAATGCTGAAGTTTTTGTCACAGTAAGATGAAGGATCTCTTGGCAGTAACTCTGGCTAGCTAAGGTAAGAAGCAATGTACTTACAAATTCTGTTGAAAGTAGGACGAACAGTATTTTCAATAAGGAGGGTTGTCTTTTTCTTTCCCCTCACCTTCCTTACTGACAGAAAGTGCACAGCAACTTCTTCAAACTAAGGAAAAAAAACTTTCGTTGCCTAATGATTTACACTTTGTGATGAGATGTCTCAAGTATGCAAGATCCTTGTAACTTAAACTAGCATCTTCTGCATTCTGCAATATTTAAATAAGGCATTTAATTGTTATTTCACTGCTGTATATCTATGTCATGTTTCATTCATTTTTGTCTGAATAAATCCTTTTGGATTAAGGATTTTGGAGCTTAAACATTTTAATACTGATGTAATGATCCTTATACTTTTGCTGGATCAGCAAGTTGGAGCTAAGTTTGTCAAGCTTGATGTGAAGGTCAAGTCCATCATACAGTTCTGTGGTTCCTCTTTTTTCCAAATCTATTGAAAAAGATTGGAGGGGCTCTGGTATGCTGACTGGGAGATACAAAGTAGTAGCCAGCAATCTATTTTCTACACTTTAGAGAGGTGTTTGCATTTTAAAAGGGTTCTTCCCACCAACAAATCTCTCTTCCAGATGTTTTCTTTTGCTTGCTAATTACCTGAGTTTATTTATGCAGACACAAAATAATTTTATCAAAGAATTGCTACTTATCAAAACTGAATATTTTATTTATATTAAAATATAGACACTGTTTGTGGTTTTGAAATGATTGATTGGAGTTTTCAAAACTTTTAAAATGTGTTAGAAACCCATTGACTTAGGGGCTCTTGAAAATCCTTCCTGTTGTATTACTGGCTTTTAGTGTGGAGTAATAGACTGCAAGACTTCATGCAGAAATACAAGCATGTCTCAAAGTCATTTTAATGGAAGGTGAAGAAATATGATGCATACAAGTGCAGAACTGTTTTGGTTGACTAACTCTGAAGTTAGTGCAGGTGGGTCTGATTATCTTTTGTCTGACTTATGAAAAGGCTTTCCTAGGAGTCGGAGAGAATGAGGCTGAGGATTAGAAAAACTCTGCCAGGCAAAGACCCAGCAAAACAATAATCTCAAAAGAAGGTTTAAGCTGAAATTTAAATTAATTATGTTAACAGTAAGTGACAACCATATGAGTGCAATAAACATACACAGACACACAACTGCAGGGGAATTAAACCAATTTGTATGATAATTATATTTGAACTGCACTAAATTAAGCTAAAATTTTCGTCAAAGACATATGACTAAGGACCACATCTTCTTTAAATTCAGCATATGTATATCAAAGTTTGGATCACAGGTTTAAATGTTGATGGCCAGCTGGAGACTGGCATTTTCATAAGTTTTCTAGGACAATTTTCTCAGTTCTTTTGCTTGTCATAGATGGGCAATTATACTTATCATTGGGTAAATGGGATTCATTTCAAAGCCCCCCGTTAGGTAAATGTCACCTGAAAGGTTGTTTTCTGTAAGAAAGCAGGTGGTTTTGTAGTTCAAGTTATACGGGGGAAAGATATAGCTGAGACATTATGATTTGTGTTTTTATACAGTACTGTGTTATTCTCTTCAGTTCATCTGATATTATGCTGCATGAGATTTTATGGCAGATTTTATTTCATTCATTCAGCTGTTTAATCATCCCTAAATGTCTGTGTATATGCATTTATCTTTTTTGATCATTCTAGAAGATGGCTTCTTCTTTCTGTATCTTGCTGGTACCTGTAATACTCTCTTCTTCATTATATCAAACATGTCAACTGGAAAACAGGAAAAAACCAGCTCTGAATGGTCTTGTGTATGTTTGATTGTTTTCCTTGATATTCTTTAAATACATGTATGCAACATACAAATTAGGATAAAAAGGAAATAAGATATTTTATTTGTAGCAATAAATAAGCAAATATTTTGTATGTAGATATACCATTACAAATTTATTTCCTCTTATTATGAAATCCTGTGTTTATGAACTTTATGGAAAACTGTAGGTGAGAGAGAAATTTATTTTGGAATAAGAAATTTTCTCTGTATTGCTGTCAGCAGTCATCTAAAAGAACTGATACAGGGTTTGATTTAGATTTATAGTTCACCAGGTTGTATATCCTGAAATTTGTTGAAACAATTTCCTCTATAAATATTTTCTGTTTGTCAATTGCAATGGACATCTGGAGGGTTTATTCTTCTGTTCCTTATCAGCAATAACAGTCCTGTAAATATGTGTAAATAAATTTTGAGTGCACTAAATAAATATGAGAGATGTCTTAATGCTATTCAAGAGGAAGAAAATGCAAAAGGGTAATGTTGATCAATTTTTTAATTGAGTTTTTATCCTGTTAAATCATTAGTTTTTCATGGCAGTGGGTATTCTGCAGAGAAGAAACTGTTAAGAAAAGACAAAGAAGAGTAGTTGTTGACTAGTCCAGATATTACTTCGTTCTACAGAGGTTTTTTTCCTGATTAACAAGACAGACTCTGTTTAAAGAGAAAAATGTTATGGGTTTTTTACCTGTTGCAAGCCCAAGGATTTGATTTGTGGCTACTTCAGCCTACAAAATAGGAAAACCTGTGAATTTGTCTATAGGCAATATTTGTCTATATCTGTCTACTCTGTAACAAATAGTCACAGAATATTAACACACATAGCAGTCTGCCTGCTCCAAGAAAGATCTCCAGAAATTAAGGTAGACTTGTTAAAAGAATTTCAACAGTTGTCATTTCACATCTTATCATCAGAGTTTTATTTCTGTACCCTGCTTTCCCTGGTGCCATAGTAAAATAAAATTTAAATAAAAATTTTTGGACTCATCGTATGCCCAGTACAATGTTGTGTTTTTCCTTTCAGCAAGTAGCAAATCATTCTACTTGCTGAGAAAACAATACAACTGATGTTTTATGGAAGTGTTTCACTTGATATTTCAGAAGTCACAAATGATCTCCAAAATGATACTAAATCATAAAACCAAATATTATTTGTTTAACCAAATGTTTCCTTATTCAGAGGAGGAACCTGCTCCAAACAGTGTTGTTGAAGAATACCTTCAGGAGAAGAGAAAATATGAAGACAAGCGGAAGCAGCAGCCAAAGAAAGGGGTTTCTCGTGAAGATCAGGTAATAGTTTGACAATGTAGGGAAAAAAATCCAGAGAAACTTGTGAAAATGTTTCTCTCTTCATTTGTGTAAAAATAAAGTTTTAAAATCCGTTATGTATCATTTTCCATTAGAAAAGTCTTATTATTTGTAAAAACAAATATGTATTCTTTGATCCCTTATTTTGATTACCCAGGTAGACAGATAAGTGAAGTTTCAAGGTGTATTTGAAAGTGCTGTCAGTTTAGTCACTAAAATGTTCGAAAAGGAAATGCTACCCATGCAGATGTATTTAAAAGATTTTGCATTTCTATACAGTGCTTTCCTTGGCTCTGCAGCTTGCCATAAGAAAACACTGGGACAGAAGTTTGCATACTTGGCGTCTGTCCAAGCTGTGTTTCTTAAAATTTTAAATTATGCTTTAAAGAAAATAAATTCATCCATACCTTTTGGTGTTGTGAAATGAACAGAAATAGTTTTTAACTGAACTTTAACAAGAAACCCCTTTTAAATATAATGAAAATTCTTTTTTAAAAGCAGTTGGGATGTACGTAGACTTTAGTATGCAAATATGAGCAAAGTGAAGTTTGATGTAAATACTTGTTTTTTCTAAAATAGGAAAGTATGAAACTGTTAAATATATGAAACTGCCTGTGAAGTGGAAAATACCTTTAACTTAAAATCTGTGCAGTACATCAAATGCATTGGTTTATAAGTGCATGTCAATTCAGCTACAAAGATGTTCATACTCAGCAGCTGAAGCTAGAAGAGATTGGAAACTTGGGGCTTAGTAACTTCAAAGCAGGGGTTGGCAAACCTTTATACATGCAGCAAGCTGATTTAGCTCTAAACTAAGAAGTTTATGGAAACTTTGTACATTCAAAAGCCCATTAACTTTGAATCAAAGAGTACTAAAGCTCTGTTGGCAATATGGATCAAGGAACTTAAAACCACTTCTAATGAATTTATATCAGCCCTGTCCTGGACAACACAGGAAAACAAGATGAGATGACAGGGATGTGTATTTTCGTAGATCTTGATTCTTATTTATGTAACCCTGCTAGGAACTACTCAGCAATAATTAATCAAGTTCTTTGTAATCCATTTCACTTTTGGAGAGACCGTTCTAGCCTTGCACACTTCCTACCTGATCTTTCAGCACAATACCATTTTCCATCCTGTGTGCAACGGTTAAACAAGAGGGGGAGAGGTGTGTGTCTCCTTACAATACTAGATTTTGGAAGTCCTAACCTTATAATTCTACAAGGGTCAATTTATAAAGTTATTTGATCCACAGTATAGCATCTAATCACTCCCTGCAAAATGCCTACTAAGATATTTCAGAATTATCTTTTATCACCAAGTCCGTTCACAGGGATGCTGGCACCAGAGGAAATTAGACAAGACACAAGGAATATGGCTTTGGTTGATCACAATTTCCTGTAAAGAGGGTTAGTTTGTTTTCTTCTCATGTCCTAACTAGAGATTTGCTGTCTCAGATGTTGCAAGTTTGTTTGCAATACTATGCAAAACTATAGAACTGGAATGATTTGCAGGCCCAAATGTCTTTGAAATTTTCCTCTCTCTCATCTTAAACAGAAAATTAAACAGAAAATAAAGAAAATAAATGCAAAAAAAGCCTCCAAAACCTGCCTTTGGCAGTGGTAAAATATGTTTTTGAAAGAATTCAAAAGCCAGGAAACTCCTAAAGTTAAGATTGCTCCCAGAAGGAAATTTGATTCCAGTGAACACTTCTGGTATTTCCTATTTCTGTTTTCTATTCTTGTTTAGTTTTTATTCTTTTAAATTTGAAAAACTTGACCAAACAAAATTAAACAGCCATACAGAGGTGTTTTACAACATAGGTGGCCAACCTATCACCTACAGATCAAATGGAGCCTGCCACGTAAATTCAGTCAAGCGCTTATTCCCTGATGCTTTCTTTTCCAGGAATGTCTCAAATAGCAGCAAGAAGTAAGCTAAGGGCTGTGGAAATTGTTCTTGTGGTCTGCCCTTCTGAAGAGCCCCTCTCCCATCATAAGGCTCAGGCATACAATTCTTGTATAATCAAAATCTCATTCCAGGTGATCAGAAACAAGACCTGCGGTGCGATCTTCAGGTGTCACCTGAGATTTGGTGACTTCCTTGTAGCTGAAAGACTGGACAATGTCAGCTTGAGAACAAAATACCGAATATAAATCAGTATGAGCTTAATGTGTACAGCATAAGAACCTGTATCTGTAGAATTAACCAAGGTGGTTCATTGTATTTGAGTGGAAAGCTTTGAATTTTTTTCAGTGTCAGTACATAATGTAAAAGATCAGCAATGTAAAGCATGTAAATATCAATCAATCTGGGTCTTCAAAGCTTGAATGATGTGTAATTTGTACAACGGATTGCTTTATGAGTAGAAAATAGTGGGTTCAAACAGTAAAATTCATTATCAGCAGTGTTGTTTAATCATCTATTTTATTATGTAAGTAGCCACAAGTTTTTATTCCTTAAATGTGCATTTTGATGTTATTAGACAGGCAGACAAGCGCTCTCTCACACCTATAGGGTGCCCTCCCTGCTTGCTCTCCCTGCCTCAACATTGCTCACTCACTCTCTTCCCCTCCCCGGCCCCCGCTGCCTCTCGCTCTCTCACTTGCCTCTCTACAGTGTTTCTTTCAAATTCACAAGAAAGATCTCTCTTCCATCTCATTGTACTCTTTCTCAACATATAATAGTTTAAAGATGTTGTATACACCTGTCGTTTTGTACAAATATATATAACTTCTCTAAAACCATGTATTTAATTTCAGACACTGGCACTGTTGGACCGATTTAAATCAAAGTTAACCCAGGCAATTGAAGAAACTCCTGAAAATGAGGTTTCTGAACCTGAAGTAGATGACGACGAAGGATGGTGAGTTTTTTAGATTTGCATTTTTGTGTTTACTGCTGGAAATCATACTGCACTAACATAGTCTCACTGTTAAGTTTAAGCAGTAGCAGAAACACTAAATGTGAAGACAGCTGCTGCAGCAGGAGTCAGCTAAAATGTACTGGTTTAGCACTTGAAAATAAGGTGGGAGAGTAGAAGACATTTTGGTTTGTGTAGTTGTACGTCCTACTAGAGCTTAAAGACTGGCAGATGAGATGAAGACAGACTGAGAGGCTCATCTGAAGTGTAGGGTGACCCCAAGGAGACTGGGTAGCAATGGAATTGATAAAGCACTGTGGAAGTTAGGAACTCAGCACCTCCCAGTCAAGGAAACAGCTTACACCATGTTGTCTCATGTTCATCTTCCATCCAAAGAAACCACCTTAGGTAGGTAAGGTGGTAAAAATCATTATGATTTGATGGGTGATCCTGAAGTCCTAGACTGCAAGCTGTTAGATAAGAATAAAAAATATCTGCATAAAATTAATAGAAAAAAAGAAAAAAAAAAATTGCAAAAATGTTTTGTAAGGACAGGTCATCTTTTCTTATAAGGCACACAGTATAGCTGGTCTAACAAACCAGGCTGTCTCTGCCTGCAGCTTCTTCCTTAGTTGTATGCATAAGCCATCACAGCTACAGCAAAACTACTGCTGAAACAGAAATTTCTTGGCAAGTGTTAAAAAGACAACCAATATTTCAATATCTCAGCTAACTTATGATTATTTAGTGAAAATATGTCAGGTGTACCCTTACGATCTTCCTAAAGGCTCCCCTGTTGGGAGAGGGAAACCAATAGGGTACCTACCTGCCCCAAAATCTCCAAACTAGCACCAGTAACTAGATCCAAAAAAAAATTAATTACAACTAGGAGAAAAACTAAAACATACAATAATGTACATTAGACACCCTTTTCAAATAGAAAATAAATGATGTGACTAAATGTGATTAAAGCATCCTGCGTTTTGAGAGGACTCATACAAAACTGTAAGATAACCATGTTAATGAAATTGTTTTTCTCAGATGAGAAGACAGCATTGATAGGAAATGCAGACTGTCTAAATAACCTAGTGATTTTTACTGTCATTCTACAAATGAAAAAGATGTGCATACTGAAATGAGAAAAGAGACCATTAAAAAGACTGTGAGGGAAGATAATATATGGAAGGAAAAATGTTTTTTACATCTTAACTTACATTTTTTTCCACAAGTTGGTAAATGAAATTCTTCAACTCTCTGTAAGTTATACTATTTTATAAAAGTTTTTTTTAATATATATTGAATAGAATATCTTAGGACTATTTGAAGATACATTCCATAAAGATTTTTTAAAAATTAAAAAATCGTAGGTCATGTAAGCTGAATTGCAAATTCTGAGACCAGTTGTGTTGATGACACTAAAATTTGAGATCACTCTTAGATAAATTTTCCTTTCGTGTTTGTGTCATGTACATAATGAATCATTGCATATATTTTAATTTAGTAAGATAAAGCTACATAGATCCTGCAGCCTTACCTTCACACCTTCTTGCTTTTCACTGAATTAAGCTGAAACCTCACAAGGGTAATTCTAGGATTTGCAGAAAATTTCAGACACATGTACTGTCAGAAAGACGAACAGTGGAAGCATAGCACTTAGCATAGAATCCTTGCAGCTCATAAAACAACTTTTTTACATAAGTATTGTGTAATGAGTGCATTTATTTTTTCAGTGTTTCTTTGTGGGCATTAGTGTAGTCTGCTTTCATCTTAACAGATACCTTGGCATTTTCATCACTGAAATGCGCTCAGGTGTTACTAAGTAGGCTATTAAAAATACTGTGATTCTTTCAAAACAATAGCAATTCAGACATTTTGCTTTTTATTTTATTGATTATATTCTCTATTTAAAATTATTTTATTTTTTCCAAGTAAGAACTGACCATTTCTTATAGCTTTAGAATCTAACCAAACACACTCTCTTTCTCTCTCCCTCTCTCCCTCTCATTATTTATTTATTTATTGTACCTAAGAACAGAACATGGTATTTTAAAATATAAATGCAAGTTAGGTTTCTGAAGTGTAAATTTTCTTCCTACTTTTAATGTTAAACATGAACATTTTGGCTTTCTATTACTGCTTTTGAAACAATAGAGAAAATAATTTCCTAAATCTTGCCACTTTCAGCATAATTCTTACTACTAACTTGCTATTACTTTACGTTTTCTCTTGTCACCATCTATGTGGTTGCTTCTTCAAACCACACAGTCTTCCTTCATTATGTCTTTTCCTATTGTAAGCTCTTTGAGGATAAGGGACAACATACGGCATAATTTTTCAGATCCTTGGATTTCACTGATACTTTGAGATCCTTCTGAGCTACCAAGGTGCTTCTAAGTTCTCCAAAAATTATAGAATAGACAATTTCAGTTGGAAGGGAGCTATAACGATCATCTCGTCCAACTACCTGACCAATTCAAGGCTGACCAAGTTAAAGCATGTTATTAAGGGCATTGTCCAAATAACTCTTAAATGCTGACAGGCTTGGGGCACCGACCACCTCTCCAGGAAGCCTGTTTCATCATCCTCTTGGTAAAGAAATGCTGCTTAATGTCCTTAACCTCCCATATCCACTCTAAACCTCCTTTATGCAGCCTTTCCATGAACCTGAAGGACTGGTCTTCATGTCTGATGTTTCCTCACCACAGTAATATAACCAGTCTGTTAAAGGCTTTGTTACAGAGTCCAATCACTATCTTTCCTATTCCTTCTGGGTAACTGCTGACATCTAATTGGCGATAATTCTTTTCTCTGTAAGTAATTCACTCAGTATGAATTAGTGTTGCAATTTCAGATTATGAAGTTGCATTTTTTTCAGAAAATAGTGTTGCATTCAGAATTGTGCAGAGGGAAGACTTAGAATGCTATGAAACTACATAATAGACTAATAATTAACATATTAGTAATTTTGCAGTGCAGTAAATGTGCGTGTTAACTTTACAGACAGATGAGAGTCGATTTTCAAAGAATTTACTATGAAGCTAAATAAATTGTAAAATGTATATGTTACACAAATTGGCTGTAAACACAGACAACATTAACAAAGCAATGAAGTTTTCAAAAAGCTATTAATGATTGTTAGACTCACCTGGAAAATTGAAGTTTGTATTTTGGGATAAGAGTTTATGTTTTCAGTGTCTTTGTTGTATTGGAATATTTTATACAACTTTCATGACTTTACATTTTAAAACTCTTTCTTAATTACAATCTACTCCACATAAGACAAATCATACTTTATTTGATTTTTATGAAATAAAATTAGTGTATGGCATATGTATGTGATATGCACAAGTTATATGATTCCTCCAGGCCATTTTGTAGGTCATGGTTGCTGTTTTTATGGGAAGTGAAAGCCTGCCAGTGTGCTTTGCTCTGCTGTCAGGGTGTGTTATCTGAGGTAAAATGATTGCCTCTAAGACATTTTTATGTGTCCACATGCGTGGCCACACATTGAGGTATAATTTTCATTTTCTGTCAGGATAGAAACCATTACCAATTTGTTATGTTTTCTTTTATTTGGCAAACTTCTCTCTGCATATTTGGCTGAGCTGCTGTATTGGCATGGAGCATAGCAGACATTTGGGCACTTTTCAGCAGCATTCTACTTTTTATGCAAGAAAAAAAGAAGAAATATGACTCTATTGTAAACAGTGTGTATGGTGTTTGATAATTATTACCAGATTTTACTGTCTAAGAGGCATCTGAGGAAGTTTTGTGAAGAGAGATGAAGAGAAATGCTTAATACTAAGTTTTAACATGAAATACCAGAATCTTTGCTGAGACATTCTATTGCAAACTCTACTGCTATGTGAGAACGATTATATATATCTCTCTGTAGCAATCAAAATCCAGTTTCCCCTACAGAATTCAAAAGTATCAAAATAAACACGGTATGTCCTGCCAGAAGGGATACATGTAACAATAACAATGTCTGCAAACAACTTGACAGACACATTTTTAGAGCATCTGGGTACTTCAGGAAGACATGCTTCATCCTAGTTCTTCCAGACGCAAGCATTATTGTCACTGTGGCTCCATATTGAGAACTATTGCTTATGGTTTTCTTTTAATGATTTGTCTGATGTTTTCAGTACTATTTCATCATTAGTTGTTCTTTATTTGCTTACAGTCCAGGTAAGAAAGAGTCAGATGCATGATTTCATTCTTCTCTTTCACAAAAGTTGTACAGAGTGCAGCAGAGGTAGGTGGAGGTGATCTGGCATAACTCAGTCACTCGTTCTGGGCTTAAAGTCTTACCCAACAAGACTTTTCCCCAAAATGTAGAGGAGATGCATCACAGCAGCAGTGAGGTGTCATCTGGTTAGAGACTAATAGTATGAAAACCAAATACGTCACGGCAGAAGACCCAGCTGGAATAATTCATCTACTTGGTACTTCCCATCTGGATTACTGGACAGGATAGGCCTGAATTTGAAAGCGGCAACATTGCACAGGCTGTGCTTTTTACAGAACACTGCTGCTTCTCAGCGTCTTTAGGACTTCTAGTTGCATGCATGTGACACCCAGTGAGGTTGTAGTGCCACTTCAGGGCTCTGATTATAGTATCAAAAAGTTACAGCTATTGTAAAACCCGTATTTCAGTCCAGAAGGTGTTATGGCAACTGCAGGTAATTAAACTGATGATGCAGATCCTGTGAACAAGACATAAGATATTTGCCATAGAGAGAATCCATCTATGGGAGAAAAAAATTCAGATGCAATCTACTATATTCAAAGATCAGTACCTCTTCAAATATGGTAAGAGTGATACTTAGTACTGCGAAAATCCTGTCAAGTAATTCTGAGAGTTCCGAGTGGTTCACCTCTCCTTTAGCCCATGAAATCTGAGACCAGATACGACACTCAGCTAAGTCTTTGTCAGTGTTGAGTGGAAGGATTGCTTTATTTGTCATTGTTTCTTTCATGCCTGGTTTCCAGTCCCTCTAAGCCACAGATCTTTTCCTACTGGATGGTTGCCTAACCTAGCTCTGTCCTGTACCCATGCTGTTGATTGCTCTTACTGAAATTCAGCCATTGCACTTACTGAATTGTATCCTAATTTTCATACTGCTGCTCCGGGTTTTCCAAAATCACACAAATTCAAAATACTCCAATAAACTTTCAAAACACTTCTTCATAAAACTTCGTATTATACATACATTCTGTAATTGTATTCTTCTCCAGTAATGTCGTAAGTGGAAGTGAACTAACCAATTCTACCACATTAATCATTTCACTTTGACATTAAGCTATTTCAATCTTCCCCTAAATATAGGGCTCTCCAGCTAAATTTTTACCAGCATTACATCTTTATGAAATGTAAGAAATATATATCTACATTTCTCCAGACGGAATACTGGCCCTTCTTGAAGGAACAGATTCTCTGCTGTGAAAATCCACCTGTCATATCCTTAACAAAATTCTGGACTATCTTCTGCTTTTCTGTCTCTGATCTTTGCAAACAAGAAGCAGCTTCCTGAAACTGCCAGATTTATTGACATACTGAATTATTTCTACTCCTATGAGAAATTTTACAACCCTTTGACAGTTTTTGAGCTGATGGAATTTTCTGTGGAAAAGAACCCACCATTTTCCTTCTTTGCAGCTCACCTTATTGCCAAGTCAGCTTACCATATTTCTGTGAAGGGTCCTCACTGTTTGTGCGTTCTCACCGATAAAATGCACAAGAAGGTTTATGAACCAGCTCCGGTACCATTCTTTAATTTAAAGCTAGATTGTCATGATGAAGTAACCCACCCAAAACAGAAGAGGAGCAGCACTCCATACCACTATAAAAACAAATACATTGCACACTAAACCAATCAAGTTTACTGTACCTTATAAAACCTGGAAGACACATAGGCTAGCAAATCATGGTCATTTTTGTTTGTGGATTAATTGAAAAGGTATGCCCATCCATTCACTTCTAGGCAAACCAAGTTCTTAGTTGAAGTACATAATAGCTAATATGGAGCAAATACTAGAAAAGTACCAGAAGGTAATGGTATACGAACGTTGCATTGAGGCAACAGAATACTCTGTTCTTGCCTGAAAACTGTTTCCATAGTGGTAATCTGAGTCCTGATAAGTATGGTTTTACATTTTTGTCGTTTCTTTAGTTTGGATTTGATGGAAAATGCCCAGTTCATCCTGCTGGACCTTCAATGTTCAGTGTAGAAAAGGGAATATTAACATGTGAAAGCTGTTCCTTACCAGATGAGCATGATTATGTGAAGTGTATTTAAACGATTGTCACCACTAGAGAAGCAGCAGAGGGGTTTGGTCTGTTATTAATCCCATCAATTCACAAGTCAGTGCTGCAAGTAGACCTCCAGCTGGTTTTTGAGTTTGTGTTACAATAGAGCCCAGTAATTTTTCCTTCATTCAGCACCCAGCTAGAAGTTTAGGATTTTTTCTTCTGGATTCATATCTCATCACTGACCCCTATGTGCTCACAGTAATGCACTCTGCAGCCATTTAGAATTTGACTGAGACTGACAGCATGCTATATAGTTCATTTAATTAATAGCACGTGATGCCCGTGCTTCATAACTGAAACCACTGCAGTGTTTCCTGTGTGAAATGTAGGGTATTGGATGTGAACTACAAAGCTTCTTAGTCTTTAAAAGAGATCAACTTTTTCCTTCCCTGTGTCATAGCATGACGTAAGTCATAAGTGACAAATATTAATGAGACAGTAACTTAAGTATTTTGGGGAGGATGTCTAGACTCTGAAACTTACTCTTTCTTTGGATATGAAATAACATAAATCCGTTCAGCTTTCAGATATACTGTGGACAAGAAAGAATGAGTAAAGTGGGAGTTTGGAATGAAGTGATGGTTTTTCACATGTTTTTTCAGTTTAAAATTCTTATGGTTAGTTACCTTTGCTGAGTCTGAGCTATTCTAGATGTTGGTTAATTTGGAGGACAGGAAAAATAGGTATTATTTTAAACTGAAGTGAATGAAATGAGTCAATGCCTGAAAATATCTTTCAACTTGCAGTCAAAAGGTTGTTGTGAAAATTATGTGAGAGTAAAGGTCTTCCATCTCAAAAAAAAAGGCATTTCAGATCTTGCTTAATAGATTGTTTCATGGCATGTTGTGTAATTACTAATGTTGACATGACTGTTTTCATCTTCATTATTTATGACAAACCTCATTTAAGATAGCAAGAATTAAAAACAATTCAAGTAGGAATTTAGTGGCACTCTTCACCTAAATAGACTGTTTAAAATTTTATGGCTCTTAGAAGGCCTTTAAAGATATCCTCTTCTTGGTCACAAAATATTATTTGGATTTGCTTTGCATAGATCTGATCACCTGATTACAGCAAAAAAATAAAGGAACGGGTCTGTTTTTACTGATTTATTGCTTCTGTGGACGAAAACCTCACTGAAGTTCAGTGCTAACCATTTGAAGTACAGTCTGGTTTATATATTTCAAATTCTGCACTCTGTTTGCAGTTTTGAATTTTGCAAAACTACTACTGAGACCAGTTGAATATTGTGACAACTATTGGTTGCTATTGCTAAGCCCTTTCTGCCAGAACATTCCTTGCAATTTGACTCTATAATTTTTTACCAGTTTGTAAAGATATTTTACTCCAGAACAAGCAAAAAATAAATCAGTATATTCAGTGAAGGTAATCTGTACCAGCATCAATAGTTAATGTCCTTTATCTTCTTTAAAAAATGTTTTTATTCATAATACAAGAAAAACTTCTCTCAGAATATTTAGCGTTGGTTTCAGTGAGAGATCTGGTGCAGTTAGGAGTGGGAATACACAGTGTTTCATTTAGTTTGTATTCTCTCAGTAAAAGGCTTTGGGGCTGACAGAGAGAGATCTTTGGGTTTAAAAAAAAGTATCAAGGCACCAACTTTCCCACCTTTCACATGTGTGTTGTAGAGAGTAGGCTAGAATTGGTTTGGGTTTAGTGGGTTTTTTGAATTGAAATAGCAATATCAGAATCAGGTATATGTTGAAGTTACCTGGACTGTTGTTACATTGTAAGACTTCATTTATATTAAGAACTAAATCACGATGCACACTGTTAGTATCTACTCCACATAAATTTGATAATGTCTTCCACATTTCGTTTCCAGTGTTTCCTATTTAATACAGCAGCTGCTATTAAACTTTGCATAGTGAAATTCTTCAGGATAAACACCTAAAAATATTGTGGTTATATTTCTTTCATAAACCTACCTTTATACACATTTTCTAACATGTAGTCTCTTTCTTCACTGTAATACCTCAGACCGAGGATTATGAAATATAGCTTCTTCAAGATTAGGATCAGTCTCTGCAGATTCCATTGCAGAAGCTTAACTGTGACAAACACAGTAAGCTCCTGAAAACTAAGCAGCAGCCTTTTTCACATGCCGATGCTAGTTTGGGGAACGAAAGAAAAAGTGCTACTGTAATTTATGCCAGTGAGGCACAAAGATGGATTAAAGCTGTGTTTGCTCCCCTCCTCCCAACCAGACTTGAGCCAACGTTCCTCCACTAGTCTGGAAAAACTGGCTCTATATTAGGTCTCTCCTGCTAAGGCCATTGATTTACTCAACTACATTTTAAAAAAGTTGACAAAATACTTACTTGATTATTACAAAGGATAAATGAATGCCAGAGGTCTGTATTAAAAACACATTGGAAAGAGGGGTTTCTTTTCTGTTTGGCAAAAAATGTTTGTTTGGGTTTTAGTATTGCCACTAACATTTAAAGGAAGAAAGGAAAAAAAACCCCTTCTGCTCTAATTTTTTTTTTCCTCCAACCTTTTCTCTCCACCTTCACCCTTCTACTGCTAGAATGTGGTCAAGCCTTGATATGTAAATGCTAGCTGCTAGCCCATTGCTTCAGTCAGTAATTTTGTATTAACGGATTGTTCTTCTATTGGAGCTGTATATTTATTGCTTCTAGCTGCTCCACATGCCTGAGAAACTCAGAGCATTTGGGATTTTTTGTTTGTTTATTTTTTCATTACTTCCTCCATGTGGAAGTTTATTTGGACGAGGCATCTGGGCCTGGAATCGACTACCGTTTGACTTAAATTCAGAGATGATCCATGCTTTACTCAAGGGGTATCTAGTATTACATTTACTGTCTGGAAACCTTACCTTTTATTTATTGCCAGAAAACCTAGTGAAGAATGAAGAAATAATCTTCTAAATCTTTAATAGCCTAGCCTAAGCTTCCTGCATATTTACACACCTTTTCAAGCACCCCAACTTCATCTCATTCAATGACATGTTTAGACAGCAAGGATTTGGACATATTCAGAATGGGGAGACGGAGGGACAAAAGAGAAGGGAGAGTGTCCAGAGAATGTTGAATGTTATGAAAACCTGAGTATTTTTGTGCTAGAAATGCTCTCCTCGCCTGCTCCTCACTCCAGCTCTGTGCCCTGGTGGTACAATGCTGCCTGACTGTTTGTGTTAACTTGGGGAGGCAATTTGCTGACTTTTAGAGTATCAGATATTGTACAAGCTATTGCCAGAGACAGGATGCTAGACTGGATGGATCATTGGTCTGTTCCGGTATGGCAGTTCCTATGTCCTTGTAGTAAATGCTGTGTAAAGTTTTTCTAGACTGGTACACTGTCTGGAACAACATCTGGAATTTACATTATAGTCTTCCATACCAATCTACTCTACCAGGAGCGGTTGTCTATTTAAAGCACCCAGCTTCTTTCATCAAACTACTTCACATTTTTGTGAAGCAGACAAGAATATAGTGTAAATATGCTATATATGAAGTGTTACCGAATAATGCAATATAAAAACAGGTTAAGTAAAATTTTACAGAAAAATATTTATTGCTTAAAACCGAAGTCATCACAGTTTTACATATTTCTAATTCTGATACTATGAGAACTAATCACATTTCCCCCCAGTGCTTTGATTATCTTTTGAATTGGATGAGCTTTTTCATAGATAAGTGGATTTCCTCTTTCTCTTAGAAGGTTACTGACAACTAAATCTTCTTTCAAGAGAAAAAAAATGCTCAGTACTATCCTGAACAATGGAAGAATACTCTATTACTTTATTTTTCACCAAGAATAATTTACTTTCCTGTTAGCTTTGCAAAAAGTGAAGTATCTTTTTGGTTTTTTTAACCTGGATATCCCATACTTAGTGAAACTATTAGTTTCTTGTTATTTTTACAGGGAATATTTTGGGGTAAAACTGAGCATATGGCACTCGAATACAATATCTCAAAAAAGTGTTATAAGTATCTGCAAAAGTTCTGTTGTGATCATTTTATGCTGTAAGCCTACACCAAGAGAAAATATTATCAACTCATTCTTTGGCCTATGGAGGACCCACAACTTGCTGGTTATTCTGAAGAGGTTAAACCAATTTCTTCATCCTCCAGCACTAGTAATACAATTTCAAAGGGCTTGTCAAAGTTAACAGAATTGTACAGTCTGACTTCATATAATATTTTTAAAAGCATATATTTATCAGTTTGCTTGGTTAGAATTGGGGGATTTTTGCTCTGTGCAAGAGCAGCAAGAATATGTTAATTCTTAACATCCGAATGCTGAAATATTGTAGGCTAATAGTACTCCATTCATCTGAAAGCTAGAAAATACCACTTTTGGGTCTTGCAGAAATGAAGTTAACCTCAGGAGAGTGCTTGGTGCTGGGGATATTCACAACAATAGTAAAATCTTAAATTTCAGTCTAAAATCTGTGGTCTGTAGTATATTCACTAATATGGATTGAAACAGTACTATTTTGATGTAGAATTAAATACTTAACCTGTGAAGAAGACTGCAATAGGGCAAATACCTGTATTTACAGCAACTTTATCAATACTCTTCCAATCATTTTTTTATATTAGAAACTTCTGTGGAATAATTAATGATCTGAATTTGGCTAGACCTGTACAGCAAATCGTATTTCTCTTTTTAAATATCAAGTAAATAAATTTGAAAAATACAAGGTTTTATGACAGCACAAAAAATTGGAGGGAAAAGTGGTCTGATCATTAGGAAAGGAGATGGGGAAGGAGGAACAAAAGAACGTGGAGTGGTGGAAACGAGCATTGAAACAAGAAAGAGGGAAGTCTCTTAGCAGTGGCTATCATAGAAAAAACCTATGACCACAGATTTTTACTGGGAGGCATTATAAACTTTGTTAAAGTGAAATGAAACCCAGTTTGGAAAACTAAGCTCAAACAGGAACAGTGTGTGATACAGTGGAAGGTTTAAATACTAAGGGCTACAGAAGAGTATGGGCTTTCACAGGTAATTTAGCACTGCTCCAATACTGTGAGGTAATGAGACAAAACATACTCAAGGAAGCTTGTTTTCTGCACATATCTTTTTTGTGATAGCAGTGGCTGTATGAAACAGTGAGAACTAAAGAGATGAATCCAGGTTTGGGACTGCGTCTATAGCAGTACTTATGCTATCAGCCCTCATTGTTGTAAGAATCAGAACCTACTTCAGGTACTTGGGAAAATGTGTTTTTTCTTTTCATGATCTGTAAGAGAGAGAAACTTGGATTACAGGACTCCTCTGCATGAGAAGAGGGATGATGGGTTATCTTTTACAGGAAAAGTAAAATGAAGCTGAATAGTGAGACAGGGCAGACAGAAACCAGGGAACTTGCCAGCAAGAGTTGTGTTGCACAGAGCACTTGGTGATGGTTGCAGGTTTCATTACAGACACAGACATATTTCCTCTCTCCTGCTGTGTTGTGTCTACAAAATCACTTGTAAAGCTCTTGGATGCTTTTATGCAGGGAATGGTGGCAGCAGCCTAAGCCAAGAGGCTTGTTTTGGTTGTAGCATCTCAGTTGTGGAGAAAGGTGGAAATGAAATTGCATGTTATTAACGTATTTCCTTCTTCAAAATTCCCATTGTTTTATGTTTTTGACATTCTTTTTTCTTGTTTGTACTCTTGCTCTCTTGCCTTGATTCAAAAATTTTGCTTGTTTTCAATTGTCATTTGACATTTTTCTTCATTTTATTTACATTTTTGTCAGTGTCTTTTTCTCTGTTTTTCTTTCTCATTCCTATCTTTTTTGTAGTCTTTACCTTCCTCAATTTATTTTTCTTTTCAGTCTTTCAACTGTCTCTCAGCGTTTCTCAACTGTCTCTCTTCTTCCTGTGCCACCCGCTACTCTGCTGGAAGTGAAAAGTGTACCAGTGAGTTCATTCTTCCAGAGCAGCCAAAATTGTTTTTCCTTTGGAGAGAGATCTCATTTACTTTGATCTGTGGATTCACTCATCTGTTTTCTCATCTGTTCACATGAGCTGCATTTCTATCCACTGCCTACATATCATGAGGGTGATGGGAGGAAAGTGTTATAATATTTCCTGTGTTAATGCTTATAATTTAACATACACATTTACAGTATTTGAAGGAAATTGTTAGTGTCAAATAGAATATAATTTGAGGAAAGCAGTGGTGCTTGAGTACTCATTATTTTTCTTTTAAATATATGCTGCATTGGTGCTAATTGAGAAAAGTAGGTAGCATGTCACTTGCAAGCAATGTTGAACTCAGAAATGAATGGTAGTACTAGTAGTTATGGTCTGTATTGGTCTCTCTGTTTTTTAGACAACACAAGAAGCAGCACTGAATTTCTTGACAGAGATACTTACTCCTGCTTTCTTCATTTTAAGCATCCTGAAGGACAGAACCAGTAACTTTCATAAAACGCATCAATAATTTGCAAAATTCTGATAATATAAATTTTATAGCAATGTGATTAGTTGCTTAATGCATTTAATCTGTGTTTCAAAGCAGTATGTAATTTTTGGCAATGTTCTGGGCACCGATTTAGATGTGCTGTCTGTGAGTAGTGCATTTTTAGTAACATACAGTTCTGCATCTGGAAAGTGAAAAGCTGTGTGTTACTTTTTCTCAGTGCCTACTGATTGCAGAAACAAAGGATATACCACCAGCTGCCACGTTTTGTGCAGGCACCTCCAAATGAATCCTGGCTAAAACTGCTTAAGAAGTTACTGCCTCTCTGCCAAAAGCTTCTACATCCACAACAGAGCTGGCAGAACATAACTTTCATCCATACCTGTTGATCATTTACTGCAAAGCTCAGCTGTTTAAAATGCTGGCATAGGTGAGTGCAGGATAACATCCCAGGCTCTCCACTGAAGTGGCAGAGGCCTCAAAGGGTGTGCTGTGTAGAGTCACTTGTGCAAGGAAGGTTGAATGGGCAGCAGGTGAGCTGCCAACAGCTGTGTCAGTTTAATAAGGAAGTGTGGACTTAAGCAATGCAGCTGAGCACTTTCATTCAATTAGTATAAAAATCACTGATGCATGCAGTGCACTTGTGCCTGGAGAGCTGAGCTTCATCACTAGTGCAAAAGCACAGTGCTTCCTTGCTCTTGCTGAGATTCAGAATGATTCAGTTCACTGACTGCCACTTCGGTTTCTCCCAAAGGGCGGTTTTGGAAAGGACAGAACTGTTGTGATAGCAAACTTCTGTTTACGCTACCTGACTGCCACCTGTCAGCAGCTGGCACATGGTTCAGATCCAGTGCACGGCTCACATCTCAAAATCAGAGGGGTTACTCTATGTCATACCTTTTCTTACAAGTACGGTCTCACTAGAGTAATACAGAAGAACATGATCTGTCTCCTGAATAAACTGGTTGAGTCTGCCTGGAGAGCACTGTGTAGGTGGGTTTGTTCTTTGATGTGCAGCTGGCAAGTATGGTGTTGCCTATGCTAGACTATTGGACACAAAGCTTAATGGTACTGTAATAGTTCTTGAATGCTTTCTGGTGTGCTGGAGTTTCTTTTTTAGCTTCAGTCACAGCCAACATTCTCCTACTTGTTACCTCCTAGAAAGTAAACTGATCACCAAGGCAATGTATTAGTTACCACAGCTTAAGGACATATAGGAGCTATCCTGCTAGTAACTGTGAAGAAGCAGTCTTGTTTGCTGACTGTTGCAAAAATTGGTATCTGAGAATATCACAAGGCCAGGAGAGTATCCATGAACTTTTGAAATCCTGTGCCATCTCTGAAACCAGCTTAAATGAATTCAGGTATCTCAGTCTAATGTTTCTAGACATTTCATTTTTGGAGTACAGAAGATAGCCAAGTACTGAACGTCCTTCAGCAACACTGAAGGAAAGAAGTGCAGTGCAGCAGAACAGCTGCTCCGCCCTAACATGGGATGGGAGAACGGGTAAACTGTATGAGTAAGCTGGCTGGGTAAAAATCAGCCCTCTTCAGCAATAAATCCGTGCTAAGATAGCTGGTTCTGATTTGCAGCACTATCTTAATAAAAGAGGTTAAGAAAATAATTTTGTGGTTACTTCTTCTTCTAAAGAAAGTCAACAGTTTGAACACCTAGATACTTTAAACCCAGAATCATCATATTTGGCAAGTTATTTTATTAAAACTAGTTTTGTTCGGAAAAAACTAAGCTGCAAAACTTTTTTTTTCTTTTGAGTTTTGCATAGGAGAACTGACAACCTTTCATCCTTTAAATTTTGCAGAAAAAGTGTGTTTTGAAGTTGTGTGTCTCACTCATTTAAAATGAACTGTCAACAAGCAGTGATAAGCACAAGTTAGTAGGTTCCTGAAGACCAAAGACGAAGCGAAGCAGTCAGAGTTTTCAGCACAGTGACTGCAGGAGCATGACTGGGCAGCCAGCTCCCCACTGAACCCAGGACTGTGCGGAAGAGCAGAGAGCTGTAAACCGAACAAAGAAAAGTCTCATGCAGCCTGTATTTGTGGAAGTGCAGCCCTAACTCCACACTTGGAAAATTATGCAAGTGCAAACTTCAATAAAAGGAGGAGCTTGAGTAAGATTACTGTAAATTCAAACCATTAATATAGAAATAATTATTAAATACTTCCCATGTTCCTTATAAAACAATTTGAATTGGTTTTGGAAAATAGTATTAAGTGTGATTTACCATTAACATAGATGCAAACCGAAAAAATAAGATGCAGGTCTACCTGTGAAGATGTGGGACTTGCAAAAAATAAGCTTAAGTTTACATCAGGAAAATATTTTCTAACACCTCCACTACAGTCTGTATTTATTTTGCTTTACCTATGAGATGCTGCATCTGAAATTGATTCTGGGAATATCAAAAAGTTTCTTAATATTGACTTATTTTTAATGACAGCTGGGAACACGTCAGTGGAAAGTTATGAATAGGAGTCAGAGACTATGACTTCTTTCAGCTCTCGGAGAGAAGTAAACATTTCTTAGTCTGAATCTACTGTGTTGAATTTGCAGACTACCTGGGACGCAGTATGGCCTGACTTGAGAATTACAGATGTATTTATTTTTAATTCCTAATAATTGTATTCTTCAAGTGTGCTGTGGCATTCTTTGAACACTGGAGTTGATGAAATAGCTAAGTGTGACTACGCTTCTACATATGTTCATATAACACACTCTAAAACCACTCACCAAGGGATGACTCCATCTCTTTAGGCCTATATTTTAATTTGGACTAGGATAGTGTGATCTGGTATGTGTTCTTAAAAAAAATATTCAAATGCTCATCTTTAATAAGTTGAGAAGAATATGACAAATGCGGAAAGCATGTTAACTAAAATAAGTTACTTCAGTCCTCCACCGTGACACAATGTTTTTATAATTAAACTACAAATATGCAATCATGAGTCACTCTGATGGTACATCATGTTGTTCTGTAGATATGACTAAAAAAAAATAAGTTTTGGTGTTAGTAGTGTGTACAGGGTTATAAACTGCTGAGGTTTTATGCACTGGAAACAACTCTGAAGTATTTCCATGGGGGAGGGTAGTATGCAAGCATGCTGACAATGCTGTACAATAAGTCATTTATGAAATTCACATGTTAAGAATCCATTGTAATGAAAAGTCTCAATGATTTTTCTGAAGCATTCAAACAGATCCCATATTGTATATAGCTTTGAATTTTGTCTGGTTTCTTTAATGGCATTATATTGTAACCTATAGTAGCTGATCTGGTTCTCCCTCCCTCCCTTTCTTTGTGTGTGGAGATTTGCACTAGAGCTCTTTGAAAAACCTGTTTAATTCAGGACCTTTTACATGTTGCAAGAGACTGATAAAGCAGTATTTCATTGGCCGCAAATCTTTCATTCTGATACTGACTTGTTCTTCCTGCATTTTCTGTCACAAAGACTGCAGACAAAGGCATCCAATGCTACAAAGAATGATTTGCTTAGATTCAGTTCAGTATAGTTCTTTTTAAGTTGTCCCTCAAAGTCAAAGACATTTTTGCAACTGATTAATACAGAATCCAAACATAAGTGGGTTTTTTCCCTAGGCCTGTTTCTTTGCACTGAAAAATCTGTTCATTACATTTTGGGGTTTTTTTTAATTGAACATGTGAACTTTACACTTGTCTCCTGGTTCATAAGTAGCAGCTTTGCTATGGTTATATATTCAAAAGTCTTGCTAACTTGTCAGTAAAGATCAATAGCTTTACACTCAGTCAACTTGTAAGTATCTTTGGTTTGGTTTTCTTCTCCTTCCCTCTCACTTCTCTTTTTCTTTAATTACAGTAAGTAATTTATCTTTTTGCTTCAGATTTTGTGCGTCCAAGCTAAAATTCATAGTTTTCTGACAGTTTCTGTATTAATTCTCACTTCAGTGACACATGCTAATAAAACCATAGTTGATAAGCTCCAGAATTTCCTGCCACTGACTACAGCTAACAAACTACTTTTGACTCCTGGTTATCATAGAATCATAGAATTATTTGGGTTAGGAAGGGCATCTAGTCCAGTCCCCCCTGCAATGTATATGGACGTCTTTCACTAGATCAAGTTGCTCAGAGCCTCGTCCAACCTGACCTTGAATGTTTCCAGAGATGGGGCATCTACCACCTCTCTGGGAAACCTATTCCAGTGTTTCACCACCCTCAGTGTAAAAAAATTCTTCCTTGTATCTAGTCTGAATCCGCCCTCTCAGTTTAAAACCATTGCCCTTTGTCCTGTTGCAACAGGCTCTGCTGAAAAGTCTGTCCCTGTCTTCCTCATAAGCCCCCTTCAGGCACTGAAAGGCCGCAGTCAGGCCTCCCCAGAGCCTTCTGTTCTCCAGACTGAACAGCCCCAACTCTCTCAGCCTTTCCTCACAGGAGAGGTGCTCCAGCCCTTAGATCACTTTTGTGGCCCTCTTCTGGACCCGCTCCAACAGGTCCATGTCTTTCCTGTGCCGAGGGCTCCAGAGCTGGACGCAGGACTCCAGGTGGGGTCTCACCAGAGTAGAGCAGAGGGGCAGAATCCCCTCGCTCGCCCTGCTGGCCACGCTGCTTTTGATGCAGCCCAGGATAGAGTTGGCCTTCTGGGCTGTGAATATACATTGTTGGCTCGTGTCCAGCTTTTCATCCACCAGTACAGCCAAGTCCTTCTCAGCAGGGCTGCTCTCAATCCCGTCATCCCCCAGCCTGTATTGATGCCAGGGGTTGCACCAACATAGGTGCACGACCTTGCACTTGGCCTTGTTCAACCTCATGAGGTTCACATGGGCCGATGTTTTCAGATTACTGGGAATTTGCTGAAATGGGGGGAAAATTTCTAATGAACAGTAGAAAAAACATTGGATTCAACAAAGCATTAGTTTAGTCTGGTATTCAAAGAATTAAAAAGCCTGATCTGAACAAAGTTAAGGTGGAGGTGCAGGATGTGAAGCATTCCCTTTTTTTCATCTGCTGCGTGCCTACTTAAGGCATTGTCCTTGTAAGTTCTTTGCCCTTTCTGTAAAACCCTAATGGTGAAAGTAAGCCCAAAGTGACTAATAGGAAAACTTGAGAAATACTCCCTGTTCCTGGGAAAATTATTCAGTACATTTGGGAAGATATGTTAAATAGAAAAAAGACAAGAGATTTCAGTACATGAAATAAAATCCAGCAGAGCAAACTTTAGCTATATTTTTCAAAATGGTCTTCACAAAAGTGTTGTGACCCTATGATATTAGGGTCTACTAAGAAAGAAAAAAGCAAACAAGCAAAAACAACAAAAAAACCCAGCAAAACTTGTATCTTTTTTGCTGTGCACAAACATAACTCACCATCCTAAAATCTTGCCATGCGTATCGTAATTACAAATCATAACTTCCGTTCTTTCACTGAGTTTGAACTATGTTTTATTTTCATAGGATGTCACATGTACTTCAGTTTGAAGATAGAAGCAGAAAGGTGAAAGATGCAAGCATGCAGGATGAAGACACTTTTGAGATCTATGATCCACGGAATCCTGTAACTAAGAGGAGAAGAGAAGAAAGCAAGAAGATAATGAGAGAAAAAAAAGAAAGGAGATAAAAAGAATGTAAAGCTGGCTGGAGCTGCCTTGAAAAGTGACTGCAATAAAGCACTGGCTGCTTTGTAAGCTGTAGTTCCTAAAAATATCACTGGGCAAGTGTGAAAAGGAATCTCTCAAGAACCTGTTGTGCAGTTTTGAAGCAGAGCTATCATTTGTTTCTGAAGTTGTGCAGTTAAGTGCTCTCAGTTCATTCGTTATCTATCCTTTCTAAAGGTTTTTAGAATTATGTGTTTAATAAAACAGTTGACTTTTGTCTGTACTTTAATTACAATAGTCTCTATCATTGTTTAATCAACATATGGTAATAAACAAGTTTTCAACATAATGAATGAGAATTTATCTAAGTAAGGGTGCAATTAGAAGACAGAAACCCCATCTGCAGGCTTTTAATATATTCTAAAAGTATAGTTTTAGTTATTGCTTTTTGGAAAGGCATATAAACATTACAGCAGTAAATGCTGCCTGCTTGAACCACTCTGTCGTAGAATTAAGGTGATGCACTTGCAGAAGTCCTTGGAATGGTCCCAGCTTTCCTTAAACAAACTAAGTTTAAGTAATTAATTAACTTGGGAAGCTGGGATAATGCACAGTCTGAGGAGTCTTATTTCACTACCTGTACCACATGAACAACAAGAGATTCTAAATGTACTGTAGTGGTTGCTTAAACTTTTGCAATACCAGAAACATTCCTCTGGTAGAATTTTCACTGTAAAGTAGCTGGTAATAAAGTTTGTTAATTAGTCAAGTACAGAAGTGAAAAAAATGTGATCAGTGTCATTAAAGACATAATCTGGTTTTTAACAATTATTTTGCCATCTGAAAATGAACAGCACCAGTCTCCAGTTTATAGACATCCCACAGATTTCTTCCCCCTGGGTGCTAATACTTTTGCAGAAAAATTGAATTTTTCAGTCCTCCTTCCTTACAGCATTTGTGATGCCGCAGAAGCATGGACTATGCATATGGGCAACAGCTAAAGAAGAGTGAGCACAAATGAGCAAGGTCATTAAAAAGTGCAACCAGAGGAGTGTTACGCTGATGTTGTTTTTAGAACAAGTTCAGTAAGGTATGGTGTCCTTATCAAGCTGCCACTGCCAAATTTCTTGATAGGGTCTGAGGTGTGAGATACATAAACCTGCATTGGTGGGTTAATATGGCCCAAATGTCAGAGGTTAGATTAATACAGACTATTGCTTTAATGCACGGTGCAACCTTTGAGATAAGAAGAAAACTTGGACGTGTGATGTGAGATCCTGTGTAAAGCTGTCATTATCCTCCTCTTAGGCCAAGTGAATTATACTGTACCATGGTGTAAAGAAGTTAAGAGGGGTTACATTCTTCAACATGGCCATTCACAAACTACTGAGCCAAAGTATTTTAATCCTTAAGTCATTTTCTGTCGGGCTGCTACTGGCAAAATCAAGACCATCTAGTGTTACATGCGGTTATCTCTATTCATTGCTTTCTTTGTAAAGAAAGCTTTAGAACAGTCATTACAGGAAATGAGCATATCAAACCCGCATTCTGATGGGGACCGGAGGGAGGAAGAGAGAATGAGTCTGTGTGTGTGTGTTGGCAGAGGAGGTCAGCATGGGGAAAGTGAGGGCTAGGTCTAGAAAGAAGCTGGAGTATCAATTCCAAGAGACAGCTTCTGCCCCTGTAATAGAAAACTGTTCTAACTACATACTTTTCCTGCAAGCTAGAGTAGGATGCATGATTCAATGAATGGACAAGTTGACTAACACCCTTTTTAGATGAATCTTTTTGCCAGCTAGCTGCAGCAGCTCTGTAGAAGCTGTATTAGATGATTCCTGGGTTTTTTTTAGCACTAGACAAGAACAGGGAAACAAGCTTAACTCAGGGTTTTAGGGCTTTGCTCAGTAGGAAGAGGTCTGAAAGGCTGGACCTTGCATACACAGGACTGATAATGTTACAAGCACAAGAGAGTAACTATGCTGACATTCTTAATAAGTGAAGTGTGTAGTGAAAATCAGTAAACAATTTTCCAGAGATAATGTATCTTATGTAATTAATGCTACAGTTGAAACCAAATGAGTTGCCTATTTAAGCTAATTCTGAGTACTACACTGTTAATGCTGATGCCAGTGGAAGGATGCTTACCCCAGGCAGCTGTCTTTCCTATGTCTAATGCATATCACTTCAGGTATAATGGACATTTACTGCATTAAGCCCAGGTTCCCAGTAGTAAGCTGGCATACGCTTTGCACTAGGGCTGGCTATCTGGATACGAAAGAGGAAAGCCTTTTGGAAAGCAAGTGCAGTTTGGTTTCAGGGTTTTTTAAAATGAGAGTTGGGGCAAACTTCCTCAAGAGTTTGCATTTTGCTCTGTACCAAACCCATACATAAGAGTACAGGTATTTGGATTAAAATCCTTCAATATCATTGCGATTGTGAATGGGAAATCCACTTTCTTATGATGGGAACATAGCTGAAAGTGCTAGTCCCTGGATGCTCTGTGAAGATATTTGAACCACTTCTGTCTGAAATCAGTCCTATGCCACAGGGGTGTGGCACAGAGCCTTGTGCAAACAGAACTTGTCATGAGGGGGCATCAGTGAGAAAATCTACAAACAAATTAATTCAAGCCTTTTTTTGGTTATCAATTCTAATGATAAAAATATTTTATAGTATTAATTTCCCAGAAACGTAGAGCCTCCAATACAGTTTTTAATAATTACAAGTGATTGTTACAAGTGATACTAGTCTTCAGGGCTAATCAACCTTGCATAGTATTTTACAGCATTCATTGAATAAGCTTCTCTGAGAGTTCTCAGTACACCTGTGTTAATGCCAATCAACATTTCTTTAAGAAAAGAAAAGTATCTACCTTTATTCCTTCCCTTGTGAAAGAAAAAACATATGCTTGTAGGAATGAAACCATACTTACCCAGTAAAGTTACCTTCCATTTTTAAGCAAGGCAATTTCAATAGGCCTCCCTGCTCTTATTTTGTCTTCATTCATCCCAGTGACAAAACTTTCCTAACACTAAAGACTGACATACACTACACTACGAGAACATTAGAAATGTCTTAAAACTAGCAGACAGATGATCTCAGCTAATCAACTAAGAATCACTTAGAAATAGGCTAAGAAGTCAAACTTTTTCATTTCACTAAGATAAAGTAGTTCTGCATTTCATTTAGGGACTTCTGGAACAAAGTTATGAAAAGCTGATGTCAGAAGCACGGTCTCCAGTGACTGTCTTAAACCCAACACCGAAGAGTAAGAACCTCCAAGAAGGAGTCTGAAATTATGACAGTTCTCTGAAACAACTAGTTTGCCATGTCACAGCCAGCTCCCGTACTGCCAGTAACAATCCTGCCAGTTTCCCATACTGCTGGACTAGCAGAAGCATCTTTTAACTCAAACCTATTTCATTCATCATGTGATGTTGCTATAGTTACGTGAAGCATTGAATGCTACAAGATTACAGTATGTTTTATAGGCAAAACTGAAAAGCAAGTGGGAAATGCAATGTGGGCAGGTATCCCCCTCTCTGTGCAGCAGAAGTCTTGTGGTAGGTTAGTGGCTGAAAAATGAAGGAATCATTGGTTTTGTGGCTGCAGAAGGGATTTGTTCTATGGTAGTGAGATTTTTCACTGAATGTATTTATTTTAATCTTTTCATTAAGCAGCTCCCATGTTTCACCCTATCTGTACAGAAGTGAGCATAATTTCTACATAGTTGTAACACATAGCTAGGATTATTTGTCTGTGCACTGCTAATACAAAACTGGTGTTTTGACACTTCCTTGTGAAGCTTTTCTTCATAAAAGATGCTAATTATGTACACAGATCATCCAGCTTGAAGATACACACCACAATGCTGGTGTGTAAATAATTTCTGTGAAAAAGTCACTGTTTCAAATTACAGGGTATGCTCCCCTCCTCCGCCCTCCCCCCTGCTTTTTTGATTACTCGTTTCAATAAGCTAAAAATGGTGTAAATCCAAACTATGACTGAATTTTGAGTTAGAGCACAAAGGTCAGGGCTACCTATTTTTAGTGGCTGCTAAATTGCAATTTCAACACATTAGCTTTGCTGCCAACACAGTGGGCCAGTGTCGACAGACAGCCTGTGAGACAGAGTCCTTGCAGTAATGGAAGAGAGCCTTCCACATAGTGGGGCATTTCATTTTGTTACAGGGAATTTAACTTTCCTCAATGAAAAGAAAAGGTGGGGAAAAGTCTTACATCCCTGCACAGAGTATTCTGTTGGTAAAGTTGACATTTTTGTTTCCGAACCAGCTGGATTTCAAGTAGATAAGGTCCTTCTAGGCCACATCTGGTAACAGCAAGATCCTCAAGAGCAGCTTAAAGGCTTGCCTCACGAATGCTGTTGGTGACACCAACTGCTGGTACAATGTGCCCTTTCTGCTTTGGAGCTAAAAAAATCCTGAAGTACAACTGAGGCTGGTTTATTTCTGCCAAATACCCACTATGCCTAGGCTGCTAGGAGTGTAGTTTGCAACGCCACGTGACGTATCTTTCCCCGAGCTGCTGGCTTGTAGCATGAGCAGGTTTGGGAAGAGGTTGTTGCCATACTGTCTAAAGGTGTCTGAACTCTAATGGTTAAAATAACTGCACACCAATGTTGTCTGCTTTCGTCTAGAGGACCTCAAGTTTGCAGGAGACACAGTTATGTTTTGGCAACATAAAAACTAGCCTCAGACAGAATGGATAGCTCCAGACTGTGCCTCATTCTGGCAGAGACATGTGCATCTGTCGTTACTTAAATGATGACAGACTTGGGCCGTTAGAAGACAAGGGGACTCCTGTGTGTGTATTTTCAGTAAAAGATGTAGATATTTGCTTGTATCTTTCACTGTAATAAAACATGAGCTGATCATACAGTGGCTACACTTACAAGGTTCCTGCTGAAGTATATACAGCACAGAGGATGAAAACCCGAAAGTGAGACCACATCTGCTGGTGTTTCTTATCCTGGTGTGGAGTGTTAGACCAGCCAGGAGAATCTACCAAATGTTACCAATTTAACACAAGAGGCTGAGCACATCAAATAGCCAGGATGTACACTGGAAAGAGACGACACTGAAGTTCCTTGAGGAGGACGGGGAGCAGTGGTGACAAGTATCCATCACTACCCTGAAGTGTGGCCTCCAGCTCCCTGCTTCTGCCTCCTACTCAGCATACATGTGAAGTCATTCAGGCTGGGGAGGAGGAACTGCTGCACCGCACTGCTGTTGCTGCTCCCATGGCCTCCTCTTACAGCAGCTGTATTACCCAGGCTCAGCTCAACAGCTAATTTACCTTGCTTCCCAGGCAGCACATCAGACCAAAAAGTCCCCTGGTGAGTGCATGCTCGTGTCCATCAACCCTGATCCCATTTTTTAATGTAAATGATCATCCTTTGATAACACACTCCTGCCCTGCCAGTACCATAAACTTGCCATATCCCAGTCTAATGCCATAAGGTGGTTCCTCTTCAGCTATCCTGGTCAGAAATGCCACATTCCATTTGATTTTACACCTTTTTTTTTTTTTAGAACCCTCTCACACAGCACAAGTTTCATTTATAAGACACAGATTGGAAGAGTATGTTTAAAAAGCTACTGCTTTTTACATCACACAGCTGTGTAAGAATTGCTTTTTACCTCCCCACACACCACCACCACACTCTCTCATCATCATGCCTTCGCTGTCAGCCACTGTTACTGAAGGGCCAAAGGAAGGATGTATACCCTCCTCCTCCCCCTTTTGAAATGGATACCTATTACATTTATAGCTAGGCTCTAGCCCTGCTGTCCTCTCAAACGATCTTTCTGTCTCTGTGTGCTTGGCTTCCCAATGCAGAGCTGGATAATCTGTACACCCTTTGTAAAGCTACACATAAACTGAAGCTGCATTTGATTTCATTATGTGCATGTGTAGTTTCTGTGCGTACTACAAATGCAAAAAACATGAAGTCAAAGCTTCAATAAGTAGACTTATAATGGATGTTTTTAACTTCATTATGTTTAAAACACTTTCTTTGTATATCTCACTTTTTAAATCCCTGAAACACATACCGAAAGAGCATTGTACCAAAAGTGTTTTCTGTGTTCAGACTTGATCCTACCTGTAAATCACACATAAATGATTAAAGCTGCATCCTGCTAGAAATACCTAATATGCCAGACTGTTATACTAAACTGGCATTACTTGACTAAGTATAAAGTGTATGCTGCTCAGAAAAATCTGACCACAGAATGAGGGTCTTGATTGTAATCTACAATTGGTATCTCGTACTTCCCCCAAGCTGTACAAAATCTGAATGCTAATTTGGGGGAAAAAATTCAAACCACTCCTTGTCCGTTTTTTGAAAATATAAATTGGTTCAGAGTAACCTTCTACTCCTAAAGCACCATTAACAAAAAGCACAAGGACCCTACCTTAACAACTCTAAATCTGCAGACATGAGATTGCAAACAAGACAGCAACATCTCAAAAAAAATGAAAAAAACAACCCCAAAACTATTCTTAAACCTCAATACATCAGAAAAAAAAAAAAGGTTGCATTTTTATGATTGAACTCTCAAAATCTAAATGAAGCAATTTTGCAGTATGGGGAAGGTAGAGGGAAAATCTGATGTTCTTGACTTAGCAGATCATATGGAAGAGAAAACAAGTCCTGATATAAAAAGCTTCTACTATGGTTCCTGTTTTTAATTTATGAAATGCACTGGCTGTGGAACAAAGCAAGATGTGACAGTCATATTTCTCAGTCAATGGGACTCATGAACCTGAAAGTCCAGTCCAATATTTGTAAGGTTATTTAAGCTATACACTTGCTCCCCTTTATGATTTGGTTTTGATAGTAAAAGGGCACAGTTACAGAATAGCCCTAGGATATCATTTAGTTTTGGCAGCTTTATTTTGGCAGTAGTAAAGCACTGAAAACTGAAGCTCTTTACATTGAACACAGTCTGGAAGATCAGGTTTTTGCAGCAGCTATTGAAAACTTGGCTCCAAAATCATATATGCTCTTCTTCAGAAGTAACTTCTGAGTCAAATGGATTTTAATACAACATTGCACTCGAAGGATACTACTTTCACCTGCTTGGACTGAGTGGCTCTATATTCTTTGCAAGCAGTGAGAGACACTGATTCACAAGTGACCATGTATTTTTTCTGTTTCTTATTTTTTGCAGCTTCACTGTGTGAATGGCCTGTATGATCTGACCTGTATCATCAGGTATTGCACCCTTTGGTTACTTCACTGGAATGACAGAGAATAAGTCAGTGTACGTGTAGTAATTTTAAAAAATATTTCCATTACAGCTACACTGTACTATCCCTTACATTTACAGAATATACAAACCAAAAAGTTTACACATTAAGCACAAGAATTATTTCAAATGATAGAGCATGGCTTGGTCTCATTTGTTCTTATGAGCTGGAATAGACTTGGCAACATGGTATAGTAAGCATGAATATCTGAATAATGATTCAGGGGGGTGAGCTGGTAGATGAGATAGTCAGCTATGATATCTATCCCCGCCCTACAGGCTAGTAAGACTGTTTTTAACATGATTGACCTTTGAGGGAAAACAGAAATATGCGTGTTTTAAAACAGAGCAAGATGTTGTCATCTAGAGCACCCAAACAACAAAGTTATCCCTGAATGATACACAAAAACATTTGAGAGAGCTGTAAAATAGAGGGGAAAAAATAGTTCTGACCCAACTATTCCAAACTTACTTACATTTATAGTGTGTGCAGAAATGTCTCCTTCCAGTGTTTCATATCATTTTATTTTATGAAGACAAAAATCATCAGACAGAAAAACCACAATAAGCAATATTTGCCTTTGCCAAACAAAGAATTTACATAAGCATATGCAACTAAAAAAAACCCCAAACCGGCTTACTTCAACCTCTAAATCCAATGCACATTACTGTTTTTTGTTTAATTTCAGGTGGTTTCACTGCTACAAGATGAGACCTCATCTTGTAGCATACCGAAGCGACCAGAACATACTACCTTACTGTCATATAATTTAGGCTCAGTCATACCACAGACAATATTTTTACAAGGTCATTTTGCAAAAGTATGTCTAGCCTATCCAAATGACAATATTATTTATGCCAAAGGTTTCACTTTAGGTATGGAAGTATTCCAACTACTGTTTAATAGGCTATATGGAGAGGCTAAGAAAACATCATTTGTTGCACACACAGCTTATGTATATAATATAGAACTAAAGAGTACAGACTGATCATTGGCAATAGGGCCTAAAACTGGCCTCAGTGAAAAAAGCCACAAAAGCAATGAGCTTTTGAGTTTTCCTCTCTGATATTATTTTTGGAATTCCTGAGCTTAACCAGACATATGAATGCACAAGTGAGAAATACATCTGAATTCAGTAGCTACCTGGATATTCAAAATGCAAAAGATATTTTTCAAAAGATAGTTTCTAACACAGGCATATGAGTTTTTACAAGCAGAGAGAACAGCAAAATCTCAGCTACAGTCTTAGAACAGGGAAAGGACAGGAGAGGAATGGCAGAAATTCTGATAAAAAGCTTTTTAGAAATATGGAGGTGAAGACAATACACTCTTCATAGCCGGAGTAATCAGTACCAGACAAAGTGTTTCAGAAGGCGTTTAGAAGGTAAAGTAAAATAAGCATATTTCTTTCATCACAAGCTCTGTTCTAGAAAACAAACTTTATCCATGGACTCTATTTCTTGCCAATTTGTAACACTTTTTCTGGTAAACTACACTTCTTCAGGGACTGAAACCTGTACTGCAAATTCATCAGTGTTGCTGCCAAAAATTATGGTGAGAATGCAATATATCTTTATGGTGTGAAATCTGTCTAGATATTGGTACTGATTCATGTAACCTATGCTGTGTAAAAGGCTAATTTATTCAGAAAGTATGGTGTTTTATTGCAATAACAGGAGTTCTCATTGACTACTTATCTATTCATAAAGCCAAACACTTGAAAACTGGAAAAGGTGTTTGCTCCTGTGACTATCGTTCTTATGAAGGACATTGGCATTATTCCATAAGAAAAGCCACTTGCCCACTGGCAGAATCTTTTCAGTGTGCCAAGAAGGATCTTGAATCCCATACTGTGATTGTCTGAGACTACAAAATCCACACCAGACAATCACTGCCATATGCACAAGAATATTACAGCGCTTGAAAATCAACTGGCACCCAAACAATCCCAGTGCATCAGACTCGTGAGGATAGTGCAAGATTGAGGAAGGAGTGGAAAAATACTGCATTTGTGTAGGGATCTTAGCTGGAGAATCGGGGTTCATAGGCATGGAAAACCCAGACAGGCATTTTGAGTAAAAGTGCATGGCATAAGAGGCTCCACAATACATAATATATCCACTACATAGTATTCTATGATAGTTCTGCTTTCAATGTAGAAAGTTAATGTTTATTTACCCTACAGAAGTGTTGGAATAGCTGCCATTCATCTTCTGTTACAGTGCCATTGAAGTCCATGCTTTTTGACAGCACCAAAATATGCAGAAATCTGGGGCATCTTACCAGTCAAGAAAAACTACAGAAGGGTAAGCAACCATTTGTTTTCAGGTTTTGAGAATGCTGTTTGTGAACTGTTAGTCAAAGCAGCTACATTGCCGAGACTGGCAGGATATAGCGGACCATTGCTGTCCCACAGCTGGCCATTCCAGTGTTTAGGTCTGATTTATGTTTCACAAATACCCATCGGCCTTTCAGCTGTCAGAGCACAGGTTTAGTTCAGGTTCCAAACAGGATGGGGAGAGGCAAGAAAAGAGCTTCAATACTGACAAACCCTTTGCTATTTCCACAATAATACCATGTGGCTTTTGGAGTAGTGGCCCCTGTGACCACAGAAAACCACAAGCATTCAGATCCATGTGAGGAAGCCAGTGTAATATCACATAGCTATGGACAGACAGCATGTGGCTTCTGGTCACCCTGTGTGGAATATAGTTTTAGCAGAGAAATATGTTAAACTACTTGGCTGAAGGGCAAGTCCAAAGACATATCACACAAAGAGTCTGTGCCTCAAGTTATCTGTCAATTTCTACCTTGAATACCTAAAGTACACATTTTCTAAATGGTATAAATGCGTCTAAAAAGAGAGTTTGGCAGCTGAAGTCGTATTTATTCACAAAGTAGTGAATCAATATGCACTATACACCTCAGAAATATAGGCAACATTAGGAAAGGAGAATACAGGCATCAACCGTAATCATGGAAAAAAAGATCGATATTGTATAGACATCAAACCTGACTGAACAAAAATTAAGTCTAGACTGATTTAACAGTAGTCAATTAATCAAGAACCTTTAGTACCAGAGCTACACTGACAGCAACTGGAGATTTGTATGACAGAAATATTCATGAAGCTCCTCTTTTCATGCTTTCTTGGCTCTGAGCACCCTTTTTTTACTGAAATTTCCAAATAACAATTACATAGCCACTAAATGTGATTTCAGGTCAGGACAAGACATACTAAAATGTACACATAATTCAAGAGAGAGGTTTAGCTAACCTTTCAATACTCCACACTTCCCCAACACAGTCTTTTCCAATGCATGACCATTCTTGTCTTCAGAATTATTTTCCTAAAATTTTACCTAAAGCTCTCTTGCTGTAGTTAAGCTTATAACTTCTTGTACCACTCTGAATGAATTACTTTTTCCTCTTTGCAGCATTATCTTATTTATTGGACGATTTACTATGTCTCCTCTCAACTTTTTCTTCTCTAGAATAAAGAATCCCAAATTTTTAGTTTTTTCCTTAACAGTCAAGTTTTGTATACTTCTAAACCATCCCTACCAATCTTCCCTGGCTTTTCTCGCAGCTGGCCTGCACTATTCCTTACCTGTGATACCTGAAGAAGGCTGGACACAGCAGTCTAGCTAAAGCCTTACTAGGAATAAGAAGAGAGGAATGAATCTTAACTTACAGCACCCCTGTCTGTTCATCCAAGCATGGGCTTTGCTTCCCCCTTCTCCACTGACATAATTTTTTAATGAAGTTCAGCTTGTGAACCATTATAATTCTGAGATCCTTTGCTAGTAACCTACTGGTTAGGAGTTATTTTTTATTTTAGCAATTTATTATTCCCAAGAGTGGTATCTTGTATTCATCTGTATTGAATTGCATCCTCCTTTTTTAGGACGTTTTTTCAATAAGTTGCAATTGTTATGCATTCTAGTCTTACTCTCCATCATGCCTGCAGGCCCTTCTATCTGTAGTTTTGCCTGGGCAATACTTCCTAGATTGCTTACCAAAATGCCATATGAGACAGGTCAAAATATCAAATGATTAAACTTACATTGCTTCTCTGCTATCTGCAAGCCCTGTTAACATACAGTAGGAGAAAATTAGGTAATCAATGTAAATTTATGCTATCAAAGCTAAGTGCAATTTCATCATGTTCTGAAGAATAATATGAAGAGAACAATCTACTCTTTCGAAGGAAAATATTTGCTGAAATGCAATTTAGCCTTCATATGATACAGTCTGTGTAAGATAAAGAATGCTTTTCATAGTTCACTAAATCCAGCAGAATGAACCAAGCTAGCACAGAGCTGAGGCTTAAAGCCTGATTAGTCATTCAGTCACAGGCATTTCTTTTTCCCAGGTGTGTCACAAACAGTAGCAATATAACCTCTGGCTGTAAATTGCAAGAATGTGCATACCTCAAGCCTCATGTCCTTTAAACTGGCTGGATGAATGTGTGAAACTAAATCAAAAGCCAGCTCTGGGTCTGAACAGATGGTATGATGGAAGTAAGCACTACCAAGCTTTCGCAGTCTATTTATGTCAGCAAGGATACAGACCTCCGTCTGAAAAAAAAAAAATAGAATCCGTAGATGCTTCTTCCATGTTTTGACATGGCAAATTGTGTCATTTAGACACAGTAAGTAAAACAATTTCATTTCCTATAAGACCTCATATTAATGGTTAAAATTCATTTTACTGAGGAAAAAGGTGAAAAGGCAAAGAATTGAAGTGTCAGAACAACTGTTCTCATCTGCCTTGATAAGTGATCTGCCATGTCTGCACACAGGAAGTGAAACACCTCCAACAATTGTTTTTAGACTGATTTCTACATGGTTCTTTACACTTTAATCAAGTGTATGCCACTGAGAGGAAGCCCACATGCTACAGAGAAGGAAGATAAGGGAGATGCTAAATGTGTGAAATGCTTAGTGGTGACTGTGAATATAGAACAGCATTTCACATTTGTGAAAGTCAACTGGATTCAGAGTGCGATGTTCTCTTAGAAGACACCCAGACTTGCATGTGAAAACAGAACCTGTTAGTGGTCAGGCTGAGGGTGAATCTCTTATCTTCTGAAATACTGGACACATAATTAGGATGTATCTTCTATTTGAATTGCAATTAAGCGAATCCAAATATATCTGTCCTGTGTAGTGCAGTCTTTGCCATCATCTAGCCCTTGATTCTGACACCTTGATTTTTCTCTGTGTATCAGTAAGACTTGAGATAAATTGATTTGGCTGTCTTCTCAGCATCAAAGAACATATTTTTGTGAGTGAGGCCTGGTAGTTCATTAAACAGAATCCAAGAAAAAGAATACATATTGTCTCGAAAAGTCTGTTGAGCTGGGAAGCAATTGCCCTTTCTTGTCCCTGCTGGCATACCAGTACAGTTTAGGGGAGTAGTGTTTCCATATATGGCTCTAATCCTGAACATTAGTAGAGCATCCAGCACAAGGTACAAGTGAAAAAGAGTGGCAGTTGTTTCCTGGGAGATATTGGTACTAGAATGTGGTTACTTGGTATTAACACAGTCCTTAATGCTCTGCTGTTGATGCTTTCTGTAGAACTATCCCATCCCATGCTCAGAATTTTTACCATTTTTAAATCAGACACTTCCTGAACAGGGTCACTACTTTCCTCAGACCCAGATACAATATCATCTGACTAAATGAAGACTGCATTTTTTACACAACCCTTCTTCAGTGGGCATTACCTAATCAGAACCGATGTGGCTATTATAAGAGTAGTTTGTGCCTTAGGTCTCCAAATTTTTGTGCCCAGGATAATAAGAAACAGCTGGACAAACAACAGTCAGGGATGTATCCCCTAGAAAAGGCACACACTAGACTCATTTTTCTGAAATGAGATTTTTAACATGACAAGCAAGGCTGAAACCCTCCACAGTAGGATCCACAGCAAAGATTAAATGTTCATCTTTTGATAACTGAATGAAAGCAGTCCTGCATCAGGGTTGAAATGGAGTCAGACTAGACCACTAGCCTCTCCTCTCCCAAGCAGCGCTTATAACATATTGGGCAAAACGCCACAACCAAGCACTTCAGTCTGGGCTGAGCTTCTGAGAAGCACATTGCAGAAGATCAGTTTGTCGTAGCCGGAAACACTTGCATGCTGCTTCAAACACAGTGCTAACATATCTCCTCTGTCTGCTTGCACCTCATTTCTGCTTTGATGCTGTGCATTGAAAAAAAATCTGTTTACTTGTTAGAGCAAAGCACTAGTATCAAACTTACGCTTAGGCTGTAGGGAGGCAGAAGACAGAGAGGGACAACGCTGTTTGAAAGCAGTTCAACTCATCTCCAAAATAATGCAGCTGTAGTCTCTTGCTACATTGAGCCCATGCTCACAAACAAAAATTAAATGAAGTGCTTGAAGACAGCACTTCATTCCCCTGAAATCCAAAGAGAACACATCCCTGCTCAGTACTTGGACCCTAGTTTTTTTTTACATCCAGGTAGAACTATGGAAAGTACCAGGTACTGAGTACTGACCCGGTATTTCAAGGAGACAAGCTCTCAAGCTTAGGACTTCAGTTTTAGACTAGCTAGAGACATAAAAGCCATTCTGAAGTACTTGGGAGTTTCAAAACTGAAAGAGTCCTGAAAACTGTAAACATTGAACTACTCTTTTTAACCTTGAGAAAAAGTAGAATCACGCATCATTGTGATGTTTAGAGGTTGTTTTCTGAATTCCCTTTCAACAGAGTTCTGGGAAGATTTTTGTGGAGCAATTCCATTTCAGGCATAAAATGGATTGAATGCAAATACCATTAAAATGGATTAAGGCGGATTTGCTTCTTTCATGAACTATCGGAAAAGTATCATCAAACAGCAAGCTTGGACATTGCTGAAGAAACAGTCTCCGGGCAGGTTACAGAAAGCTTTTTGCTCCTCTCCACAATCAATGAATTATGGCAAGATCACAGAGTCAGTACTCAGTATTGCACAGAAATTAATTTTGAACTGTAAGGCATATGAATGTTTTCTCTCTGAATTGAAATAAAAGCATAGTTAATAAAATAAAAGCATATTTAAAAGCTAATGGTACACAAAAATCTCACTAAGGACTCACAGAATGTGTCCTCATGTAAATCAACCTTCCAGCTACATTTGTGCTAAAAAAAGGTACTGCTTCTGTAGAAGAGTCATTCTCTGTCTTACTAGAAACTGTTGAATGCAAAGTCAGGTAACCTGCAAGGAGTCGCTGAAGAAAAAAATGCATTCTTAGCCTTTAAACATAAAAAATTACCATATGAAATAAGTCTTTGTCATTCTTTCAAAACAATTTTCATCATACTTTCAATTCTGGAGTCATTACTGGATTTCTCTATAGTATGAAAAGTCTATTGAGAGTTACATATAGCACTCAGAAGCAAGAAAAGGAACCAATATGATGGAAAAATACCCAGCTCAGTTTCTCCCTCATTTGCTCTCTCTCTTTCTACCTTTCTAGATTTTCTTTAAAACTCCCTTTCCCCTCAGTCTTCCTTATTTTTGAATAGGTATCTTCTGTTTCTTTCAGCCACTTTCGATTATTTATCAGCAGTTTTGGCTCACTAGGGAAGTCCCAGTTGACTGGAGGTTAGCAAATGTGACACCCATCCACAAGAAGGGCTGGAAGGAGGATCCAGGAAGCTACAGGCCTGTTAGGATTGTCAGTCTGATCTCAGTGCTGGGGAAGGTTATGGAGCAGCTCATCTTCAATGTCATCACACAGCACGTACAGGACAGCCAGGTGATCAGGCCCAGCCAGCACGGGCTTATGAAAGTCCTGCTTAGCTAACGTGATGTCCTTCTAGGACAAGGTGACCCACTTACTGGATGAGGGAAAGGCTGTGGATGTTGTTTACCTGGACTTTAGTAAAGCCCTCAACATCATTTCGCACAGTATTCTGCTGGAGAAACTGGTTGCTCATGGTTTGGCTGGGCATACTCTTCACTGAATAAAAAACTGACTGGGTGGCCACACCCAGAGACTGGTGGTGAATGGAGTTAAATCCAGCTGGCAGTCGGACACAAGTGATGTTCCCCCGGACACAAGGGCTCAGTGTTGGGGACAGTTCTGCTTAATATCTTCATCAATGATCTTGACAAGGGGATCAAGTGCTCTCTCAGTCAGTTTGCAGATGACACCAAGTTGGGCGAGAGTGTGGATCTGCTGGAGGGTAGGAAGACTCTGAAGAGAGATCTGGACAGGCTGGATCGATGGGCTCTGGACAACTGTAGGAGATTCAACAAGACCAAATGTCGGGTCCTGCACTTGGGTCACAACAACCCCAGGCAACACTACAGGCTTGGGGAAGAGTGGCTGGAAAGCTGCCCAGAGGAAAAGGATCTTGAGGTGTTGGTTGACAGCTGGCTGAACATGAGCCAGCAGTGTGCCCAGGTGGCCAAGAAGGCCAACAGCACCCTGGCTTATATCAGGAATAGAGTGGCTAGCAGGAATAGAGAAGCGATCGTGAACCTGTACTCTGCACTGGTGAGGCCACATCTCAAATACTGTGTCCGTTTTTGGGCCCCTCACTACAGGAAAGACACTGAGGTGCTGCAGTGCATCCAAAGAAGAGCAATGAAGCTGGTGAAGGGTCTAGAGAACAAGTCTTATGAGGAGCAGCTGAGACAACTAGGGTTATTTAGTCTGGAGGCAAGGAGGCTGAGGGGAGACCTTATTGCTCTCTACAACTACCTGAAAGGAGGTTGTAGTCAGGCAGGTGTTGGTCTCTTTTCCCAAGTAACAAGTGATAGGACGAGAGGAAATGTCCTCAAGTTGTGCCAGGGGAGGTTTAGATTGGATATTAGGAAAAATTTCTTCACCGAATGGGTTATCATGCACTGGACCAGGCTGTCCAGGAAAGTGTTTGAGTCACAATCCCTTGAGATATTTAAAAGACATGTAGATGTGGTGCTTAGGGCCATGGTTTAGTGGTATTCATGATTCTGTGATTCTATCCCCTCTCTTTGCAAAGCCACATGCTTCTCTTCTCATGCCACAGTTAAATATAGCAGCCTGAATTCACCTGAATTCTGTGACTCCTCTACACCCTTACCCTCTGCCTCTTTGCTAAGAGTCTTTTACATTTGGCTACAAAGCTGGTGACTTCTTCTCAGGTAGCCTGACTGGGTTTCCAAGAGCCAGCACTGGTAGGACAACTCACTCCTTCTACTGCTCGCAGGAGCCTGAACCCAAAAACGGGAGAGTGGGACAGCTCTCCCAAAGAGGAATGCTTGAATTTGACCCTCTTCTCGCAACCCCAGGTAGTTCTTTCGTTCCCCACAATCTTTGTAGAAGCAGCAGAGTTCCTAGATGTAGTGCTTAGCACAGATCTACATGGTCTACATGCCTTCCTGAAATTGTATACTTGCTCTGTATACAATGTAGTGCCTCTCTTTTCTCCTCACCAAGCAGTAAGTGCATGAACACAACAGGATGGGCACTCTAGTACCATATTAAGCAAAGAGGCAGCCTCTGCATTGTACGTGTGCCACTGGCTTTGAAGAGGTGTGTTACGAATTTCTGGCAACACAACATGTGAGTGTGCTGGTGCAAGCAACCACATGCGCTGTACACCGTGAATACGGGGAGCTCCCGGTGAAGGGTGCACAGACCGCGTGTGGGTAGACTTGGTAAGCACAGTCTGGTTGCCAAGGCTTCATGCTTCCATGTTCCAAGCATATAGATGCCCTCACAGTGTCCTAAGGTTGGGACAGGATAAACAGACAGGAAGATTTAAACCTCTGGGATGCCATGTCAGTGGCCTCAAAGGACAGCCCACCCATGGTCAAACTTAGGTGTCTCTTGAGGAAGAGTATAGGGATTTTAGAATGCCAGTCCAAAGAGGAGTACAATTACAAAAGAATCACAATAGAGGCTGGAAAAACAAACTCTGAAAGGGTGCAAAACATATGAAAATGCTAAGCACTTATGAAAGGGGATATGTTACTGCAAGTGTCTGGAAATTGAATCATTTTGTTTTATCTGCAAGTGACAGATTACTAGTCATCATTTGATAGATCTCAGAGGGAAAGGGCAAGTATAACTAAACCTTTTACAATTCATACTTTTACCTATAGTTCATTTTATATGCCTAAATCAGTTTTGATCATTTAGATTGATTTTGCATTTCTCAGTCTCCTGTGGGATTCATTTACACTCAGCCAATTTTCACTCCATTCCCCCTCCCAGACCAAGTAATGTGCTACCACACATAAACCAGCAGCAGTGCCTTTGTAAAATTAAAAAAACACCTCAAAAAAACTGTAACCAAACCTAACACACCACACACCAAATTTAGACCATGCAGTGAGAACTTGTAAAATTGCAAGCAATGTGATTGTGTTTTTGTTTGGATAGTGATAGGAACAATAAGATTTTTGGCTAAGACCTACAGATCTGTGCAATTAGTAAAGACAGAATTAAATACATAGCAACAATGTTCACTTGGCAAGGAAATGCATATTTAGAATTACTGAAATAGCTACAGGTAAAATTTTATAGATCCCCATTTAGTTGCATGAGGAGAAGTTGCCTTTATGTGTGCTATTCTGCAAAAAACATGCAGCAGTGAAATATAAAATTCTGGAAAGAACCAGAATCTGCAGGGTGAGCAAAGGATAAGGGGAGCAGGTTGTCAGAAATTTGTATTTCCCAGAGCAGGAAATTAATAAAGAGGTACAGGACAAAATCCAAACAATGAAATGTGTAAATAAAGACAGTGCCTAAATGGAAAAACAACAGAAAAAGAACGCGGGGAGGGGGGGAAGCATGCTCTCAAAACAAAAAGAAGAGATACAGGAGGAACACTAGAGGATCAAAGAAGAAAACTAGTGATAGATGGTTAATACGCTGCAGGTCCAAGTTATTTTTTCAAGACAGTACACACAAAAGGAAAGAAGATAACATCCTAGGGACTGAGGCATGTTTTCGTAGGCTTGGGGGAATGAATCGTTGAAAGGCTTCACTCTCATCATAAAACAGATAAGAAAGCAATTAGAACTACTGAAAGCCAACAAAGCACTAGACCCAGATGACTTAAATCCCCAAATTATGAAATCAGATGAAAGGGAAACCAGAAACCTTATAGAAAAAACATTTGTGACAGCTTATTGAGAACAGGGTATTACTAAAAGGTTCGAGAAAGCGTTGATGCCTTTATCACATTTAATAGAGGAAAGGAAATGGGGAATAAATGTGTTCAGCTCTAGGCATAGATATAGGAAATATTAGGAAAGATAAAGAATTTGTGTGAGGCTGAGATGAGATACAGAAACAATGAAAAAGGGAGGACAGGGAACATACGTTTGCAAAACTTCTTATTTTTGGTTTCTTTGGTGATCTATTCGCCTTCAATATTGATCACCTAACACTAGGAAAGAGCACATGTAGTAATGGCCATTTATCTGGGTTTGAGGCAACAATGTAATGTGCAGCTGGAGACAGTATTCCCCAAATCTGCATTCATGGTTGTTAGTTCAAGAGAGCAGTTTGTCCTGATAAAGGATCCAGCACAGGCAGCTGCATCAGTCAGTGGAGCATAACCATGTTCATTCCAGTGCCAGGCTCCAGCCTCGCAGAAGCAGAAGTGAATAACCTGGCAGACACATCGGACCACTTAAGAGCAATTTCAAAAGTGCCACAAGGCATGAAGACATGTAAATAATCCTTTGGAGACTGCAGAGCAGAGGCAGAACACCACTGAAAGACGTATGAGTCACAAGTCAACACTGAAGGGACACTTTCAGAAGTGCCCTTAGTAAGTAAGTGTTTTTATAAGTGCAGACACCACAATTTGAAACTATTTGTGTGGTCAAGGCAAGACACAAGGGGAAAACATTGAAGAGATTAGTTTGATTTAAAGTCGAAACACAAAAAGCAGTAAGTGAATGCTTGTAATCCCTTCCCTTTCTCCACCAAAACACTCTGCCAAATTAATTCCTCTAAATTATGCTGTTAATTTACTCCGGACATTAATTTGTACTTTTATTTTGTCCTTTATAAAGAATTACTAGTTTCAGAAAAAACAAAATCTCTAGGATCAGAAGGTCAAAAATTCCTGCCTACACCTTTTTATTTGTGCATTTAGATTCTTGAGAGCAACATTAGAGCTCCCACAGTTAAAAATATTCCAAACACTAATTTTCTTGCCATAATGTGATTTGGCACATGGAGCTGAGAGTCAGGTGGTGAATTAGCCCACTAACTCTTTTAAAGATCTTCTCACATACCACTTCACATTGCAAGTTGAGAAAAGTACTATACAATCAACATACTAAGGATAATTTTCAAAACCAGAAGTAGGAAATTTCCAAAAAATGAAGCTTATAAAAGCATAACCACAGTTATGGGAAGAGGCAGAGCCACAAGACAGCCATTATACTTAAATAAATGTACAATCTTCAAAGGCCTTCACCTTTCTTATCAGAAAGCCTGTGCACACTCTTGCCCAGAGTTTGCCACAGGATTTATCTTTTCTAAGGGGTAAAGAGTCTCTGTGGGAAGTGCTGTTAAAAGACTCATGCACTTCATTGGTGTGAAATAATATAAAGAAATACTACTATTTTTAGTTTCAGTGAGCTGTTTAGTTCATTAAGTGGCACTTCTAGCTGTCCTAATCACCATGTATACCCCTTCTTGAGGCCAACATTTCTGATCATCAGAAAACTAAAATAAGCTTGCAACAAATACATCATCCCCCAGAGTAAGAACAGGGATAAGAAAGGGCTGTATGCACTGAGGAGAAGAAAATCCAAAACCAAAGCAAGCTTTACCATGCAGCTCAAAATGCTCATACGAGCACAAAGAATTACAACCTGGTACCACACTGGAGCCCGACATCATGTTTCGTTTGTCTTCTAAAAAGTGCCCGAAGTATTTGTGTAGTAAATCCACATATCAAGATCACAGCAAGGGATTTTGTGATAAGTTCACACATCAATTAACACACAAAATCAGCAGAAATACATTTACCAAAAAAAACCTCTTAAAATACATGATAGCAAAAGCAGCATTGGAAAAAGGATTAAGTGCACCAAACTAAGGAAGCTGGGACACACTGGTGAGAAGAATGCTGGAAGTTCAAACCAACGAATTTTTAAATGTAAAGACTATGAGAAAAGAAATTGAAAAATAGCCATATTGGCATCTCCAATATTTTGTAAGGACAGCTCTTTGTAGCTCCATTCTGAATAGTTATCATCTGTCATTTAATATCTGTGTATTCACAGCTATAGTTAACCTTACTAGATGCAAAGAATGTAAGGACTGCCTCTCCACTCTTTATTCATACCATTTTCTCACTGCCTTTCAAAGCATCGATTGGAAAAAAAATTAACACAGCTGGCATTGAAGGTGCTACACAACAGTCAGAAACACACTTGCTGGTTATATACAATAAGATCAAAACCAGGTAAGAACTGTCATGTTTTTTGACTCATTACAGAATACTTAACTGCCAGTTCAACTTCGGATACACCTTCTCTGCACAGACAATTTTTCTTTGCTCTTTTGTTTTTACCTGATATTTTGACTTTTCGTTTTACCAGGTCAGCCTGCATCATCTCGGACAGCCTGAAGGGCCTCTGAGCAATCAATGGCACAGAGTGCAAAGGTTGAAAAAGCAACTGCAGGTGCAAGCTCTGCAATCTCTGATCTCATTTGGTGCACTGTAATCATCCATTGCTTAAGGCTTCCAAAACTCTAAAGCTGACCCTGTGCTTTACAAAGCATGCTACTTTTACAGAACTATGCCCTTCAGCTATTAAATGAATTGTTTTGTATGAACATGCATCAAATCTTACTGTTCCTTTCCAAGCTTCCAAAGTGCATATCTTACCCCAGAGGGGAGAGAGGCTGAGAGAGACTTGGAAATCATAACAAAAAAAAAATAGAAACAAAAGAAAAAACCTTCAGCTACTATATTCTGGCTAGTCAAAAACTATACAAAATAATGCTTATCCTCAGGATTTATCGCTGTTGAAGCAGCTTCTGGTATTATTTGAACGCAGCATAGGTTCCCCGAGAACATTCAGCTCTTCAATACAGTAAAACAGATTTTTTTCCTCATTCATAATCTCATTTAATTAGCATAAGAACAGGAAAATGCTATAAGGCTGACCTTCAGGCAAACAAACATAAGTATTTTATGGCTACTGATGCCGTGAAAAGCCGGAATTGAAGACTCAATAGTCGGCAGACTATTAAGCAGGTATTCTTTATTGCGGCGCCGGGCACACGGGGGATCTCTCCTCCAAACGTGTGCACCGAAGAGACACAGTTA